>Ga0208012_1000259_pt1 | contig 20562 bp, 18 predicted proteins | sample 15BtaG_FD_184090 | JGI IMG/M metagenome (GOLD analysis project Ga0208012, IMG submission 184090) | Marine viral communities from the Subarctic Pacific Ocean - 15B_ETSP_OMZ_AT15312_CsCl metaG (SPAdes) (version 2) | ecosystem: Environmental > Aquatic > Marine > Oceanic | place: Pacific Ocean... | reverse complement strand
ATCTTCCCTTTCTGAGTAATCAAATCAATTTCATTGACCCAAACGAAGAAGGTGCGCTGGATTCGTCTTCCAGGATAATCTATGAAGGAGAAACTAAACTTAATCGTGAAGAGCGAGAGCTTTTTACACAAACGTGCATTGAATTGCACACACAAAATTAATCCTGGAGGATTTAATAATGAATTTTAATAAACTAACTGGAGGTAGCTTCTAATGGCGCTCTCTCCTATTCTCACTGTCGCTGACTTCCTAACTGTTTATGGAGGGGAAGTCATCAAGGCATATAACGCTGAAACTCTGGTTTCCAGCACTGTACGTACTCGTACTATTTCTAGTGGCAAATCTGCTACTTTCCCTGTCTATGGTCGTGAAGAGGCCAAATTGCACACTGCTGGTGATGACCTTTTTGGTTCTAGCCCTGACTTTGCAATGGACTTGACTGCAACTGATGAAATCATCAACATTGATAAACTGTTGATTGCTCCTCAATTTGTAGATGACCTCCATGATGCTATGGCTCACTATGATGTTCGTAGTGAAATGGCTATCCAGGCTGGAGCTTCTCTGGCTACTGCACATGAGCGTTGGTGTATCGCTGCTCTTGGTAAGGCTGCTAATGATTCGTCTTTGGCAACTGAGGTAACTGGTGCTTTCGCTTCTGTTACTGGTGCTAACCTTGCTACTGGTATCCAAGAAACTGCTCAGGCAATGGATGAGGCTCACATCCCATCTAAGGGACGCTACTGTGTCCTACCACCTAATGAATTCTACAAGCTGATGGCTTTGGATGAAGTTGTCTCTAGCGACTTTGGTCGTGGAGCTGACAGAAATGGTGTTGGTGGAATGGGTAAGCTTTGGTACATGGGCTTTGAGGTTCTTAACTCTGCTGTAATGGGCGAGTTTGATGACACTTCTGCTTCTGAACAAAAGGCATCTGGTGGACCTCTGTACTTTGGTGGAACCACTCAACGCACTGACTTGTCTTCTGACTTGCAACTGTGCTTGGGTCTCTGCTACCACAAGGATGCAATTGGTACGCTTCAATTGAAGGGTATTACGTCTGAGATGGACTGGATTCCAGAACGTCAAGGTCACTTGCTGACTGCAAAACGTGCTATTGGAGTTGACGCTCTGCGTCCAGGAAGCGTATGGCAACTAAATAGCGCCTCGTAGTAATACTACTTGGCTGTTGTTTTTTGTTCTTTGGAGAGTGGGTGTCATGCCTGCTCTCCATTTTACCCCTAGAAAAAAAAATAAACAATTATGGCATCAATCTACAAAGTCTCTATTGGAGGATTAACTAATGGCGAGTAACACACGAAGCACTAAATTAGAAGCTGTCAACGTAATCCTAACTGTCGTTGGTGAATCTGAAACTAACACACTTACAGGTACAGTTCCTTACGAAGTATCACTCGCTGAGACTATTCTTGACGAGACCATTCGAGAAATGTGCCAGGACAGCTACGTATTCAACACTGAAACTGATATCACGCTAACACCAGATGTTAGTGACAATATCAACGTACCTACAAACTACATCCAAATCAGAGGTTCTGAGGAAGATTATGTTATTAGGTCTGGTCTCCTGTACTCGATGAGAGCCAAAACTGATACCTTCGACAACGAGATTGTAGTGGATGTTGTCTACTTGCTTGAGTACGAGGATATCCCAGAAGCTGCTAAACGTTACTGTAACATCAGAGCAGCACGTATCTATGCTGATAGAATGGTAGGCTCCAAGGATATTAGAGCTTTCACTCAGATAGATGAAATCGAAGCTAAGGCTAAACTAGCTTCTTACGAGCATGGAGTAGATAGGCTCAACATGCTTAATGACAACTCTTCTGTCTCGTATATCCAAGATAGGAGAATCTAAAACATGGCAATTACCAACAAGCAACTTAAAAACTTATCTGGGGGAGTGTCCCAGCAGGCTGATAGTCTTAGGCACGATACTCAATGTACTACTCAGAATAACTTCCTCAGTGACCCAGTTCAGGGTCTCGTTAAAAGGCCAGGGACTACGCTTGTTGCACCTATTCCAACCACTGCCACAGGGCCTTTTGAAGAAGGTGGGGCAGAAGTATTTACCCATACTGTTGTTCGAAGTGGGGATACCAAATTAATCCTAGCTGTAGCTAATGGCAAGGTTAGTTTGTCTGATGCTGAGACAGGTACTCGCCTTGTTATCCAGAATGCAGCAGGAACTCCTTTTGATTCTGACACTGCTCAGACGTATCTTCAATACTCAGGCACTTATGATACACACCCATACGCTGCTGTATCTATTGCTGACCACACATTTATTGTGAACAAGGAAACTGTTCCTGCTATGACCTCTTCTACATCCCATGGTACAGGAGTGTATGCTAAGTCTTTGTCTCGTTATGGTACGCTTTTCATTAAAGAAGGTGCTTATAACGCTGAGTATTCCATAGAAGCTACTGACTCAGATGGTGTAACTAGGTCGATTAGGATTAAAACATCAGATGGTTTAGGTGCTGGTAACGTTGTAGACTCTAAGACAGATAATATCACTGCTGCTGTCCATGCTGCTCTGAAAGATACAGCAGCCTCTAGGACTAACTACGACTTCGATACAACTAACTACCCTAGTTACGCTGATGAGGATACAGGCATTACCATTACTTACACAGATGATGGTGCTAATCCTCCTACGTTCAACCAATCTACCACAGGTCCTGCTATGACTTTTCACAGGATTGGTTCTGTGATTACGTGGTACTCTCCTTACACTGTTCAATCAGAGTGGGACGATGCTACTAACAAGATAGATATTAGTGACTCTTATGGTAACACTATGACTTCTGGCTATACTGACGTAGCAGATAACTTCGAAGGTCTACCACTAGAAGGGGCAAATAATTATATCCTTAAGATTCAAGGAAACCCTGAGTCTAAGATTGATGACTACTATGTCCAGTTTCAACTCTTTGATGATGCAGCAACTGCCAACCAAAGAGGAGCAGGTAGATGGGTTGAAACTCTTGCCAAAGATGATAACTATGATATTGATGGTACAACTATGCCACACATCTTGGTTAAAGTTAATTCAACCACTTACCAGTTTAAGACTGCTCCTTGGGATGATAAAGTTGTTGGTGATGATGTAACAGACCCTGACCCTAGTTTTATTGGAACTCCAATTAATGATTTATTTTTCTTTAAGTCAAGGCTAGGATTACTTTGTGGTGAATCAGTGGTCATGAGTGAACTTGATGACCCTTATAACTTCTGGAGAACTACTGTTACCCAGGTATTGGCCAGTGATAGAATTGATATTAGTTCTAGTGTAAACCAAGAGACACAGCTTAACTTTGCTGTCCCTTTCACTAACCAGATGGTAATATTCAGTGACAGGACTCAGTTTATTATTAACTATGGCAACCAAGGACTTACTCCACAGACTGCTTCTCTAGCTCAGATTGCTTCTTATGAGGCATCAACTAGTGTACGACCTGTAGCAATCGACGCTAATATTATCTTTGCCCAAGAAAGAGCAGGTTCTACAGCTATCTTTGAGATGTTTCCTACAGGCACTACAGAACTAAGCTTCGAAGCGCAGGATATTACAGAACAAGTTCCCAGTTATATTGATGGAAAGGCTATTCGCATGGCAGCATCTAGCCTAGCAGGCTCACTTCTTATCCAAACAGATTCAAGTGTTAACTCCATTTACTGCTACAAGTTCTTCAATAGAGGACGAGAGCGCATCTTAAGCTCTTGGTTCCAGTATACTTTCCCAGCAGATGACATCATGGGATTCCATTTTATTTCTGACCTATGCTATATCATCACTAAACATGAAGATATTGTAGCAGCAGCAGATGATATGTATCTCATCAATACATTTAAGATGGATAACACTGAGACCATTACATTCTCAGTAGACCAATTGTTCCCTGATACAACCATCCCTACACCTACCTATGATAGTGAGACAGATGAAACTGAGTTTGTTGTTCAGTTTAGTCTGGGCGACTTCACTGCTGACTGGGGAGACTACTTCACATATGACGACATTATTATCTTTGATACTGATGGAGTGGTTGCCACTAAGAGAGCTTCTCATGCTGCTGGTGGTTCCTTGTACGTAGATGGAGATTGGTCAACTAAGAACTTCTACATTGGAGTTAAGTTCGACGCTGAGTACGAGTTCTCTACGCAGTACTTGAAAGGTGCTGATGCCTTTGGTAAAGAGAAAGCAGTAGTAGATGGAAGAACTACTGTCAAATGGGTAGAAGTCTATTTAACTAACTCTCAGTATATGACACTGGAAGTATCTTACCCAGATGTAAATAGGGATACCACAACTAAAACCTTTTCAGGAAATGTTGTAGGTAGCGTAGTTTTGGGAGACCAAGCATCTGAAACAGGAACACTGAGAAGTATTGTCGCTGCTCGTAACGATGTCTCAGTTATCAAACTAAAGTCATCTACTCATCAAACAGCTACCATTAATGGTGCTAGTTTCGAACTACAATACACATCACGACTGAGGCAAAGAAACTAATGGCACTACATCTAAAGAAAAACCCAACTAAGGACCAAGCCCTACGTGTGGCTGAGACCTTAAGAAAGCAAGAGAGTAAAGAGCTAGAGGTTCTCCTTACTAACCCAGCCTTCTCAACTACTATGAGCATGGACAAGTCCACTCATTGCTTTGTTGTCTTGGATGACGACCTAGAGCCAGTAGCTTTGTGTGGTATTGTAGACTTAGCAGACTGTGAGATTAAGACAGGTATTGTTTGGTTGATGTCGAGCACTAGGATTTATGAACAACCTATTGCATTCTACAAGGAAATTAAGAAACTTGTGGACATCTTTGGTAATGAATACGAAAGATTATTTAACTACGTAGCAGTAGAAGCAGAAAATCACCAATGGTTTATTGACTCATTGGGGTTTGCGCTCTGTGACGAAGTTTTTGAACACAGAGACACAGGGCAGCACTACTTCATGTTTGAGATGCTGACTCCACAGGGTCTGGATGCTATATATGCAATGGAGGCAACAAAATGAACGACACCCTTACTAAAGTTTTAAGTAATACCAAGCTAGCTATGGGTATAGGTTCTGGTGTAGTGGGCATACTTTTCTTCTTCTTTATGTTGAAGACAGGAGTACAAGCAAACGCAGACGATATCTTGGCTGTAAAGTTAACACTCACAGGTCATATTGAAGACCACAGGATATTTGCTGGGACACTATCAGAGAACAACTTAAATATTAAGCTACTACAACAACAGGTGTTATATATTCGTGAGTCAGTGGATAAGCTGTCTGAGGATGTAACAAAGATGCGAGATTCAAAGGAATAAAAAAAAATGGTTGATGTCGATACAAACGAAGGTAATTTACTGAAAGACTACGCAGGTCTATTTGCTGGCGCTGAGTTCGCATCTGATATGTTTGGAGCCTTCTATGGTTCTGCACAGTACAGAAACGAGCTTAAGATTAGGAAAGAAGAGAGGATTATCGACAAAGTTCTTGCAGATTCTGACTTCAACCTAAACATGCAAGCCCTGTTCAACGCTCAACAGGATATGAAAGACAAGACGACCTTGGAACTAGAGGCAGGTAGGAAAGAGTTCCAAGCACGTCAGGCTGAGCTTCATGTAGCAGCCTCAGAACGTGGCCAAGAGGGTCAATCTATTGTGGACATTCATAACGATTTGTCCAGAACGCATGAGAACTTTAAACAATTGCAGCTTATCCAACTAGGTAAGGTTGAACGTGACCTTATGTTGAAGCGTCAGGGTATCATAGACGCACATACAAGGGCCACTGTGGGACTTGCAGTAGATGATGCTAGTGGGACATCCCCTTTCCTATCTTTGCTGTCTACGAGCCCCATAGCAGGTATTAACGCAATCACCAGTTACGCCTTTTATCGTGGTGAGACTAGAGCAAACCCAGACTTCAGAACTAAACTAGAGCAAACCCAAGGAAAAGGAATAAAAAATGGTTAAATTCAATCGTGTAGCCCCAGGGGATATTGCATCTCAGTTCGCTAATCTTAGCCAAACCATTCGCACTACTGCAAAACGTGTAGGTGAGTTGGACAATATGGCAGAGAACGAGATTAAGGCCCACGATATGTTCCAACGAGACTTGGATAGTATTTTTGGTGTCGTAGGTAAGGGTCTGGTTAAGGAAGATTATGAACTGTTGGTTCAATCTCAGAACGCACTGGCACAGAAAGAAGGAGTTATCAAGGCGTACGAGAACTTCTCATACCTGGACAGTGTAGATAAGGAACGAGCACAGATTAGGTTAGATGCTTATGCCCAGGAGATGAAACAACACATCCCTGCTATGAGCAACGCAACCACTCCCTTAGATTTGGAAGGTGCAGAGGAAGCTACATTTGGTGCACTTGGCCTTAAAGGTGAGCTAGGTGTCGATAGTGCTGGCAATCCAGTAACTATGGAGCTTGATTCTGCTCGTACAGGAGAGATTGTGGCCATGTCTCATGGCTTAGTTCGTAACAGAACTGCCATTTCTGCTGCTGTAGAAGACCTACGTCAAGAAGAAGCTATCAAATCGAGTGAACAAAGGTTTCAGAGTGAGTTCCACAACCTACTTACCATCTCTGAGAACTCTGCCACTCGTCCACTTATGGCGCATCAATTCAAAAACTTGTCCCATGAGTACTTTGGATATGGGGTAAAAAATATAAATGCGCTACAAATCAAGGCTATCCATTCGTATGCGCTCGATAGAGCTGACAACCAACCACTTACTCCTACCTTAGAGGATGATATTAACTCAGTTCTGAATGAATTGGAGACCTCTTGGGAAGTTAGAGAAGGTGCAGGACCATTTGCAGCCCTTGGTACAGACAATAACGTACAGCTACGAGCAATCCAAGAGCGTGTACGAGTAACCATTGACAGGCGTAATCGTCTAAGTGCAGCAGAACTGGCAGGTAATGACGAGATTGTTGAGGTTGAGCTTCAACATTCTATGATGGCATACCTTAATGCAGAACTTGCAGCGAACAATGGCACGTTAAGAGAGGGCTTCGAAAAGGACTTCTCAGCGAGACTGGTAGCTGAGGCATTTGAGCTAGGCTACACAGACGTAGACAAGGTTCTTGGTAAGTTTGACTCAGTTATTAGTAATTTAGGTCTAGGAAATGATGAACAATGGGTAGCCAACAGCCTACATACATTGAACTTTACTGATGACCCTGAGACAGTACGTGACCTGGAAACTATTTCCTTTGGCTTGTTTAGTGAAGGTGAAATCTCCTTCGACGACTATAAGAACGTACTGACTGCTGTTCAGAAGAAGAGGGCAGATATGGAATCAGGCCCACAATCATTGATTGATTCAGCTATGAGAGAAGGAGGGTTTGGTTCTTCTACTATTTCCACGACCATTATCTCTGCTGCTGAAGATATCCTAAAGATGAATGACATCAAAGTTAACCTAAATGCAGGTAACTTTGCTGCTCAACCACACTGGGTAGTTCAGAACACCCACGATAACAACCAACTGGCAACTAACAGACGACTTGTTGAGGCTGATTTTATCAATAACAAGCAAGCTGCGCTTACTGGAACTAACATTCCACCTCTGTTGACTGCTACAAACGTTACTGGTCAAGGTAATCAAGTATTCAGTCCTGAGAAACACGCATTCCTATTGGAAGCTGGTATTGATGCTGCTACTTTGCAGGAAGTTAACATACTTCTGACAGGTATAGATATGGCAGACCCTGGAGAGAATATTGTTATTATTCGCCAGAACATGTCCCAGGTAGCTAAAAGAGCATCTGTATACTCTCAATACTTGGCTATGAATCGCCTGTGGGAGTATAAAGTAGAACGAGACCTAAAGGCAGAAGAAGCTGAAAAAGAAGCATTTACAAACGCACGATAATTATGATTGACAACACCCCAGAAGACCTAACTCCACAAGACCCTGTAAAGAGCCAGGAGCCTGTAAAGAGCCAGGACCCTGTAAAGAGCCAGGAGCCTGTAAAGAGCCAGGAGCCTGTTACACCACAGGAGCCTATCGAAAAGCAGGAACCACGTACAGGTCCTGAGACCATCTTCGACCTTGATTCTGCTAGGGAAGAAGCTGCTGGTTTAATGAAATCTATGGGACAGGAGCCTGGAAAATTAGACCTTGGTCAGACTTTCCCTAACGAAATGGATTGGTCTAGTACTAATCGTGGTGATATATATGATGCAATGGCTCAGCGTGGGGCATTTGAACAACTATTGACATCAAGTGGACATCTACGTGGTTCTGGTGCTTATATTGGACAACAGATTAACAAGGATGAGGAGCTGTACAATGAGAAAGGCCTGGAATTCAATCGTACAGAAGTAGGTAGGCGCACACGTTCCCAGCTTTATTTAAATGTTATGGAGCGTATTGGTGCTGATATGTCTAAGATTGACCCTGAATCTCGTAGGTTCATCAACTACACTATGACTAAAGAAGGTCAGAAGGAAGTTGACCAAGCCCTTACCATTCTTTATTACAACGAGAAGTTCAAAGGTGAAGTCCCAGAAGAGATTAGAAAGCAGCTAACTTGGCCAGCAGCTAGAGGTGTGTTCGATAGACAACACGTATTTGGTTTAACTGACCAAGAGTACGAAGATGCTCCAGGGTGGGCTAGAGGTTTATACAATGTTGGTGTAGCAGGTAAGACATTCGCTAAAGGCCTTGGACTCGATGTCTTAGACCTTAAAACTACAGAAGGTGTAGCACCTATTGGTGAGTTTGCAGGACATATTGGAGCATTTGTCGTACCTTTTAGTTATGCAATGAAAGCTATGAAGAGTGCAAAGCTTATGCAATCTGGTAACTTCCTGCTTAAAGGTGGAGCAACTATCCCTAAGATTTGGGTAGCAGAGGCATTCGCTGGCGCTGTAGCTGATATTACTGTTACAGGTGAGCACGATGAAACCTTGGCTAACTTCTTCGCAGACCTACCTGAGGAAAGTATCTGGAACAACTGGCTGACTACAGCCTTAGAGGTAGACATTGAGGATAGTGAAGCCATGCGCAAGCTTAAAGCAACAGCAGAAGGCTTTGGTCTTGAGGTTGCTATGTCTCCATTCAGGAAACTTATTAAAAGTATTCACAAGGCAAAGGCAGGGGATAAAGCCTATGACCTAAAGCGTGAGACTCAGGAACGTACTGCTGGTAATTTCGCAGACGCTGATTCCTTCTTGCAAGGCGTGGGCGTGGACGAGTTCTTCACTGATGTAAAGGCAGGTAAGTACGAAGGTGCTAGTAGAGGTGAGGTTGAGATGGAAGCTGCGAAAGCAATCCTTAAGGGAGATGTTCCAACAGACCCAGTAGTGCTTAAGCGTCTGGAAGAGCAGCTGCTAAAGGACCAAGATACTGTTTGGCTCCACGCAGGCCCATACTTCCCAGGAGGATTTCGCAAGAAGCCTAACCCTGACATTGATGACGCTGCTCTAAAGAGGGCTCTTGATAACACAGGCGCAAAGATAGACAGGGCCACAGCACAACTAAAGGAAGACATGGACGATGGTCCTGCAAGTGTTTTACAGCGTGAGTCGAGAATTGAAGAAAGCATTGAGAATCAGTTGAGGCGTGTTGGTTTAGATTATGATATGCTGAAACAAGCTACTCGTACTTTGGCTGACACAGAAAAAGATTTCTTTACTATTCCAGACGAGCAGCTACAGGACTTGAGAAGGATTATGGCGTGGTTTGATGGTGATACAGACTTCTCAGGGATTGTGCAAGCAGGTAATCAGCTAGAGAAGTACATTAAAACCAAAGACCCTAACGATATGCCTTCTGTGATGTTGATGCGAATCACTACAGATATATTAAATCGTAGCGTAGCTAGCGCAAGGAGAGCTGGGACTAACCAGGAAAGTATTACCAGACAGGCTAGGATTCAGGCTGCCAACGCCTCCATTAAACAGCTTAAGGACCTGCAAAGGCAGAACAAGAAGCTACGTCGTGAAGGTAAGGGCATGAAAGATATTGAAGCTCTTAACCAATTGCGCAAGAACGAGGCAGACCTAAACCAGCTTGATGCAGATATTGCTAAAGTTAGAGAGACAGTAGCTACGCTACCTGACGCAAACGTTAACCAAAGAACCATGCAAGAGTTATTTGCACAAGCGCGAGCTACTGTTGCAGGGGCTAATAGGTTCTTAAACGAGGTTGGGACATCCATGAACGAACTCAACCACGTCTTTAAGATGGTAGATAACCTACGAAGAGATATAGAAATTATACCTTCCAATGACCTAACACTACTTCATGGTATTTTGTCTAAGATTGTTGCTGCTACAGATGATGAAACACTAAGAGGTGTTCTGACAAAGATTGGTGGCGTTATGGATAATAACATTTCTGCACCTAAGCCTACACAGGCTGACTTTATTAGGTTAGGTAACTGGGCACATAAGAATGTAGACGACGCATTAGACAAGGCAGATGTAGGCTTTGAGGCGACGATTTCCAAGACTAGAGGTGACTCTGATAGAGTTATCGAGGCAATGGAGTCACACAAGCAGGCCATCATTGAGCAGAACAGTTTGCTCCTACCTAGGATTGATGCAGCTAAAGAACAGATTGCTAAGGAGTTCCCAGATGAAGACATCACTGAGTTCTTCGCAGGATTTCCAATGGTTAACCCATTCAAGAAGCGCCCACTAGACCTGCAATCTAGACTAGACCTGCAATCTAAAGAAGCTGAGGACCTCCAGCTCGTCCTTAAGTACCACGCAAGGGTTTCAAAGCATGTCCCAGAGGACGCGATTGACTTCGAACCTTCTGGAAGGCTTGCAGAGGAGATGGAGCGCGTGAAGCAGCTAGATGACGAGCAAACAAAGCTTGTTATCGAAGAGGCCTCTCTCGCTGGTAAGCAAATTAAAGATATTGACAATCTTCGTGACAAGTATTTGAAGGAGCATCAGGATGGAAAGATTTCTGATGCTGAGTTTGAAAAGGCTAAGGAAGAGATTGACTTCCTTCGAACTGAAGTTGATGATGATAGTTTGTATAAGTACTACCTGTTGGAGGAGGATGCACCAGATGTATTTGCTCTGTCAGTTGCTTTGGATATGCTTGCTAAGGAGGATAGCCTTCTGAATAGGGCCAGAGTGTTGTTCCTATACGATGACATTACTACAGGATTACATAAGCCTAGAGCAGCAGAGCTAACACCTCCAATAGATGCAGACATATTGTCAGGGTTGTTAGGCTTCAAGGAGCTTTCTACTCCTGAACTTGAACAGGCCTTGCGTAACAGGCAGCGCAGTAATGCTCCAGGAGTCAACCAAGTAAAGGATATGGTAGCGAAAGCACTAGACCCTGAATCTGGTGATAACGAACTTAGCCTTGCAAAAGGTCAGAACCTTAACCAAGTTATAGACCTTGCAGTAGATATGAGAACAAACAATCTGCTGTCGTCTCTTGGTGTACCTCAGTTGGCTGTAGCAGGTGGTGTACTTATGAAGGCTACTCGCGCTGTTGAGCAAGCTGTGGGACTCCTTCTTACAGGAAAGAATCCTCTACGCCTACTTATGGATGTAGGGCATGGTGCTCATGGTAAGACCACTATGGATGGTATTCTTTATACTCTGTCAGGAGGAAAGGTTCGTACAGCAGGTAGAGCTATAACAGGCCAAGACTTGTTTGATTTGGTTAAGTTTGTATCTTGGGATTCTACTAAAGGCTTCGATGTATTTACACCAGCAATCCTTACACCTTCTGCGCCATCACGTCTAGACTCTGGAATCGCAACAACTTCTGAGTCGCTTCTTGGTGCTGGTCTACGTCCTGGTTACAACGAAACTCTTGGTCTCGACCCTGCTGGTTTAGGACGACTAGGGAATATTATTAATGGCTGGGAGAGTGACTCTAAAAGAGAAATTGGTTCCCTGCTACTTGGTGTGGTTGAGTTCCTTCCACGTAAGGCTCTTGGAACCATTGACGAGACTCTGAAAACCTCAGACCTTATCAATGAATTCATGTACAAGATTGACCACCACTTGGATAACCTAGTTAAGAACAACGATGTTCTTCGTGGTGAATTCCCAGAGAGCGCAAGCTTAGGAAAAGGTGGACAAATCCTAGAAGACGTAAAGTTAGCAGTTAAAGAGGCATATCTCGCTGCATTGGATTCTAAGTCTGATGCTGTCAATATGGCTGATGGTGTGATTGTAGCACTAAAGCGTAGGTTCTCCACCAGTGCAGGACTTGATGAAATTGCTTCAAGGGTTATAGCTCTACGTAACGTAGGTGTTAAGAGCTCTGATGAAGCAGCTCTACTTGCTAAGGGAGAACAGTTACTACGTCAAGAGAAGTCCATTCGTGACCTTATCGAAGTACTGGAAGCTCCTATTAGAATGGCAGTAGAAGACTCGCAACAATACGCACGTCAAACTACAGTTACCCAGGATGTTCCAGAGCTTATGAAGGGCTTTATTGAGTTCATGCAGGGCCACTCGTTGACCAGAGCAATCTCTCCTTTCAGTAGGTCGATTGTTAACATTGGTGCAATGACAGCAGAACGTATCCCAGTAGTTAACCTTATTCTCAAGAAAGAGCGTAGAGCGTTGTCAGGTGAGCTTGGCGACATAGAAAAGGCTCGTTCCTGGGGCAAGATGGCTGTTGGTACAGGACTAATTGGTGCAGGAATCTTTGGCTCCTTGAAGGATAAAGACTCCAACCACCTAGACGTAGTTGACCATGGTACTTGGAAAGAGTACGTGTACGTGATGAAAGGTAAAAACTCAGAAGACTACGCTGCTGAGATTGAAGCTTCGTCATTACGTTTGTACACTAATAATAAAGAAATCATTGACAGAGAACTGGAGAGGGCAGGGTTAGAGGTAACAACTGACAACGCTATCCAGTACATCGTAAGTAACCTACCTGAATACGAAACAGGTGAAGGTGATGTACGTATTAGCTTCTCTCGTCTTGGCCCTTTCAATACTCTTATTGAGCTTGGAATGGCTGCTGTGGATGCTTACGATAAGACTCCATGGGATATGATGACTGACGCTGAACAAGACGAGTCAGGTATGTGGGATATCCTAAAGACTGGCTTTGATTTTATTGGACAACAAGGTTATATGAGTGCTGCTGACCCATTCTTCAAGATGTTTAGTGAGCCTGAATGGGCTGCTGAGGCGTTTGTAACAGGATGGTTTGCTTCCATGGTATCTCCTATGAAGGGCTTCCTTTCTACAGCAGGAGAGCTTGGACAACAAGACTTTAAACCTTCTCAGTACGAGGATAGACTAACTGCTCAACTATTCAACCAACTTGGAGGACCTATTACAGGTACTCCTTCTGAGGTTATGAAGAAGCGAGACTTCCTTGGTCGTGTCGTAGATGCTCCTGATAGAGTAGGCTTCTTGCTAGGTAAGAAGGAACACGCAGACTTGATTAACGCAGAGCTTGAGTTCTTGCACATTAAGAAGCGTACTCCTGCACCAGATAAGATTAGCTCCTTCCCAGGAATGACTTTGAGTAAGTTTACACTGAAAGAAGACCTTACTGCTGAGGAGAAACAGACCCTTGAGAATGCTATCCCTGCAAGGGATGGTGTTAACGCATATGAAGATTATCTAATCATGGCAGGCTCTACCAACCTTGGTGCAAATAACTCACAGGTCTCTGAGCTACAGAAATACTTTAAGTCTTCTGGCTACAAGAACCTTAAGTCCCAGATTGAAAACATTGACGAAAACGCATCCATAGTAGAAGTAAAAGGTGCTGAACTAGCTCTTAAGGAGATTAAGAAGGTAGTGAGTAGGCTTTCTACTGCTGGAAACAGAGCAGCTAGTGCTAAGCTCTGGAACGTAGGACACCTTTATGTTAACTCTGTTGGAGAGACATTGAAGGAACGCTACATGAAGAACCAAGAAACGCTGCAACAAGCAGGTGAGATGGTCACAGAAGAGGTCTCTGCACTTGAGAGACTAGGAGGTAATAAATAATGGCATACCAAGCAAAAACAGTTTATACAGTAAGTAACTCATCCCAGGTTATTTACACTTTTTCGTGGGATTTCATTGATAGTGACTATGTTAAAGTCTATGCAGATGATGTTCTAGAGACAGGATACACAGTCGCTGCTGGTCAGATTACCTTGGCTGCTGGTGTAGCAATTGACACAGAATTGGTTATCCAACGAGAGACTCCTGTAGCCCCTCTCCTGGACTTTACCAATGGAGCAGTAATCACAGAGAATGATTTGGATACGATGTTCCTACAGTGTCTGCATGTTGCTGTGGAGTCTGCTGACGATAGTGTAGATGGCATCCAACTTAACGCAGCAGGAGATGCCTACGATGCTAACTCTAAACAGATTGAAAACATTGCTACTCCCCTAGTTAGTGGTGATGCAGCTAGATTTGATGAGACAGATGCACTTGACACAAGAGTTACTGCTGCTGAGGCTAGTATTGATACACTTGAAGGCACTTCTACAGGACAAGCACTTGTTACTAATGGTAGTGATAAATGGGACGCAGAAACTAAACTTATTATAAATCTTGGGGCAGGAACTGCTGATGCTAACGCTGCGACTTTTAAACAAGTGCAAGACCTATCTGTATCTCGTACAGTAGACACCCAGGACCTTACTGCACACAGTAAACGTATTACTGAGTTAGATACTCCAATCAACGATACTGATGCAGCCACTAAAGGTTACGCAGACAGTGTAGCAGGTACTCCAACTATCGATGATGGAAGTATCACTAATGCGAAGTTGGCAGATATGGCACAGAATACCATCATAGGCAATGACGATGTTCTTGGTGTTCCAAAAGATTTAACTGCTGCTGAGGTTAGAGCACTTCTTAATATTGAAGATGGCTCTACTGCTGACCAAAGCGCAGGGGAAATCGAAGCTATTGTAAGCCATGATAGCCTTCTAGATTATGTTGCTAACCAGCACATTAAGAACCAAGCTGGAGCACACGCATCTCGTACCTCTGCTGCTGCTTATGGTGTTGGTCTGTACTTCTCAACTGATACACTTACATGGGGATTCTCTAATGGTTCCTCTTGGTTTGATATTGAAACTAACGAAGACCAGACAGCCTCTGAGATTCTAGCTGCACTTATTACTGTTGATGGTACTGGTTCTGGGTTAGATGCAGACCTACTGGATGGCCAAGAGTTGTCTTACGCATTGGATGTAGATAATCATACTGATGGTACTACAAATAAACTATTCACTGCTGCTGACAACACTAAACTAGATGGTATAGCTACTGGCGCAGAAGTCAACGCAGTGGATTCTGTAAATACCCAAACTGGAGCTATTGTATTAGATTCTGATGATATCGCAGAGGGGACAACCAATAGATATGTAACTGCTGGTGCAGTAGACACCACTGACCTAGCTGACGACTCTGTTACTAATGCTAAGATTGATGCAGGTGCAGTTGATACTACTGAACTTGCTGCTGAGGCTGTAACCTTGGCTAAGATGGCTAACCTAGCAACCAATAGACTCCTTGGTAACGATGGCGCTGTAGGCGCTCCTTTAGCTTTAACTGTAGCTGAAGTTCAAGCAATGATTGGTTATGACCCTAAACTACAGCCTAAGTTCTTCTGTAGCTTTGACCCTGTATCGACTGGAGTAGTTTTTGAGTCTAACTCTTACAATGCTGATACTATTACACGTAGTGGAGCTGGAGAGTATACCATTGCATTCACAAATAACATTACTGTACCTTACACGATTACCACTAGTTTTAAAGATACTACTAACGTGATTCACGTAATTGGAACAGCAGCAGAAACAAGTGCAGGCTTTGAGATTTTTATGAAAAATGCTGTCAACACTCTAACTGATGCAGCAGAAATGGTACATGTGGTAATCCACAGTTACCAATAATATTATGAAACAATCAGGAATCTACAGAATGGAGATTAAGTAATGAGTAATACACACAACCATCCTAGCGTACAACAAGCTAATAGGCAGGCAAGAGCAAACAAGGCTGATATCGTAGCCATTGAGCTTAAGACTGACTACATAACTGTTACAGAAGCTATCGACTTAGACAGCATTTCAGGTAAGACTGATTACATAACTGTTTCAGAAGCTATCGACTTAGACAACGTTTCAGAAAGCGTAAGAACATTTATAGAGAAGACAGCAGATTACACAGCCCTGACCTCTGATGACATTATCCTAGTTGATACATCGAGTGGTGGTGTAACCATTACGCTCCCAGATGCAACTAAGACTGAATCTTTGGGCCAGCAGCTTGTAATTAAATCAGTTGATGCAACTAATACTGTAACTATTGATGGACATAGTGCTCAGACTATTGATGGGTCTGCAACGCTAGAAATATCAACACTTTACGAAGCTAAGACTTTGGCATGTAATGGAACTGAATGGCTGGTAATCTAATGAAGAAGCTACTAATGTGTATACTTGTGCTATGTGTGTCGTGCGCTGCTCTACAAAGGATGGGAGGCGCTGGTGCTGGTGCTGCTGTTGGTTCAATAGGTGGCCCTCCTGGGGCTGCTGTAGGCGCAGTAGTTGGGGAAGCTGCTGTTGAATTATGGCAGGGAGAAGACGCTGTAGACGACCTTGAAGATAGAGTAGAGAACGTAGAGGAAGCTTTAACTACAGGCGATGTATCTAAGATTGTGATGAATCATTCAGATGGTTTGATGGATACGATATGGGGTTGGATTAAGGCAATCATTGGAGGTGGTCTGATATGCTTCCTGCTAGCTATCTTCTATACCCTTAGACGCAAAGGCGCTGCTAAGCACTACTATGACAAGCTTGAGAAGTTGTGGGAGGATTCAGATAATGAATAAAAAAAAACAAAGTAAAGAAATATACGAACTGCTTTTCGCTAAACTAAAGGCTGCGCTTGCTAAGGATGATGTTCAGCCAGCAGTTATGAAGATTGCGCTAGACTTTATTAAGACATACGAACTTGATGTGGAAGTTACAGTAGAGGATAGAGACATCGACGACTTCCTATCCAGCCTTCCTTTTGAGGAGTCCATTGATGAAGGTAAATAAGCTTGAAGGAATTAGGAACTTTAAGAATTTTCTTTTCCTTACTCATAAGTATCTTCGTCTACCTAATCCTACGAAGTTCCAATACCAACTGTGTGATGACCTCACAAGTGGTGATGACAGGCTTCTGATTGAGGCGTTTCGTCTTGCTAGTAAGTCGCACATTGCGTCTATCTGGTGCTTATGGTTATTGTATTGGGACAACGAACTAAAGATTCTGATTGTCTCAGCGACCAACAAACGAGCAGCCAACTTCGTACGATTCTCCAAATCCACGATTGCCTTGTGTCCCTTTATGGCCCATATGAGAGCGTCTAAGGAGCAACGTGACGAGGCTACATCATTTGACGTGGAAGGCTGCTTGCCCTCACACACGCCTTCCCTGTGTGCCAAGTCCATCCTTAGTCAGATTACTGGTGACAGGGCGCACGTTATCATCTGTGACGATGTGGAATCTAGCGTGAACTCGCTAAATAACGAAGGTCGAACAAAGCTTTTGGAGCTTTCTACTGAGGTCGAGAACATTATTCATGAAAATGGAACCATCTTGTGGCTAGGTACTCCCCAGACTGCTTCAAGTATTTATAATTCACTGCCTGATAAGGGGTATCTTTTGAAGAAGTACCCTTGGTTTAAGAAAGATGGTAGTCGTAATGAGGTTGAACGCTTCTCTGATGACAACATCGCTAAGCGTAGAAAGTCCATGGGCGAATCTAAGTTCCAATTGCACTGGATGCTTAACACAGACCTAGCTGACCAGGATAAGTTCCCATTGAAGCTGGCAGACCTATTGGTGGACAGTACCTTTACTCGTACAAAGGTTAAGGAAGAATATAAACGTTCTGAGACTCCACACACTATCCAAATCCCAGAAGCTAAGGGTAAAGATAGAGTATATACCTGTGGTTCTTATGGGTACACAGTCCCAATGACTCGCGTAGTTCTCGCACTAGACCCTAGTGGTGGTGGTGATGAGTTCGCTTGGACAGTAGCAGGTACTAGGAATGGTTATGTCTTCGCACTAGCTAATGGCGCTTGGGATACAGGATTGAACAGGAATGTTGTCAGGGATATCCAGGCACTAATCAAGAAGTTTGCTGTGAATCAGATTGTTCTTGAGACAAACTATGGAGGAGACACGCTAATTCAACTGCTGAAACCTAATGTCGCAGTACCTATCATCCCCATTAAGAACACCAAGATTAAGGAACACAGGATTATTGGTACGCTAGAGCCTCTACTTAACCAGAGGAAGTTGGTTGTCACAGATACCTTCCTACAGGATACAAAGATGATTGGACAGTTCTGCAATATCACCTACGACAAAGGTTCTTTAAAAGAAGACGACAGAATCGACTCCTTGGAAATGGCTGTAAGTGCCTTGAATGAAAACCTTAACATTAATCTTCAAGCCATTAAGAACGCAGAGCATGAACACAGGTTACAGAAAGAATTGGATAGCATGTCAGGTGGCTCTGGTAACAGAAACTGGATAAATGGTTAGATTAAAAGCACGTAAACGTAACAGGCGACACTATAAATAAAAAGAAGGCCACACAAATTAATGTATGACCTTCTCTCATGAAAAAAATCTTAACTTACTTTAGGAAGATGGGTTAGGATTCCCATAGTCCTCCTGGTACTTGTTGAAAAGCTGTCTCGCGTGTTCTAGGAACTCTCCAGGTTTGTAGTTAGGGGCCTCAGTGAGTGCAGAGATAGGCTGCATACTTTTTGGCCTAGGAGGTAATTCTCCTTTAAGCATGGCCTCTATCCCTGCCTTCGTGTTCTGCACACTCTCTTCCCATAACTTTAAACGCTTCTTGAAATTGTCTTGACACATATTATGAAATCCCTACTACCTGATTAAGTATACTGTGTGCCTTTGGTAATGAAACTTCTTTAAACTCTCTTTTAATAAAGTCGTCGTATTCTTGAATGGTCGTGTTAACTCCATCTTCTCCCAGAATACTTTCGACTGCTTCTGTGAAAGGCTCGTCATAGCCTAACGCCTCAAGAAGCTGCGAGGTTACATCAATATCCTTTCTGTGGTTATTGACGAATTTGATTGTCTCCACGTTGAGGTCGCTCATGGTGGAGGTGGTAAGTTGTTGTGTTTTGTTCATGCTACTATAATAGCTCCTCCCCCAGCTACTGTGTCAACTTTCTTCGCAGTTTCTTGGATTTCCTCAGTTTCTGAGTTCAGTTCTTGTAGTTGCTCCAAGATGTCCAAGGCCTCATCCATAGATGCTTCGTGAGAGCCATCCTCAGCGTGTATAACGTGCGTACGCAAGGTATCTGTCGTACCAGCCATGTAGCCTCCATAGTAGCTTAGAGTGGCTAGGGTGAGGGTGAGTAGCGTGATGATGATTATCTCGCTAGAGGTCTTTAGTAGGTTGTTCTTCATGTTCCTAATTATATATACTGTGCTCATTCAGTCAAAACACCTAATTTTCAGATTTCTTTTTACTTTCCAAAAATATGTGCGATTTGACGTTACTGTGAAGTATGATACCATAATGGCTGGTTCAGAGGGTAGAAGTCCTTCACAGGCATAAACACATGTTATTACACAGAACTTTTGGGAATCCAAAATAAAATGTAGAAATAAGCGTTTATGAATCCACTTCTCCCTATATAATAGTAATAGCGAGGCGAAGAACGCGCAGGGTCAACATCTGGCTCCCCTGGTCTTCTTCAATCTCTCTGGGTTTGTAGTCCCTCAACTACTGTGTCATATAGGATGGCTGGCTTAGGCTGGCATGGCACACTTGGTATACTTGACTGCTCATTAGAGTTCATGTCTGGGTTCTAAAGACTTCCTTTATCTCTCTTTTCTCCTAGTTCATCATGTGGTGGGCTAGGAACAAAAGCTTAGGTAAAGGATGTAATTTAGTTCCTTGACATTCCTGGTAATACCTATTCTTCCTTTCCTACATCATTAAGAACATGAACATAAATAACTTAAAGAAGATAACAGATGAAGTAAAGCTCACTGAAAGAATCCCTGGAATCGTTAAGCAAGCACGATACTTGAAGAAGAGACTACTTAGACTACACCCAAGCTCCAACAACCACAGGCAGATGAGCAAGCTCCTTGAGAAGGAGATGCACAAGCTACGCTATATCGAGATGAAGGTTCCTAACTCTGTAAACAAGGACGTTAAGCTAGACTCCTTGATTAACGTAGTGACTCCCAGTAACCACAACGAGTCACTGCCTAGGATTACCCTAAGGAAAAGAGAGTCAGGCTACTCAGCGAGACAACTTGGTGTATCCCCCAGAGACTTGCGTGAAGGTAACTTTGATGTAGCTAGGACAGAGGAGCTAAAGGCTTATGTAGCCAAGGGATACGAAAAGCAGTGGTCTCCTTCCCAGATGAAAGCCTTTATCAAGATGACCTTTTTAAAATAAACTGATTTTTGTGATTCAGTAATGGTGTAAGTCGAGTATATCTTTATGCAGACACATGACAACACTCCTTCACCCTTGGATGGTATGGAATAGAAAGG
>Ga0208012_1000257_pt1 | contig 20588 bp, 49 predicted proteins | sample 15BtaG_FD_184090 | JGI IMG/M metagenome (GOLD analysis project Ga0208012, IMG submission 184090) | Marine viral communities from the Subarctic Pacific Ocean - 15B_ETSP_OMZ_AT15312_CsCl metaG (SPAdes) (version 2) | ecosystem: Environmental > Aquatic > Marine > Oceanic | place: Pacific Ocean... | reverse complement strand
GAAAAAATGCAAAAGCAACTAGACTCTTTGAAGAAGCAACTTGCTGACACAGAAGCTAGTATTTCCAAAGCAGTCCAAACAGAATCTGAAAACAGACTAAGAAAAATGGGCTTCAGGGAAGAAACTGGATTGCAAGCTCCAAAAGTAGTTAATGGACTAGGAGTAGATGGTTCTACACCTATTCAAAAATCAACTGCTATTGAAGACACACCAGCTCAACTAGCTGAACTTTCTTATTCTGAATTAAGAAGAATGCAACACCAAATAGAAACTGGAAACACTGACGGTGTTCCTAGAGAACTATTAGGTTAATCAAAACAAACTATAGGAGATTATAAACATGGCAAACCCAAGTTTAAGTGAATATCTTGCACAGTCTCAAAGAGGTCTGTATCAGTCTGTATTCGGTCCAGAATACCTTCAGAAACAATCTTACTTTACAGTAGACTCTGCTACAGGAATATTCAACACAACATATGGAAGAAAAGTTTGGCAAGCACTAAACAACCAAACTAGATTCTTCAATGCTATCCCAAGAGTAGTCTGGGGTAACACAGCTGGTTGGAGGGTAAGAACTGACAGAGGTTCTAGCCGTTCAAGACCAGTAACTGAAACTGGAAGTTTACCAACAGTTGACGTTTCCAACATTGCTACTGTATCTAGCTTGCCTAGAATAGTATCAACCACATTCGGTGCTTCAGTGAAATCAGTATTCACAGCACAACTAGAAGGTGGTGTTGGGGATGTTCTTGCGTTGGAAAACGAAAACGCTCAGTTAGACCACATCAAAGAAATGAACGAAGAGTTACTAGCAGGTTCAGCTTACTTGACTTCTGCTGGTGGAGCAACATCATTCACAGTTCCAGCAGCAATTGCTAAGAACTTTAAGATTGGTGATGCAGTAGGACAATATGATGTCTCTGCTACAGGACACGACAGAACTTCTGGTTCAGTTGTTTCCGCTGTAAACACATCTACTGGTGCGGTTACAGTTGCTTCAGGTACTACATTCGCTGATGGTGACGTAGCTTACATTTACAACAGAGCAGGTTTAACATCTATCGATGATATTATTTCAGAAGATGGTGCTGCAGTTGGTGGTGGTGAAGCTAGAACAAGAGCTTACGACCTAACTCTAGGTGGTAGAACAGCAGGTGCTTGGAACGCAGGTGCTTCTGTTTCTTACAACTCAGGAACAGGAAGAGCTCTAAGTCTAAACTTACTAGACACAGCAATCCAAAAAATAAGAGAGAATGGTGGAGAACCAAAACTAATCCTTTTGGGACACGACCAATACTTCAACTTAGAAAGATTGCTAAACAGTAACCAAAGATACTTAGGACAGGAAGAGTACCAAGTTGGTGTAGGGTCTGAAAAGACTTTCCCGGGTACAAGAACTGGACTAGTATTGGCTACTTATCAAGGTATCCCAATTATCCCAGACGCTGACACACCTAAGTCTGTATCAACAGCTGATGCAGTTCTTGGTTCAAACGTGTACGTTTTGGATACTGATTACCTAGAAATCGCTGTTGCTCAACCTACACAGTACGTAGAGAACAGAGATTACTTCGCAGCAAATGCACTAGTTGTTAGAGGATTACTCTACACTATGGCTGAGATGCGATGTAACAACATTTTTGTACAATCAAAAATAGCTGACCTAAACTCATAAGTTTAGTGATGATACTTGCGGGGGGGCTTCGGTCCCCCTGCTAATTTATAAACAACATTTTGTGAGGACTGATAAGTGCCCAACAAGGACACACAAGTGAATTTAGCAGTTTATATGGAACGATTAGATTCTTATATATCAAGTCAGAACGCCCTCAATGAAAACCTTTCTAAAAATTTAGAAAAGGTAGAAACCAAAGTCGATGATATCTCTCAATGGCGTAGCAAAATGTACGGAGCAAAAAGTATACTAGCAGCCCTAGGAATACTTGTTGTACATACAACTGCCGTAATGGGTAGCTTTTTAGCTATCGTAACTTTTAATAAATAGGAGAATTTATAAATGGCTAATGAAAGACACACGGATTACAGAGAGTGGGACATAGATAGTTCTACTAGACAGTCAGTACATCCGGTTAATAGATACGTAGCAATCTCAAATGCTGCAAGTACCACTGCAGAAGATGTATATTCTATAGTAGCAAATGGTGGAGAAAAAGCAACCAACTGGGTAACAAATCCGGGAATAGAAGGAAGCACTGTATCAATGTATACAGCAACTGGTTCTGCAATTGCAAGAGATACTGGGCAACAAGCTGAAGGAGCTGCGTCTCTTTTGGTAAACCCTGCTAACTCAGCAGCGGGTGAAGGATTTTATTGGGAATCCCCAAAGATTGCAAGAAGTGTAAACCCTCAACATATAACAGTTCAATGTGAACACAGAGGTGCTTCTGCTTCAGGAACAGTAGAAATCAATATTACAGATTCATCTGGTACAGAGTTAGCTTCTTCTGGGAGTTCTGACTTGGCTACTAGTTGGACAAGGATAACCACTTCATATACAATACCTGCAAACACAGATGCAGCTGCATATAGATTATATGTAGTTACACCAGCTAACCACAACATTAACTTCTACATAGATAAGATTATGTTTGAGGTTAGAGAAGACACTACAGCCGTTTCAACTTACCTAGATGGTAACCAGACAAGTGCTGAAGGTAATCTTTATGAGTGGACAGGTACTACAAATTTATCTACATCAATCAAGAAGCCAACAATGTCTGTAATCAGAGGTGTTCAATTTACGAATCGTTCTGGAACAGCCGCAGATATTATTTATTTAGCATTCGACAAAACAGCAACCTCTGCTAATGGTATTCCTATTTATGGTGGTGACACCTTTAATTGTGAATTGCCTTTAGACTTTAGAGGAAAGATATCAATGATAGCAGCCCAAAATACTCCGACACTTACTGGAGTTATTTGGGGGATAGCTGACTAATATGACAACTGAAGACATAAAATATGTAGCAACTGATATAGGAACTATTCCTAGCCCAGATAACTGGGACACACCTCTAAACTTAGCTAATAACTTATTAGACTCTGGGGAAGGTACGGTAGTATTCTTAGAGAAAGCAGTTAATGGGAAAGTAGCTATAAACGATATTTCTGGAGCTTTAGATGAATACACCAGACTTTATAAAGCTGGTATAGCATCTCCTGCAGAGATACTCACATTATCTAGGGCATACCCTGACAACACAAAATATTCTAAAGAATTAAAGAAAATGGGTGTATCTGATGATGACCACTTAGTGATAGGGGGACCAGCATCAATTGAAATGGTTGATAGAGAAGGACATCTTATCACAACAAATGCCTTGGATAAAGCTTTTGATAAATACATGGCAAACTTTAGAACGAGAAATGCTATGGTATTACACTCTGACGTTCAAGTGGGGTGGGCATTACCAGCATATATAAGTAAGAGTGGTCAAATATTCAAATCTGGAGTAAATGGGGATGGGTTATTCTTCATAACAGAACTTAGAAATGATACTAAGATTGCTAAAAAGGTAGCTGAACAAATAGGTAGTGGTAAATTAAAAAGCTATAGTATAGCTGGAAGTGCTTTGAAGACACAAAATATACAAAAAGGATTACAAGATGTAATGCAAGTAGATGAATTAGAACTTGCTGAGGTTACCGTTTGTGAGAAGGGTGTTAACCAAGCAGCGTCTTTTGACATTATAAAGTCAGATGAAGCTCCTACTTCTACATGTATAGATGGTAGTTGTTTAGTCAAAGAAGATAAAGATGACGATGAAGAACATGTTCAGGAAAAATTAGACCCCGAAGATGTAAATTATCAAAAGGCAACTGACGGACAGTTAGAAGCAGGATTCAATTGCGGCACATGTGAGTTCTTTAATAAAGAAGACGAAAGCTGTTCAATTGTAACAGGGACAATAGAATCAGATTACTGGTGTTCTAAACACAGTGAAAACACACACAACGGAAACGGCTTTGAAAAGGGGGTTGAACTAGTTATGAAAGAAAACAATGAAATAGATTTTATGAAATCATTTATGAATTTTATGCAGAAAGAGGATATTGATAATAAACAATTTCCAACTTTGTATAATACTCAAGCACGGCAAGATGAACATCATAGGTTGTTAGATAGGTATGGGTTTCCAACTGAACTTGAACCTGAGAATGCTAGGTATACACCTGTAATAGAAGATGACCCATCACCTTTTGGACATAAATATGTTCCATGGGCTGTAAACGAAGCTGGAAGTAATTTAGGAGTAAGGCATTATGATGAAGCTTTGACTAAACCCCAACTAGGGAAGTACACAAAGCGGGGAGTTATTGAGGGTGGAAACTCTTCAGAGACTCCAGTATCTAAACTAAACACAACAGAAGGGTTCAATAATTTACTTTCGTTCATAGCGGGGCAAAGAATGAAAACTTCTGGGTCACAAAATTCGGGAGAAATTCAGGTATCTTTGTCAAAATCAGTAGATGACCTTTTCAATTGGATGGCACAGGATGCTAAACATATGTATAAATCAAGTTGTCCTTGTGAGATGTGTTTTCAAAAATCATCTGATTACAAGGGAACCATAGAGAAGGTAGCGGATTTTTTAGACTAGAGGCTGTAGATAGTCCGTTTGCGGTTGCTACAGCACAGGCGAAGAAGATGGGATATAAGAATTTCGATGAAGATAGTCCCGGACAGAAGAAGAGAGATGAGATAGCCGAAGCTATCAAAAGAAAATAACTTAATTCTAGTATAATAAATAGATAGGAAATCTATCTTAGTATTTAAGGAGGAAACTAAATATGGCATTAACAATAACAACACCGGGAGCTGCTAGTGAAGGAGCTGCTATTGCTGGAGGAACACCTAGTAAGTTCACTATCAAAAGAATACAATTTGATAGTTCTTACCCAACTGGTGGAGAAGCATTAACAGCTGGAGACCTTGGCTTTACAGCAATACACGCTATTATGATTGATACTGAGACTTCAGGATATGTAGCTCAATACGACTACAGTAACGAAAAAGTTGAAGTATATGAAGCTGGAGCTGATGGTGCTGCACTAGACGAAGTAGCTAACACTACTAACTTGTCTGCAGTGTACATTAGAGTTGTAGCATACGGAACTGCGTAACAAAAAAGTAACAAAATTATTTTACTTTGTTTGTATAATAAGTAGGGCAACAGATAGTTGCTGATACAAATTATAGGCGAGGTAAAATAAAATTGACACGATTCAATGTATTTGAGTGGTTACACAAGTGGGAAGATATGCTAGACGATGCTGAGATGAACGAAGCATTAAAAGGATTTAAACAAGCCGAACATATCAAAGACACATTTCATGCAAGGAATCGTAGGATATAGGAGAGAAGCTTATGTTTGGAAAACTAAGACCACAGATATTTTTAGCCATAGTAGTGCTAGGAATATTATCATCTATTGGTGTTGTATATGAATACAATGAAATAGCTACTGGATGTGTTGGGGGCATCATAGCCCTTGGCATGAAAGTGTTGGAGAGTGAGTAATGGTAGACATGGAATCTTGTTCTTGTATAGAAGCTGGGGAGTGTTCTTGCGAACCTCTCGAATGTTTCTGTGAGTGCGAGTGTGAAGGATGCGACATACAGCTCGAAATGCAAGGATGCCCCTGCGGTGGGAACTGCGGGTGTGGAGTCTAAGGAGGACAAAATGAACCCAATGAAAATAATAAGCTTAGGAATGACCTTCTACAATCTAAATAAAGGTTTAGCTGATGATGGTAAAAAGATTGTGGATGAAGGAATGGATATTATACAAGCACTTAGTATTGCCCTAAAAGATGGCAAGGTAACTAATTCAGAGAAACAAGCCATAACAAAAGAGATAAAAGAGTTCTCTAAAGTTTCTATCAAAGCTATAGAAAGCATAACTATACCAGAATCAGACTAAAAAGAATTATGACAAATTATTGGAGGTGGACAGCCCTTATTACATATGTGGTTATCTGCCTCTTTGATTTTGTGATAGTTCCATCATACATAGGATTAACTAGACCAAACCCAGCCGACTACTTAGAACGGCTTTCAGAGCTAGACGATACAATGGTACGACTAGAGTATCTAAAGATAGCGTCACAAGGTGTCAATCGACACGAACCTTTCACTCTAACTAACGGAGGTATATTTCATATTGGCTTTGGAGCCTTACTTACTGGCTCTGTGTTTGGAATGAAATCGGAGAATAAGAAATAATTAGTATAATATAATAATGGTTCCTTATACATTTATTAGTGGTTGGAACAATGGAGAAAATAATGGAAATAAAGATAGGAAATAGTACACACAACATAAGTATGGGTATGGTAGTGTTTGGACTTTCGATGCTAGTAACAGCAATTGGGGCGTTCTTGACACTACAGAATAACATATCTAACATGCAAGAAGACATTGAGAGGTTGGAAGCAGCACTTGTCGAAACCCAAGAAGCTTCTGGTGTAACTGGATTAATAGAAGTTAGAGGTAACTTGGATACCATAGGGGTTACCCTAGAGTATCTAGAAAAGCAGTTAGACCAACTCGATGCATCTATTCGATAATGGAAGCATGTATAATATGTGAGGAAAAAGAATCCATAAAAGAGTTCCAAATAAAAGGAACTGATTGGTGTATGGATTGTCTTATGAAACATAATACTATAGCGATGAAGAACCACAATGCTTATTACTATAACAATATAAAAAAGCTACGAGGAAAATAATAATGAATATACTAAAACAATACTTTCCAATACCTTTAATATTGTTTGGAGGTATCATGGCAGACTTATCACGTCATGGTTTAGGGGAAGATATAATGACAGTTCAAATACTATCTTGGACATCAATCGTAGTTGGTGTTGTAGGACTAGCAAGAATTGTTTGGGATAAGGTAAAAAAATAAATTAGAGGACTGATATGGACAAGAAAAAACTCGTAAAGCCCTTAGTACTTACTGCTTCTGCAATTGCAGGATTATTTGTTACAAAGGAAGCATTGGAATACTATGTAATTAGAGGACTTAGAATAGGAAAGTAAATGGATATAAGTAAGATAAAACTACCCATAGGTATCATTGGAATCGTTATAGCTCAAGCATTTGGAGTCATTTGGTATATGGCTCAGCTGGACAGCACTGTAGAAGAGAATGTAAAGAACATCTCAGAGTTACAGGCACAGCACATGGAAGCAACTAGAAGGGTTGTGGAACTAGCTGAGAAGCTGGATGACCAATTAGCCGAGCTTGAGAAGAAGGATGCCCTCATAGATAACGAGATGAGAACTATCATGGGTGACCACAATGGGTTTAATGATGTACTAAAGACTATTGGAATCAGTGGTTATGGTGACTCAAGAACTTATGGTGGGTACGACAACTATAAATAGCCCTCGCACCCATGACTATTATAGTCAAAAGTGAAAAATATTACAAAGGAATACAGGGGTACTTAGTGAAGAAATTTGGTTCAATTACAGTTATAGTAAGCCTTTTACATTTTATAGAAGATGCTATACTGGTAGGACTAGGAAGATATACAGAAGTAAATTTCTTCGTACTGATGCTTGGAACCATATCCTTTGGATTGGTTCTAGCTTGGTTAGCTAGAATAAAAAAAGTAAAACAGTGGCTTGGAACGGACTAACGGAAGGGAAGATGGGAGAATAGGAATCAATGCAAAAAGGATGGATAGGGGATATACCAAATACACACGTGAGAGATTTTCAAAGGAACCAAGTATACAAAGCTGAGGATTCTTCTTTATTTTGGGGTGATACTCAAATAATGACATGGGAACAAGTAGAAGATATAGTGTACAAAATATCTCAGTGGGCAGAAATAAAACCTCCGGAAATTGTAGAAGATGGGCATAAAATAACATATGCTACCCAAGATAAAATATCTTTTACCTACCCCTCTTTAAAAACTCTTCCTTACATTTGTCATGAAATGTCTCATGTAATAAATTACAATGGAACCGATGCAGACCATCACGGAGAAAACTTTGCAGGAATGTACTTAGAAGTGGTAAAACATTTTATAGGGAATCAAGCATATAAAGATTTGAAACATTCTTTTACTGTTCATGGAGTGAGATATAAATATATAATAAAATTAAAAAGTTAAGGGAACCAGATGACAACTAAAGACGAGTTAGAAAGAACATTAAAGATACTAAAGGAAGAGACAGCAAAGCTTCAGAAGGTAAATAAACAAAGATATGATAGGATATTGGAACTAGAAGAACTTCTAGGAATACATGAGATACAACTAACGCTGTTATTTGAACATTTGAAGTCGGATATAAAGCACAGAGGATTCGCCCAGATAGTACAAATACTACCTAGTATGAAGCAATTTTGGAGAAACAAACCTCTAACTAAGATAGAGCAAACCATCAAGGACATGGAAGCAAAGGGAATCTTTGACTTTGATGATGATGACTTCTTTGACTTTGATAGTAGAAGAAAAAAAAGTTAAGGGAACCGAAGCTTAAGGGAACCAAAAAAAGTTAAGGGAACCGATTGCATCACATCACACACGTAGGTACGTATACGCATAAGCACACACGTACACGTACGCACGTAAGACCAGACATTCTCTCTGGCATACACCACAGATATTCACAGAACATATGTTCTAATTAATGTAACACTTTCGTAACATTTATGTTATAGTATTAAACCATAGGTAGATAAAACGTGAGTGAATACATTGTAGGACAAATGTCCTAGAAGCTTTAAGCTGTTATAAGAACCACGATAACTTTTCTACCACGCACATTGACAACTGAATATAATACTAACTAGTAATGAGAGATTCAATCATGGTAAAGAAGATTGCAAAGTTACCTTATGTTTGTTACTTCTGTTATGATGAACACAATGATGGACAAGCTGGTTGGATATCAGCTACACCTGACTATTTGTGGAAACATCTAAGAACAGATTGTAACCTAACTAATGTTTCATCTGAAACACATAGTGACATGGTAAGTCACAGTTTAGGTTCAGCACAAGCATTCAATAGTGGTAACTTCAATACAAAAAAATAATAAGTATAAAACTAACTGCCCAAGAATATCTTGGGCAGACAAAAAGGAAATTACAATGGTTAGAAAACCTGTTCGTAAGTCTCGTACAAAACCTGTACGAAGAAGTTCAATTACATGGCATAAAATTATGAGTAAGTATTCACAAGGGGTCATTATAATAAATGGTCACAGAGGAGAAGGTAAATCTGCTTTAGGTTGGGATTTAGCACAGAAGCTACATCAGAAAACCAAGAAACCTGTTTCAGCTTTAGGATTACCAAGAACAGTCCGAGAGCATTTTCCGAAGCGAGGTTTTGGTAAAGGTGGGATTCAGTTCGTAAACTCTATAAACCAAGTGAATAAAATGAAGCCAAGTATCATCATCTTAGATGAAGCATCATTCATAGCTAATTCAAGAGACGCAATGAGTAAAGATAACAAGGGTTGGTTGAAGTTGATTGCTATATGCAGACACAAAGACCATCTACTAATCTTTATCCATCAGCAGTCTAGACAATTAGACATACAAATTATGATGGATGCAGACTTAGTTCTACTCAAAAGACCTACTCAATTACATTTGAGAGGTGCTAGAGCAGAATTTAAACCTGAGATTCAAGAAGCATATGCTCTCTTTGAGAATATGCGAGGGGATACTAGGAAGAAAGTTTATGCGATTGATTATCACTACGGCAAGAAAGCAATGCTACAAGCATCAATGCCAACTTGGTGGGGTAACAAAGTATCTAAAGCATACAGTTCAGTAAGCATTTAGAAAGAAAAAAGACCTAACTTTTAGGAGTTAGGTCTTTCTTTTTTTAAAAAATGTTATAAACTAACTTTAAGTGACTCTTAAAGGTAAGGGTTGCTAAAGCCGTTATAAACATTGAAGAGGAGAAAGGAGAAACATAGAAAATATTAGACCCTGTTAAAGCGTTTTTTGGTCTACTTCTTTTAGGTATAATACTGACGTTTATTGGTTAATATAAACTAGGATTAGGAGACAGTATGTCGAATGTAATGCAGTATCTACTAGGTATGTCTGATGAGTTCAGAGATTCCTATGCACAGATACTAGAATTAGTAAAAGAAATAAAAGACCAACAAGACCTGATTGATAGGCGACTGCAAGAAGTCGAGTTTAGGTTGAATCAAAATAATAACTAACATGAGTATAATAAATAGAATAGTCTGTAAAATCTTCGGATGTAAAACAGACGTTCCAATAATTGAAGCATGGGCTTCAAAACAGGGGAGAAAACGTAGTATCTATTTATGTAGAAGATGTTTAAAACCTGTAGGAGAAAAATACTATAATGGATGATTTTCAATCTGAACAAGAGTTTGTAGAACAACTAGATTCTTTAAAGGTTCTAACCTTAACTAGAGCTGAAGCTTTATTCCTAAGTGACAGTATGACTCTTTTACTAGAGCATGATAAAGAAGATAAATCCTTTCAGATACCTGCGAGGTCAATCAAAGCTAGTGCGACAGTACCTGTCTCACTTGAAATGGTTACTAGAGTAGGTCTAGCTGTTCTACTTACTACTGACCCAAAGAATCAGAGTAGAACAACTGAGATGCCGATAAGTATGTCGGAGTTGTTTATTCTAAGAGAATGCTGTCAGTCATTCATAACTTATGGAGATGAGTTAGTAGGGTATAATCTCATAAGAAAAATATATAAACTACTATTAGAAGATGATTTCAAGCACCGACAATTCATAGAAAAAATTACATCAGATTTAGATTTAGACTTAGAGAACATAGTTCCAAAAATAGATAACCAAGAGGAGAATAGCAATGCAGATAGAACCACCAAAGACAATTAAAGACTGTGTCGAGTTACAAGGTCTTATTGTAGGTATAACAAAAATAACTAAAAAGAATTACAAAGAATTTTATCGAAGAGGAAAGTTCGTACAAATTTTAGGTAGTGGCTTTATAACAAATGAGATAGATGAGAAGATGCCTGATGGATACGGTAGAACACTTCTCCTAGAAGAAGTCGAAGAACACATTGGATATGAAGTTAAAAGTCCAACTGCTGTCGTGTTGGACAGTAAGAAATGGAAATCTCAACGTTTTTCTTACATTGAAGAATCGATAGATAACTTATCTATTATGGAGAAAGAGGGTTTAGTACCTTATACCGAAGAAGATAAAACTATCAATGAAGAAAATGAAGAAGCTACCGAAGAGTTAGAAAAACTAGCTACGAATGAGTCTAAGAAATATCCCCATTAACTATGTGGCTTATAATTTTCTCTAGTGTAATCACACTCTTCTCTCTAATCCTAGTTTATATTAACTATAGAATTTTAGTTGTTGAAAAACACTTACTCAATATATCCCAAAATGTTTTGAAAGAAACAATCAGACTTAGAAAGTCATTCGAAATAACTGAAGACAACTAAAAGTTCCCCTAATTCTTGGCTCTAGGTTCAAATATAAGGTGCATCGCTGACCCCAAGTGGTATGGTAGCACCTTTTTTCTTTTGGATGACGTGTACTTGCATCCTAAAATAAAATTTGACATCAATTTTTCTTTCATGTTATCCTTTAGTTAAGTAGAAAGTTAGGAGTAGACATGGACATACTAGAAGAAGAAACAATAAAACTAGAGAATTATCTTGAAGACATTGAAGAAGTAACAAAACATTATTACCCAAAAGGTGTTTCAATAAACTTTGAAAGTTTTGATGACCCAATAACTATTCATGTACCTTTCCCAAAAGAATTATAAACTAAAACTAGCTAGGATTATAGGAGTAAGAAATGACAATAAAAGAAAACGTAAAAGCATTGATTGAAGAAACTAATGCATTAAGAGAATATACAAACAAGTTAGAGAAACTAATAACCCAAGTTACTGAAAGACTTGAAGAGGTGCTAAAGAGATGAGAAAAAAAGAAGCACAAAGTATGGTTAGGTTATTGAAAGATAATCCAAGTATTCAAGCAGTATGGCTTGGCAACAGAAAAATTACACGTGATGATGAGTTCTATGACTACGAAGTTCCTTTTGAGTGGTTATGTGATGAGTGTGGTGGAGACATGGTCTACGTAGGAGATACTGTTGACAACAATCACGCAGTAGCTTGTGCTGATGGTAATGTGTGGAATTACGAACACGATGAGGATGAACCTAGTTGTTCTGCATCAATATACAATGACAATGACAAAGAAGATATTGTGTATGAGTATATTGATTGGAGGGCAGAAAGTTGGTTGTATCTTGGAAAGTTTGAGAATTTAGGTAGTACAGTAGCAAAACAAGTTGCAGAAGAGTTAGAGGAAAACTTAGAGTGTATAAAAAAAGAAGAACCTGTAAAGAATGACCTTATATGGTTTCATAATTTACTAGAAGCAGAAGGGAAACGCTAGAAAAGGAGTAAGAAATGAGTAAAGAAGATAATTCAATAAACTATTTCAACAAGGGTGGTAATAAAAGACTTAGAGATTGGTTGAATGAAGAGATAGAAAATAATGAACCTGTAGTAAGTAAAGAAGAAGAGATGGCAGATGGTACTGATGACATTTACGTAGGTCGTACAGAATTAGCAGAAGCACTACTACAAAAATTAGATGAGTGGGATGAAGAAGATACTAAAACTAGCTAGGAATAGAGGAGTGGGATATGAATTGTGCTAAAAGAAAACCTGATGGGTATAAAGATGATGAGTATATTTGTGACGTTTGGACAATAGATGATGTCTTTGAGATGGCTAAAATGAATCATCCTGATGTAAAGTTATCTGATGACCAAGCTAAAAACATATTACGAATGATGCAGAAATACCATAATGCTGAAAATGGATTGACTTATGATACACTTGCATATTGGACAGAACAGGAAATTAAAGATGCATAACAAATTATTAGAGCAGTTAGAATTAATAGAAGATATAAACCTACCAATTAGAGTAGCTTCTACTCAGTTGCGTTCAGAGTATAGAGATAAAAATTTTTGGGTTACTGATATGAAATATACTTCAGAAACATTTATCTTTCGTGGTACACCAAGTAAGGTTAGTGCTGATATTTATGAGACCCCAAGTGAAGTTATGTCAGTAGGTGTAGTCATGACAGTCGAGGAGTTGGTTGATTTTTTACGTGAACATTCCTACGATTATCCTAAAGCAAGTAATGTCAAACTAGAATTTGATGGAGTATCCAATGATAGATACTATGGGATATGTGATGCTTTTACTATTCCGACAGTTGAATTAAATGATGACAACGTGGTTATCTATGGTTGGGTGGCGAATGAGAAAGCTAATGCAGTATTTGATAAACAAGCTAAGATGTATAAACCATACTCGTGGTTAAATAAAGATACACTAATAAACCTTTTAGAAAAAAAGATTCGGTAAAATAAAACTAGCTAGGATTAGAGGAAAAAAAAATGCCAATAAAAGAATATATATTTGCAGTACCATGCCAATACACTTATATCATTACTGCTGAATCAGAAGATAAAGCACGAAAGATTCTGATAGAAGATGGTGGCAGAACAGTAACAGGGGAGTTAACTATTGAAGATGGAGATTATGAAAACGCGAATTTATTAGGCGAAGATGTGGTAGATAACTACGAGATAATAAATGGTAGATATCACAGAGTTAGTTAGGAGATAGGAATGAGTGATTGTTATAACCATCATATCAGAATAGAGATGTTCAAACATGGAGTTGCTGATGGGTTACTACATGGCACAAGAGATGAGAGTAAGAATGACTCTCACTACAAGCAAGGTTACGATTATGGGATAACCTTGTATGGAAGATTGGAGAATTTAGAATGACAGTAGAAGAATTAATAAAAGAATTGCAACAGATAGAAGATAAGACACTTGATGTTAGAGTAGAAGACTCTGAAGAAGATTATTTTGAGGAAGTAAACAAGTGGTTACAGAGAGTTGAAGTACACTATCAAAGTAAAAGTGGTTACGAAAAATTTGGGGAAGTTATCTTAGTAACTTCTGAATAGGTGTGATGATAAAACAAACTAGGATTAGAATACAGAGGAAAGACAATGATACAATGGATAGATGACAAATACGAACAAGGTTCTTTAGAGAACAAGTTAGCTAAGAAGATATGGTTTTTAGATGCTCACAGATTGAAGTATTGGTTCGAGAAATACTTTAAGAAGACTATAGAAGTGTCTCTCATTGAAAAGAACAGAGACAAGCTAACTAAGTTTTTCCTAGCTAAGATTTCAATATCTAAACTAGCTTCCGATTTTGAAGTGACAGTCGAGCCACAGGTAACTTTCCATGCTAAAGATGGTACAAAAACATCTTATCCTATTGGTTATAAGATAGGTGTGAAAGATGAGTAATGAAAAAAAAGATTGGGGATATTGGGATTTAGTAAACCACAGAAAACGTATGCTTATTAAGGTTACTAGGTCACAAATTAATACTAGCTACGATAATCTAAAACATTTAAAACTACGAGCAAGTAAGCTGTCTAATTTTAGAGACCATAGGGATTCAGTTATGACCAAAGGTTTAGCGAATGTTTCTAAACTAAAGAACAGTAGAAAAAAAGATATTGAAAAATAATTGTGGTATTCTAAAAGAAAGAGCAAACAGAAAGTGGAGTATATGGATAAAAAGCTGAAAGAACATGAAGCACATTTTAAACCAACTGCTGATGATGGGGAGAAAATGTTACAAATAAAAGAAGATATGAAAGTCTTAATGAAGAACAATAATCACATAGCAGAGTGGTTCACAGCAATAGACAATAAAATGGATGCTGATGGAAAAAGAATGGATACTCTTGATACTATAGTGGCAAAGTTAATAGGAGAAAAAATTGAATTGTCAGATAGGATAAAGGGTTTAGAAGACTTTTTGTTCAGAGATAAGGATAAAACATTATGACAACATGGGTAGTTGCAACAGATTGTGTGGGTGGAGTGATAGGTCTGAATGGTATTCAATATGCTTTAGATGAGAATGGTAAGACCATAGAATTTGAAACAGAGCAAGATGGGATTACATTCCTATCTGAAAATAATGTAGACCTAAATGATGAAAGCAAATGGGTAGAAGAAAATGATTGAATATTGGTATAAAGAAAATTGTGATTATTGTGTCAATGGTTGTAAAGAATGTGGTCACTTTGGGTATACCGAAAGTGATGCAGAGAGTAAAGATGAAATTCCATTAGATGCTTTTGATATAGAAGAAATTAAAACTAGCTAGGATTAAAAATGAAAGTAAAGATAAAATGTGTTTGGTGTGCTAAGACTATGACACCTAAGTGGAGTGGCAATAAGTATTGTGATAATCAATGTCAAAGGGATAGGGAAAACCATAAGACAGTTGTAGATTTTTTTACAGGTACATTCAATCCTGTAAATACTAAATACAAGAGTTGGTCTAATCCTGTTAGAAGATACTTTATTCAAGAAAGACTTGCTTTCAAAGGTGCTTGTCTTGAATGTGGTAATGATAGTTTATATGGGTGGAAAGTTAAGCAATCATCTTATCAAGTTAGTTGCTTACATGAAAAACCAAAAGAGAAAAAATATTACAAACAATTCCAAAACTAACTACGAATAGGAGAACAAAATGTTATTAGTAACCTTTGATATACGAACAGTTTGCACCAATGATGAGTGGGAAGATGAAAGTGGCGAGGAGAGTAGAGCCGATGGGAATTTTTTTGCAGAGTCCTATTGTCTTGTTGATAAGTCTCTAAAAGATTATGAAGCAGATGAGCAAAAGTTTTCGGAGATGATACTAAAAGAAGCATACAATACTGACAACACTATGAAACCACATTACTTTTTTCCATTTGATTGTGGTGACCACATTTCAGAACCTGATGATTGGGATTGGAAAAGTAAACCTGATGGCTTATTAACAGAAAGAGAGAATTGTATATACTGTAGTTATCCTGTACTGCTTAAACGTGGTGCAGAGTCCACACTAGAAATTGTTGTGGGGAGTGTAGAAAGTATTAGTTGGACAAGGAGATGTCTATATCTTTTGGAAAGAGTGTTTGGTTTGATTCCAATTATCTGCACCATTTATCCTAATAAGAATTGGATACCTAGACTTGACCTAACAGGTTATGATAACCTTAGTAAAAGTGAAGTGTATACAAAATATTATAATGAGGAGAACAAAAAGAATGACAGTTAGTATAAAAAATCAAACAATAATAAACATAATCTCAGATGTACTAACAAGTTACTTAGGATTCAAGATGCCATTTAAAGCAGACTACATGGATGGGGATTTTGAATTAGAGACATTAGATTCAATAGGTCTGCAAGATGATGAAATAGTATTTTTCAATGAAGATAAATCAAGATGGTTTAATCTTGAAACAGTATTTGATTACTTTAAAACTAACTAGGATTGTGGCGAGGAGATAGAATGAATAAATTTCAGATAAAGAGATACTGTGATAATTGTGATTATATTGGGTACGAGTCTGCTTCATTAGTTAAGGGGATAGAAGTTCCTGATGGTTTAGTGTGTCCAAAATGTCGTGAAGTGTTGGGTTTTAATTCAGTTGATTACTATGTCGAATGTATTAATAACACTAGATGTGGTGGAAACTATCCTATAATTTGTGATGAAGAACAATTAGATTGGTATTGTGTATGTGGAGAACACGAAGAAATTAAAACTAGCTAGGAATAAAGAATGATTAAGACAAATAAAGATAGAGCAGATAAGATTGAAAGACTATTAGGTCTTAGAGAGAGTTGTAGTGAACATTTAGAGAATGAATACTATAGAGTTGCAGATGTCTTATGTGACTTACAACACTACTGCGAAATAAATGGTAAAGATTTCAACGAGGAGATGGAGTTAGCAAAGACCTTTAGGAGTTGGGAGATAGAGAATGAGTAAAGACATAAGTATAACAGCATTAGCAACTGATGATGAGATAGACCAACTGTGGCATATAGTTGGGGAAATTCTTGATAGAAATAAATTAGATGATGATGGAGAACTAATAGTCAAAATTAGGAGTTATGAAGATGACTAATGTAACTACTAAACAGGTTAGCGAGTGGGTAGGGAATGGTTTTAATGTGGGGTTCTTCAATAGCAGAGAAGAAGCATTGCTTGAAATCATCACAGATGTAGCTAATGGAAAGTATAACATAGCAGAATTAAATTCAGATATAAGTAGTTATGAATGATTAAAGTATATTTTGAAAGAGGTTATGCTTCAGAGGAAGTAGCTAAGTTTCATGATGAAGAAACATACATGGCTTGTTTACCCAGCTTGAAAAAACTAGCTACGAAACAGAAGTGGGAAAGAGTAACAGAGAATATAGAATGATTAATAATCCATACTACGATAATCCTAGCTACGATAAGAAACTAGCTAGAATGCAATTACACTTTCATGCCAACTTTTATTTTGATGATAAAGGATTGATAAGGAGAAAAAATGACCAGAGAAGATAAGGTAGATATATTAGTTGCTTCTGAGATTGAAAGAATAGCACAACTATTCAAGACTACTTCAGATGCTTTAACAAGTTTAGAATATGATAGTTTAGATAGAATGTTTAGGTTCAATGGTATCACACCATTCGACAAAAAAAGTAATGCTATGATAGACTTGGATTATAAAGAAACAATTAATAAGGAGTATACAGATGAGTGATATTAGATTAGATATAGAAACAAGATTAGCGAGTACAAGACTTAATGTGGCAGATATAAGAAACTTTATCTTTCATAATGTTTATGGTTCAATGAGAGTTGGCTTTCTAGATGAGAAAGAGACTTTTATAGCTGACGCAGTAATTGAAAAAATAAGACATATGTCAGGAGAAGACCTAATGAGAGAAGTGGTTAAGTTAGATTTATCAGTCTATCAACTTGATGCATTCGAGAAATCTGCTATTGAGGGTAAGTATCCATCAAGTGTGTGGACACCATTCATGAGACGAGGTTCTAAGACTCTCACAGATGAACAATTTGTTTCAATAAGCAGTTAAAACTAGCTAGGATTAGTGTGCCACAGAAACTAAAACTTTTATGTGGTACACTAGAAATAACAAACAAAATTCATTAAGGAGTAATAATGAAATTCAAATATAAAAAAATAAAAGTAGATGATATTGTCTATCGTAAAGACATTGAAGTTGATGATTATCAAAGGTCAAAAAATGCTTGGGGATTACCGAAGATAATTGAAATGATTAGTAATGTTATTAAGTATGAAAATGTTATTGGGTTGTTCCATCTAGATACTAGAAGTAAGGATGTTTGGTATCTTATTGATGCCCAACAGAGACTCGGTGCATTAATAGGATTTATGAAAAATGAGTTTAAGGTAGGTGGAGAGTTTTTTTCCGACCTTTCAAATGAAAAGCGAAAGACTTTTCTAAATGCTACAATCATGACACAGCAATGGTATGACTGTACTCAGGAAGAAATGAGAGAATTATTTGAAGTTATAAATTCTGCTAAATCATTGAAACAGTATGAAATAAGAAAAGCAAGAAATGGAAATTTTGCAACTGAAATAGTACCATACTATGTAGAAAATTTAGCGATTTTTAAAAATAGTGTTCCTGATTCTAAGAGAGAAATAAAATACTTAGTATCTTCTAATCATAATGGAGAGTTTCGAAACACTTTTGAAAAATTAGTTTATGTAAGTGATTTCCAAAAAGGTGTATTCGACAAGGCAAGACCTAACAAAAAAGCTCTTATGAAACAAACAGTTACTAAAGCTGACAGCACTATTCATGATGACTTGTTTTTAAACATAGAAAAGGTATCAAATTATTTAGAAGTAGGTATGGATAAATTCAGACAAAAATATAGTAAAAAGACACATGGTTCTACTTATATGTTTACAGATGCTCATCTACTTGTATTATTTAGAGTAGTATGGGATTTAATGTATAATTCCCCATATGACCTTTCAGAGTGTGAGTTTCCGATTGTAGAGCAGACTCTTATGATTCATGAAGAAGCACGAGAAGAAGAGAAGAAAACAAATGGGGATAGAGCAATGTCAGAATATGCTTTGGGGTTAAGTCATTCAGATAGGGTTGACGCAAGACAACATACTTATCATTATCTGAAAGAGAGTTTAGAGGGAGTTGTGTCAAATGTTCATAATAAAAAAGTAGAATTAGTTGGTAGGAAGAAACCTTAAAACTAGCTACGATTAGGAGTAAGTAATGAAAAAATTTGAAGTGTTAGATAAGAACAATAAAGTCATAGACAGTTTTGAAGAGATGACTTTCAAGAAAGCAATGAAACAAATTGGAAACAAGTATGATGCACGAACAGTTGTTTTGTCACACTTGAACAAGCATGGAAGAATAGCTAATCATGTAATCAGGAAAGGGAAATTAGCATGACAAGTAAGACATTAGTACAAGTAAAAGAAGATGAATTATTTGGAAGAAAGCTAGATTTAGAAATCTTGAATGCTAGATGTTTGAACCTATCCTTTAGTCATAGTTTTAAAACACACTTTGAAGAGTTGGTGGAAATACTAAGACAGGAAGAAGACAGGGAAGAAACATTGTCATGCTTTATTCAGTATTTTAGAGAGAATGCAGAGGAAGAAATCTATCTAGATTGGTTAGAAACACTAAAAGAATACTCATACGAATAGGTATAAAAATGGCAAAGAGAATGAACAGAAGACGTAGGAAGAGAAAACTAGCTACGATTAAGAATAGGAAGAGCAACAATCGTGACTAGGAATAGGAATAACTTAGGACACATATGCCGAAACTACTACAGGAAAGAAGATGATGATGTCTTTGAATACTGTAAGTGTGGTGCAAGATTCTTTCTGAATAGGAAAGTGGCAAGAGTATAAAACAAACTAGGAATAGGAATGGTCTAAATTCCTGTGGAATGGGATTATAAACATTCTATAAGACAAGGTAAGAGACTGATGGAAACGATTAGTAACAGGAAGTCAGTACACCACATACTCCAATAAGAATACCTACTATTATTTTTTTCATATTTTATAATAGTAGGTATTTTGGTTTAATCCTAGCTAGTATTATTCCTAGCTAATATTGGTTAGTTAAAACTAACTAGGTTTGACAGAATTTATTTACTCATGTACTATCAATAGTAGCTACTATTATTTTTTAGTAGTAAACAAGTATAGAAAGAGTGAGTAAAATGACTTCACAAAATACAGATTTATTTGGCAACAACTTAGCAACTAGGCAGAGAGCATGGTCACGTTCAGCGATTAGAACATTCTCAGCTAAAGATAAGGTAACAGTAAAAGATGGTCTTAAAGAATTAGACTTATTAACTGACCTAGAAAAAATGCCATTATTCTTAGAACATGGTAATCCTAAAAATCCAAATGGGGATAAAGTTAGAGTAGATACAAGTAGGTATGCTATTGTTAGAAAACCAACTAAACAAGATAAAGAGTACAGAATGATATCTGATTCAGTAGGTAAAGATTATGAAATCTTGCAACCTAGTAAATTGGCTAAAATTCTTGACCCAATTTCAAAGAAGTATCCTGTTGAGACTA
>Ga0208012_1000252_pt1 | contig 20746 bp, 53 predicted proteins | sample 15BtaG_FD_184090 | JGI IMG/M metagenome (GOLD analysis project Ga0208012, IMG submission 184090) | Marine viral communities from the Subarctic Pacific Ocean - 15B_ETSP_OMZ_AT15312_CsCl metaG (SPAdes) (version 2) | ecosystem: Environmental > Aquatic > Marine > Oceanic | place: Pacific Ocean... | reverse complement strand
AAGGATATTGCCTTATACTATCTATCAGATCCCCTTCTACAAAATCATCCTCTTCCGTATGAATAGAACGAACTAAGAATTCTATATCATCGCTCGACTTGATATTCATATTTTCTGTTAAATACTTCCGCCAGTTTTCAAATAAGAGTTTCATGAAGTTGTAACCTTAAGTCTTTTCATACCTTGAAAATAGTCCATAACCTCTGTATTATTTTTTGAATATATTTTAGAAAGTGGACTTTCATGCCATTTTTCACTTTTGCTTGCTATAGCGCTCTTCTGATGGCAGTCATCATTGGGATCTTCGGGCGTTAGCTGGTCGTATCCCTTTGGGTTAAAATAAGATATTCCCTTATCAATATCTAGTTGGTCTTTCTTTACATCATCGTTACTTCTGGTGGTATATTTCTCCCAAACCCCCAAAGCATCACCAGAAACTATATAGCGATCAGGCATTAGACCCTTTCCGTTTGCACTAGCCCACTCAATGGCTATCTCATAGAGAAGGGGCCCAAGGCCCTTTTCAGCATATGTTTTTTGAATAGAAAAAACTTGTTTTTCTTCGCCGTTAAGGCAGTTTCCATATCGTTGTTCATGATTTTGCATCATCAAGACCTGGCCTAGCGATTTTGCAAAAGATTTTCCCTCTTTGTTGGTGTAAAATATGGAAACATGCATTCCCCAGACATCGATCCCTATATGGACCCAATCAGGTAAATCATTTATTTGCTCTTGTATCTTTGGGTGTATACCTTCATTTAAGTATTGACGCCAGTTTTCAAATAAGAGTTTCATATTATTAAATAGTTTTGGATTTTTATATGGGCGTATTCTCATATTGTTTCGGGAGGCTCAGGGCTTTGATCTTGGGCTTGTCCACCTAGCAACTCTATAATAAGCTCTACAATGGCATCTGCTACTAGATCCGCATTTCCCGACGTGCGCCCCATTCCTCTTTCGGAACTGCGTTTAGAGTCTTCCCATCGATACTTTTCTAGCAGAGACCAAAGAGACATCTCGGGTTGCCCTTCTGGACTCGATCCCTGGATACCTACTTTCTTAAACAAACCTAGAACCTTCTGCTTAAGGAAATCTGGGCCAGACTCCCTTCCTCCCTGTCCACCAGGCACTTCAGCAAACTCTTTCATTGCCTTGCTAAAGTTCTCTTTTATAATCTTAATCTTCATGATATTAAATAGCTTCAATAGTTAAATGTTCTGGGAATGAGCTATATCTAACGCTAAGTCCTTCTACGCCATCAAAATCCCAAGACGCGCCTGTTCTGACATAAAAACCAGCTCCATTTTTATTTCTTGCCAAGGTTGGCATATCCATCGCCCCCATCATCTCCCATTTGGCGGCTTTCCTTTCCTTTTCTGGTATATCTGATAAGGCAGAATTATTAAAAGACTTTAGCATCGGCCAAACCCATTCATTAAGATAAACTACATCGCCGTACAGATCCAATGCGTCATGATCCTGAGTGTCTTCTATAGCTTTTACTAAGTTTAGATCAGGAACTACTTCTCTTAAAGCCTCAAGAAGCTTCTCTGCCAATAGCCTTTCCAGCCCCTCGGAGGGCAAACCTATTTTTATACTGCCTTTTTCCTCTTGCACTAGGGCTCTCCGTTTGGAACGCTTAGAACCTTCTTTAATAATACGTATTTTCATAGTTTGAGATCTCCACAACATTAAATAGTTTTGGATTTTTATATGGGCGTTTTTTTGAAGGAGGTTTTTTAAAACTCTGAAATTTCTGTGGGTGTAGCGGGTGTATCAGGGCGACCCATGGGGTATGTCAAGGGTAGAGACTTACTTTCCCTGTCCCGTGGGAGGGGGGGGGGAGCCCCCCCCATGTAACCTAGCGCCCGATGAATGTCAAGAACACTTCACAATCCAAATTTGGCTCGGCTTGCTGCTTCCCATCCTTCCAAAGCTCGCCTCGAACCTCGACAATGCCCAGGTGTTCGTAGCGTACTAGCTCATTGGCTAGGGCGCGGCTGTAGGCCATGACCATTGGTAAGGTTGGCGGCAAGTACTTCTCGCAGCAAACTGCGACCGCCAACCGACGCAACGGGAAGTGAAAATTTCCCGTTGTGTCCTTTCGTCGCCCTGTCCACCCATAGGCTTTCCATTGCCTCCTATCATTGCCCGCTATCTTCAGGCAACAAAGTAGGACCTTGCCAACGTTTAGTTGCTTTGTAGCGTCCTGACCCCCGTTGTATGCCACCGGGTCGGTCCCTACAACATTAGAGCCATTGTGCAGGTGATTGCGCTGGATAGTCATTCGAGCCTCTCTCTGTTTCGATGGAGGCTTGCTTGCCCCTCATCGTACAAACAATATAGTCGATTGAGAGACGATTGCAAGGGAATAGGAGAAATTAATTTATTCCCCCTAACCCCCCATGGTTGGGAGGATAGCGGTGTATATCACTCGCCACCACGGCGGAGACCATCCCCCCCACCCGTCGGGCTCTTCCTGTGGAATCATTTCCACATGGCCTTGACGCACAGCGCGCCAGAAGCCCATAACGGGCTCCCCTTGGAACGTGCCGCACGGGCACGTTCGGGTGATGGTCCCTTCGTCAGGGGCTCCCACAAGGGTACCCCTAGCGTCCCTAATACCAGCCCGACTGTTGATATACAGCATACCATGCTCCGTTTCAAGATGGGTTGGTTCGTCTCCCATCGTACCAACAGTGTAGCACGATGGGGGTTGGTGTCAAGGCCTATTGCACCTTGCGAGAGGTGACCTTCCATTGGCTCCCGTTTCCGGCGTCGAAACACAGGCTTTCCCAGCCGTCCGGTGACCAGACGCCCTTCCGCTTCACGGAGCGCCCGTCAATCTCGTCATTGACGACGGCAATCGCGTCGTCAATGTCAGCAAAGAGACCCAAGAACCGGGTCTCGGGGGCTCCAGCGGCCCCCAAGTCGCTGGTGTACTCATACTCTGCGTGGTAGACGGTCATGCCATCCTCCGTTTCTATGATGGGTTGGTTTCGCTCCCATCGTACCAACAAGATAGTACGATGGGGCTTGGGCGTCAAGGTTTTATTTTACCTCCCTTCGCACAATGCGATAAAAATATTCATCCACCTCCCTTTCCCATTCCCCGTTAACGTTGAGACTCCCGTACCTCGCCATGCTCTGCGTCGACCCAGATTCGCCATGGTAATCCATTTCGACCATAACCTGCGCCATCGCACGCTCAAAGTTGGCGAACACTCCGCAATCGCGGACTTCCGACCCGCTGTAGTCGTATCCGCAAGTGACGTGGAAGATATACAACATGTTATGCTCCGTTTCAAGATGGGTTGGTTTCGCTCCCATCGTACAAACAAGATAGCACGATGAAGGAGTATGGCAAGAAAAGAATTAAATAAATGTGACCAGTACGTTAGACGCTTGCTAATTCAGCGCTAACCCTGGTCACCCGGTTAGCGCCTAGCCGTATTCATACAGGGTAGCATAGCCTACGGCCCGCTATGCCCCCTTACACGCCCCCTACATGAGGGCGTGCTCTGGAATGGCCACCTCCTCCCCGTCGCCGTCTACGGCGGTTTCAGGACCCTCCTGGACGGGGCGGACAATGGGACACTCGGAATAGTCTGGACAGGGCATAAGGCCTCCGTGTTTCTGATGGGTTGGTTCGTCTCCCATCGTACCAACAACTTAGCACGATGGGGGTTGGTGTCAATAGGCTAGGTGAAATTCTTTTTATTCACCTATCCCCCGTGGGGCTACAGCCCCTCCGTCCAGCCCCGCTTGGCAGGGACAGCTCCCCACACCAGAACCCTTACCCACGAGGTGGGCAGCCCCGCCTGCGCGAGGGCCGACCACAGGGCACGACGGCCCTTGCGGGTGCACTGTGCCTCGAAGGGCACGGCGTCACTCCAGGTCTCCCACACGGAGCGGGCATGGATGATTTGGGTAGTGCTCGTGGCGAGGATGCGACTCTTCATGTAAACTCCAGTTTCAATTGTTTCTAGATGGGTTGCTTGTTTGCCCCTCATCGTACCAACAACTTAGTCGATAAGAGGGCTGGGGTCAAGGGGATAGGAGAAATTATTTTATTTCTCCTATTCCCCGTGGGCTAGCAACTACGGCGCAGCCCCTGACAGCCGCAAGGGCGTCCACCCTCATCCCGCACTAGCGGGCCGGGAGACATTACGTCCCCACGGGGGGACGCGCTAGCTACCATCCCACTAACAATGTAGGTCACACCCTCTACAGGGTCCGGCAACCCTGTGACCTCCCCATAGGTGGTCACAACAGTGGGGACGCCCCCCACGGGGGCGGCCGGTGTCTCGACAGTGGCCACACGGGCCACCTCTCCTGACGGGGCGAGGTTCAACACCCCGTGGCCCGTGTGAATGTTCAGCGTGTGGGGGGTCAGGTTGACGAACATGATAACTCCAGTTTCAATTGTTTCTGATGGGTTGGTTCGTCTCCCATCGTACCAACAAGATAGTCGATAGGAGATTGTATGTCAAGGGCTGCTAGAAAATACTTCCCAACAGCCCCATGATAAAGATGGCCGCTGTAGCAGCGGCCATATGCACCACGGCCATGTCGGCCATGTCCTCCCATTCGGGAGGATTGGGCTCCTCTCTCAAACTGGCGAACATTGACGCCCCCTTTGTTTCAATGGGTTGCTTGTTTGCCTCCCATCGTACCAACAACTTAGTCGATGGGAGACTTGGTGTCAAGGGAGGATAATTCTTTTTATCCTCCCAGGCTCCATTGCAGAGGTTCACCCCCCACTTTCAGGGCCTTCGTCCAGGGCGGGTCAATGAAGTGCCCAGGCGGGAAGTCGTCCTCGTACAAGATTTCATCCTGTTCGTACCATTCTCCCACAAGACGGCGCTCCTCCTGCACCTCCTGCTCTGCGCGGAGCTGGTCTGCTACGGCTGCACGGGCAGCCGCCCCACGGTGCAGCCCGTGAGCCACCCGGCTAGGGGCGGGTATCGTTGTCCAACTGCCGTAAGGTGCGAATGCCATGTTGGCTCCTTCGTTTCTATGATGGGTTGGTTTCGCTCCCATCGTACAAACAAGATAGTCTGTTATGCGATGGGAGTCAAGGAAAAAGATACACAAGGCCCGTTCCATTGCAGGGTGCAGAGGTTTCACGGTCTAGGGACTCGAACCCTAGCGACCCCCTTAGAGAGCCTGTTCCCCTCACAGTGCTGGACTTGCACCCTCTAGGGACTCGAACCCTAGTGACCTTGTGTAAAGACTAATACCCCGTCGCAGAGTATTAGTCAAGAAACTTTCTTATTCCTCCCAACCGCTCCAATCAGTATTAGAGAAGGAGAAGCCACCCCCCAAGGGGCGAGGGTCGCCGTCGTCGTCGTCGAGGTCCAGCTCGGAGCGGTCCACGTCCCCGCAACGCTCGTGGGCCTCATACTCCTCCTCCTCCTCCTCCTCGTCGAAGTCGTCGAAGTCGTCGCGGTCGTTGTGTCGAATGCCCATGTAGGCTCCTTTGTTTCTAGATGGTTGGTTTGTCTCCCATCGTACCAACAACTTAGTACGATGGGGGTTGGGTGTCAAGGTTTTATTTCCCTCCGGAGGATACGGAAAAACCTTTCGTGCTCTGGTACCACCCATTCCCATTCGTTGTAATTCACATAGCTGACTTCAACTGGAGCACCCAGCTTTGAGAAGCCCGCCTCAGCGGCCGCCATGGCCCCCTCAAAGCTGGCGAACATCCCCAGATCGCAGAGGTTTGCGGGGCCTACGTCATTGCCGCAAGTGACGTGGAAGATGAATGGCATGTTGCCTCCGTTCTAGATGGGTTGGTTCGTCTCCCATCGTACAAACAACTTAGTACGATGGGGTTTGGGTGTCAAGGGCTACCGGAAATATTCCCGGAGCACCAGGCGCGCAGCCCGTCGCACGCTGCGACGGTACTGGTTATCCGCATAGGCGCAGCGCCTACCCGACCCGTCATCCTTGCCATAACTAGCCTCCGTGCGCCACACGGCGCTCCCCTCGATGACGCGCCGCTCATCCCAGTCAATGACCTTTTTCATAAGGCCTCCGTTCAAGATGGGTTGGTTTGTCTCCCATCGTGAAATACTATTAACACGATGGGAGATGATGTCGAGGTTTTATTTACTCACTGTATGCTTTTTGGTCTTCCGGGCTAACCCAAATTGCCCAGCGTGGAAGACCTTTCCACGTAAACACATCCTCTGCTAGTTGCACTTCCGGGTGCTGCTCAAACCATGCCTGGTCGGCACGTTCCATTGTGGAGGCTTGCCATGACGTGCATCCCCACACAACAATGTCCTCACCACACCAGGTGGAGTCGACTTCACAGGGTCGGGTGTTAACACACTCGGCAGGTACGCCCGCTGCGATGGCCTTCTGGCGTGCAACTTCGATGATCTTATTCATTGTTTCTCCGTTCGCTTGTTGTTGTGTAGGGAATGTAATGCGCCCCGATGTGGAGCGCAAGGTTTTATTTTTTATTCCCTCCGAAAGACCGTGATACGGCCATTACCGCTGTGATGCGGGCGGTCGCAATTGACCGCCTTGTCATGCTGACGCTTCTCTTCTGCACGCACCTTGCGTGCGTCGTTTGCTAGTACGTTCTTTATGAACGCATCGGCCATACGGGCCGACTTCAGAGCAGCATTGCTCCGCTTGACGTTAGAGCGGAGCTTCGTTCGAATCTGCTGACGGGCCATGTTGGCCTCCGTTTGTTTCTATGATGGGTTGGTTTGTCTCCCATCGTGAAATACTATTAACACGATGGGAGATGGTGTCAAGGAATTAATTAAACGCCCATGGTGGGATAGGCGTTCCATCCTCGGTCGCATCTTGCTCTGCGATGCAGAGCACGCGGTCGTCCTGCCCATAGCAGGCTGCATCCCGTGCAGCCTGCTCCATCTCTGGAGTGGGTTCGAATTCCTTCTCTTCTAGCCAGGCAAAGAGGTCAAACTCAAACTCCTCGTAAGCGACCTTCTCTTCAAGCTGTGCGTTAATGTACGGCATGTTCTCTCCTGTTGTTGTGTGAAACAGTATAGTCTGTTAGGTTCTAGCTGTCAACCAATCCACGAGAAATCGTAGAATTGGCCGTTTAGCTGGGCACTGTCGTACCAGTGCCCCACGTTGGGGCACAGCTTAGGGTCCACCCTAGGCCAGCCGTTCTCGGCACATAGCTGTGCCCAGTAAATTAGGGCTTCCTCTAGCCCTAACGGAATTTGGATAACCCTCTCGTAGAAGGCATCAAAACCCCCGTCTTCGTCCGCAAACGAAGTTTCCAGAAGAACTGTAAGCATGTTGACCTCTCCGTTGTTGTTGTGAGATAGTATAGCATGATAGTCTGAAAAGTCAAGAAATAAATGCCCCCTCTAGTGCTAGACATCATTCATGGAGAGGGGGCTACCCATGAATACGGCCTTTTCCTTAAAAGACATTCCTACCCGGAAAAGGACTTTATCTTGGTAGGTGTCTCTCGGGGGGGCGAAGTCCCGAATCCGCCCTTAGATAATCATTTGAGCACTTCCTCTGTTGTTGTGCCTATAGTTTAGCGGGTCAGTGGTGACCCGTCAAGGATTTTTTTTAATTAGCTGCCTTGAACAACTCCGTAGCCCACGGAGCCCCGTCCCATAGGTCAGGGTGCAATGCTCGCTTGATACGCTTCCGTTGCCCATCGTTAGCCGACCGGAATGCGGTCAGCATAGCCTCAAAGCGAGCGTCAGGTTTAGTTTTAGGGGTCTTACCCTTGGCCTTGCTCTTCTTTTTAGGCTCTTCGAGCCCGCCAAGTCGCCCCACCCAGTACCATTGTTTCTCTGAGAGAAACCCTTTCGCAGTCCAGTAGCTAAGAAGACTGTCTGCAAAGGAACGGCCCTTTGCGTCGAGGTTATCGAGGTTAACTTTAAGGGCTTCGATTTTCTCTGCGTTAGTCATCATGACCTCTCTCTGTTGTTGTGCTTACATTATAGCGTGGCGAGGGTTAGCTGTCAAGGATTTTTATTTCACGCTGCATCGTAACGGTCCCAGTGACCGTAGGTTTCTTCTACGCGGATCGTCTCGGTCACCGTGTCCATGACATCGAGGATAACCTCCGCGCCATGGTAATCATACATAAGCAGCAGCACTGCTTTAAGCTCTTCCCGAACCCTACTCTCCTCGAAAGCATCCCACGTTTCAAACAGTGTCATGTTGACCTCCGTTGTTGTGACTACATCTTAATAGGTCTGGCTCGTTCTGTCAAGCCTTTAATATAACCGGCCATATAAAACCGGCCTTCGTGCATCGGGTTCATGCCTGCACGGGCATGTTTCCTTCCTAGCTCCTCTACTAGAAAGCCCCTACGGGGTACGCTCGCTTTCACAACATGCCCCACAAGGTGAGGGCGAACAACAGGGCGATGCTTGTATGTGCCCAGTTTAATGCAACGACCGTTGACCTGTCAAGACTATGGTAGCTTACCATGGTTTCCCCTTATGTTTTACCTTACGGGTGTAACCCCGCTTAGTGTGGAACCCCGCACCAGCGCCCTTGCGCTGGATTAGAGCCACCACAATCATGTTGCGCTTCTTAGGCGCTTTGTTGTTTTTCTTCATGGCTGCTCCCCGATGTTGTATAAGTAGTATAGCAGGGAGCAACCGCCCTGTCAAGGTTTACCAGTCAAAAGATGTCTGGCGGCTATTAGCCTTCTTAAAAGCCCGCACCTTTTCGGAGAACTTCTTAAAGTTACCACCGGAGGTGTGGTCAATGACCAAGGCACCGCCACGGCTTACGCCGATAAAGCGTGACCGGCGGTCACACCAGCTAAGGCGTAGCCACTGCCCGCAGCGAGGGTTACGGGTGACAAGTGTGCCGTCCGCAAAGGTGTTGACGTTAACGTCGTCTACGAACGACGTGACTTGAAAGAGAGAATGCTGTGCAGCCATGATGGCTCCTGGGTTGGTTGTTGTGTCTATAGTATAGTCTGTTAGGTTCTAGCTGTCAAGGTTTTTCATCCCGGCCCAAGTAAAGGTCGGTTCGACGGTCATAATACCGTCCCTCCCTCGGATCCCAGTACAGGATCCGTCCCGACTTAAACCGGAATGGCCCTTCCAATCCCGCCAATGGCCCGAACGTGAACCCTTGGTCTTTAATCGTTGTCATGTTGGCCTCTCTGTTGTTGTTGTGCCTTTATTATAACACTCTCCTTCACCTTGTCAAGTGGGGAGGGAAAGTTATTTTCATTTCCTTACCATTCCAATGGGAATGGAAGTTAGTACAATCGAAAACGTCGACTACCTTAACCTCGGTAAGCAGCCCCATACGGGCTGCTGGTCCAAAGGTGAGGCGCTGGAGAGCGCTGATAAGCGTACCCTCCTCGTGCTCCTCGGTGTGGGTATCGCCATTGGTAAACTTCATAATGACCTTGAACATGTTGTCCTCTCTGCTGTTGTTGTGCAAGTAACTTAATGGATTGAGGTCTGGTTGTCAAGGATTAAAAGTAATCACCATATCCACCATAGTCTTCGTCGGTACCGAAGCCACACGACGCCATTGCACTATCGTGGTCGCCATCCATACTATCATCATAGTCTTCGTCGATAGGCAGACCATAATTTTCAAGATCAATCTCATTAGCTTCGCACATTTGTGCGATGTCATCCGATGTATTCCATCGCACAAAGCACTCGATAAGATATTGAGGGCTAACCAGCCCTTCTTCAACCATTTCCAGGATTCGTTCTCGATTCATGGTGTTCTCCGTTCGTTGTGCAAGTAACTTAATGGATTGAGGTCTGGTTGTCAAGCAATTTATCAAGCCTCAATGGGTTGGCTAGGAATAACAACGAAGTTGTCTAGTGTTACTTCTTCTTTTTCTACCATGTTCTGAACGGAAGCCTTTAGCGTAGTTAGTAGAGCTTCCTCGATTTTATCAAGGCCAATACTAATATCGCTCAAAAGGATATTATGAATTCGCCTTGCATCATCGACAAGCGCATCCTCTGGCGAGGTAACCGCCAGATGGCCGTTTACAAGGCCACTTTGGAACTTCTGTAGAATCATTGTAAGGCCACGCAGTGTATCAATAGGAACGTTAACCATTTTCTTTCTCCGTTATAGGAGGGTTGTTGTTGATTGTACTTGTAATTTAACGGGGTTGAGATAGTTCGTCAAGCATTCTTTGAATTTTATTTATATCTCTCGACTTAATTGCTCTATGCAGACGAGCAATCCCAGCAACCCCAGCAGCAGCGTATAGCTCTGCGGCTGGACTGCTATCTGCTGGTACATGTAAACTAGGAAGTGCCTCATAATTAAACCACGCTGTATCGTTCTTATTCAAGCGAATCATGCTACCTCTCCTTTGTTGTGTCTCTAATGTAATTGGTTCAATTTGTTCTGTCAAGTAAAAAAGAGCAGGGGAGTGTGGGAGTTGAACCCACGCCATCCTGGAACAACCCTAGATGATCAGTTCTAGCTGCTGATATAAAGTCGCGAACATCTATATCAGCGTGTTGCTTTAGCCAGGCGCTCTTGCCACTAAGCTATACCCCCCATAGCCCCGAAGGGTCTATGTACCTATACAAGCTCTCCCCGAAGGGTTGTAGGCGTGTACTGACGCCTCGTTGTTTATATCCCGCTGCTTGTGCCCAGCGGCTTTGTTATCCTATCTTAACATGATGATGCTATTTCTGTCAAGCTATCCTGATAAAGTTTCTCTACATAGGCGACACTTCGCTCGGTATTCCCACCAATATGCCAAGTCTGGATACTGGTTGGAGCCCGGTCATACCCGTAGTTTGGACCATTTTTCCAATTATATATGGTAGCTACTGTACCATCTTCGAATTTAATAACCCACTCCCAATCTACTTTATATCCATCGGCGTCTGTTGACGGCCCAAAGAGGGCTATCAAATTATTGTAGTTAGCAGTAAGATAACCCTGTAGGCAAGTGCCATTAGCACAGACATCATCGCTATCGTTGTGTGTAAAGTATTTCATGTTTCCTCTGTTGTTGTGCAAGTAACTTAATGGATTGAGGTTTGGTTGTCAAGCAACTTATTTTATTTTAGTATATCATCCCTCTAACTCTAATGTATCGAATACGACGTGTTCTAAAAGCTCTTCGCCTCATGTTGTTTCTCCTTTGTTGTTTATTATGCTGTCATATATAAAGCTACTATCACTACGATAGCTACAAACATACACATTTTATCAATTCCTCTCGTTGTTGTGTAAGCAATATAATCAAATATCTAACATCTGTCAAGCAATTTGATTAAGGTTTTACCCTAGGGGAGAAAGAAAAAACTCTTATTTTTCCTGCCGTTTAACGAACGAACCTACGTTATCCCCAGTTCTTTCTCCCCTAGGGTAAAACCTTAATAAAGAGAGGGTGTCAAGACCACCATGGCAACCTGCTTGACTTCAGGCCACAACATAACAGAGAACATAATGCCATGGTGGGGGCGAATCAACAACAGCTTCGCCCTAAACTCTTTATTTAACCTCTCATCCTCCTCTCAAAAACAATATAACATACTCAATCTATCTGTCAAGGATTACCACCATGAATCATATTCCACAGTGTATCCTTTTTTAATATACTCCCTCGCCTTACTAATGAAGTCAGCGACCAGCACATCACCCGATGGGTGAGAAGTACCCCAGAAAAAGCCCGTAGCCGTCTCTAGGCTAGTGTGTTCCCTCTCTAGCTTATCAAGGTCATCATCGTCAAGCTCAACTGGCGTGCAGTTAAATGATCCCGTACCACCCTTCTCCTCGTACAAGTCCTGCATCCAGCCTTGAAGGTTAGCGTGCTTACGCCAGTAAGCTAATTCAATTCTTTCTTCACCCTTACTGGCAAATGCGTATTGGTCGAGTCCCATGTTCTCTCCTGTTGTTGTATGAATAGTTTAACTGGTCTTGCCTAGGTTGTCAAGTATTATTTCTTTCGTGGTACTCGTGCGAGTCGCGTGGTTCCATCATAGTGAGTGTAAAAAATAATGTCGTATTTCATCGTTTCTCTCCTGTTGTGCCTATAATATAGCCCGCTTGGGTTAGCCTGTCAAGGAAAAAGATACAACGACGTAGACGAATATCTCGCAAACACTGGTCCTTCCTCTCATATCCTCTTGTTGCGAGCAAGTGAGAGAGTAAGCTGGCACGTCGGGGTGTTACACCACGCCTGACACGGCATTGCCGTAGAGGATTCGAACCTCTATGTTAGCTCCGTCGTTGTATCTAAAACTTAACTTGTCCTGTTTAGCTTGTCAAGGGTAGATATGAAGTTTTTCCTCCTATGGGATAATGCCCTTTCTTCCTTGACAAATCCGAAAAGCGACCTGATACCCTCTTGTTTTCGTGTTCTTTTCATATCAGTATTATAGCCCGATAGTCTTGACTTGTCAAGTAAACTATTTAATGTGTTTTGGTATTTCCCACTATCCACCACTTCTCCCCACTCTCTACCAATATATAATCAACCCTGGTTAGCTTGTCAAGCAAAAATGGATTTCTAGTTCTTCTGGTGCTGAATTAAAGTCTACTCTTATCTCGAAGGGTTCTTCGGTAGAACCAAGCCAATTCGGGTCTTCCTCTATAAAAGGAGCCTCGCAGAAGTCTAATTCAATCTGCTCACGAAATTCGGTTACTTCCTCACTAGTCCAGTCTTTAATATTAATTGTATGGGATGCTTCCCAAGCATTCGGTACTAGCGTCTTTTCGGTTTCCACACCCTTACTGCCCCAATACTCGTATGGGAAGCTATCCGTATGGATTAGGTATGTTCTATTATTTTGCTCGTTCAGCAAGAAAGTTTCTACGCTCTCGTATGCTTCTTCAGTTCTGTCCATGTTATCCTCGCCTTTGTTGTGTAGACTACTTAACTGGCCGTGGATTGTTTGTCAAGCAATTAAACCTTATGAGCGTTCACTACTTTGTATTCTGCGATACGTTGAAGGACGCTATGAGCGTTCAGGGTGATACCTGAAAAATTATAGTTTATCCTACCGGGCTTAGGTTGGAAGTCAGCCTTTAAGGCCATCTCAATATCTAAGGCCAGTGCGTTGAGTTCTTTAATAAGGCTGTCTTTGTAAATCTTGGCTAGCATTGTTGTTGTCCTTTGTTGTGTCTACAGTTTATTGTGGTTAGCTCAATGTGTCAAGTATTTAAATTTTATCTCTCTCGCATTGTTTAGATGCAATGACACTTCAGGGTCTTTAATGAAACCAGTGTATTATTAAGGTTATTGGAAGAGATAGAGATAGAAGCCCAATGACCTGTAAGGTCGTTAAGGTCGTCTTGTTCGGCTACGTCTAGTATATGACGTAACTTTTGAATAAGGTGGATTGCTTCTTTATGGTAGACCTCTTGAAGAGAAGTCCTCTGCTGCCGATATGGGTTAGACTCGTTATTCATTGTTCTCTCCGTTTGTTGTGAAGACAGTTTAACGGGTTTCCCATTACCTGTCAAGCAAATAGTTTCTCGTGATGGCTAACCAGCCATGTACCGTTATTACCTTTCATTGCTCCCAACATAGCTCCACTGATACTGCTTTATAGAGATTCCATGGGTTGTCATACCACTCCCCTGCACAGCCTTCTGTTGATTGAGGGTACTCACTACAGGCTTTGATAACGAGATAGTCTTCATCGTCAAATTTTCTCAGGTCTTCGAAGAAGGTTATGATGTCTGGGTCGGTGCTAGTGTACCATTTGACCCATTCTGTGTGAAAAAGAAGTCCGTCTACGTGGCGATCTACTGGTTCTCCAAAGCACTCCTCAATGAATTTCTTAGATTTTAAGCAGAGGCCCGTATATGCATGATGTTTTAAGCAGATGCCAACGTCGCTTCGTATTCCCATGTTCTCTCTCCTTTGTTGTGACTGTAACTTATCAGAATGGGATGTCGTTGTCAAGCCTTTTGTGAATATCCTTATTCCTCCTCCTCTAGAACATAGCCTGTAACCTCTAGCATCACTTCGCCATCCTCGTTTAACCCAATAGCTTGCCATCCGATGTCCTGGAGCATTGGTTCTGCTACAAGCTCCATAAGATATTCGTTCCATGAATTAATATCCGACTCAATAGCAACATCAAAATCAATAGCAATTGTTTCTTTTACATCATACGGAATCATCACTCCCCCCTCTTTGTTATGGCTACAGTCTATCAGAATGGGATGTCGTTGTCAAGGTATTCTTTTTTATTTTCTCTCTCTCGGATAATCCTTTCGTTCTCCTCAACCATAGCCTGCTTCTCCTCTGGAGTCAAGGCTTCCCACATTCTTTCTAATTCTAATTCATATATCTCCGATTCACAATGACCGCATGGAGCATCGAACATACCGCATGAACTACTAGTCTTAATATGTGGGTGAACAGAACAACGACGTGCATCGCCTTCCCAGTACCAATGGTCTTTGTGCATGTTGTTTCTCCGTTTGTTGTGACTACATCTTAATGTGTTCTGGTTTAACTGTCAAGCCATTCATCGAAAGTTTTATAATCCATCCCCATACTTTTCATAGCTACAACGTAGATATTATATCGGTCTTCAAGTGTTCCCATGGTGTTCTCCTCTAGTCCCATTTTTTATATAACAAGGTAGTGAGTTCTTTGCCATACTTTTCAGCAGCAACCCTCATATCTTCTTTTACAGCATAGTCTAAGTATTCCTGTAGATGCTCCTCATCTCCGCGCTGGATGTCATACTCAAGGTGGATATTATCAATATAGTCTAAGAGAATTGCGATAGCCTCCTCATTATTCCAACCCATATGATTCTGATATTCATTAAGTATCTTTCGCATTGCTCTCTCCGTTGTTGTGCAGATTACTTATCGTGGCTTGGTCTAGTTGTCAAGGCACTCCACTAATTTATATTTCTTTCCCTCAATCTCAACAACCTTACCATCACAGCTTGGTTGTGAATGAAGTTTAGCACGCCACCCTTCTTCTGTCAAGTATTTACCGTTGAGCCACCATTCATTATAGCCGTCAGGCCTCTCAATAGCAGGGCCATCTTCACGGTGTAGTTCACCGTTGAGACACCAATATCTATTACCACTAGGATATTCAATAGCAGGGCCATCTTCACGGTGGCGTTTACCGTTGAGCCACCATTCTTTAGTACCGTTTTTGTAGACTCTTACATTATATTCAATCATGTGCTCTCTCCGTTGTTGTGCAGAACACTTATCATGGTTGGCTTAGTGTGTCAAGTTTATTTCTTTCTTGCCCACCGATATAATCTTGGCACCTTCAATACTCACATTCTCTTTAATCTTTACTCCGTCTACCTTAATTGCTCCATTCTTTATTAGTCGTCTACCTGACGCCATTGTCTTAATTATATCATGGTCGGCTAGGATGCGCAACACTGTGTTGTTTAATATTTTCATTGTCCTCGCCTTTGTTGTATAGACCACTTAACCGTTCTGGTTTAGACTGTCAACCAAACACTAGAACTTTTTCTGCCGGGTTAGCTTCGATGCACACTTGCCATAGCTCACGGAGCACACTCAACCCCTGCTCAATAGTGTTAGAGCCCCTAGTAAGGGCATTAGAGCTAGTGCCGACGCGAGTAACGAACGACATTACATGTTCACCATCTTCATTAACGTGTGAGGCAGACTTAAAGCCATGCCAGATAATAGTAGCTGCTTCCTCTGCTGTAACCCCGTGCAACTGGCTTAGTCCGCCAGGCATCATAGTTCGAAACAAGGGAGAGAAGTTAAAAGTAATATTCCTTTCCCGATGGCCAATGTGTACGTCCCAGCTCATTGTGTTTCTCCGTTCGTTGTGAAGACAACCTAACCATTATCGGCTAGGCTGTCAAGGTATAGGGCGAAAAAACTGGCGCAAGGTATTATTCCTTGCGCAATACCCCCACTTGTTCCTCGGTTAGATTCTTATTTCCATGGTATACAAGGCCGATGCTATATTCACCTAGAATAGCTGGCATGTCGCTCTCGTTTCCATCTGTATAGCCCGCTGCAATACGGTCGTCAAGGGTCGCAAAGATTTTAGAGTTAGGCCCGTCAATCTGAATATCAAACTTGCCGCCATAACTGTAGGTCAAACGGAAGTTATCAGGAATAGTAATATCCTTAAACATTGGGAAACTCTTAGTGTAAGCATAGAATAGAATACCAGGATGGCGAGCCATAACCGCTACCCACGCTTCAGCATACCACTTCTTAAAGAAGTCGCCGCTATCGTGGAGTCGGATGATAGCCGTTGTTCGTGTTACAGTCTTAACACACTCATCGAGCTTGTCAACCAAAGCATCGAAACCTTGCGTCTTATAGATAAAGAGCAAAGCCTTATGATTCTCAATACGAACACGCTTAGAACCCTTAAAGAGAAAAGTGCCTTGTCGTGCATAACACATGTTAAGGCAAGTGCCTGCACCAGGACAAGTAATATAAGACTTTCCGTCTATCTCGTAACCGCCAGCCGGGAGGTTAAAGGATACCACCTTATACGTCTTAGGACGCGGCACAAAGCCATTAAGGCTACCGTGCTTGGCAAGGTGAGCCTTGACCTTCGCGCTAGTCTTCTTAAGTTTAGAGTTACCGTCTGTAATCTTGAGCATCATGCCCTCCGTTGTTGTGTAGATAACTTATCGTGGTTTGGTTTGGTTGTCAAGAAATATCGTGTTCTCCACTCTTATTATTCTCTCTCTATTGCGACTTCACCGCAATCGCAACAAGTCCATTCGTTATCATCGTCTGGTTTGCGAAGGACTGCGGTGCAGTCATCCTCAAGATCAACAAAATTCCCATCTCCGTCCACGCGCCAATCCTGCATAACTGACGCATTTGTTATAAATTCTTTGTGCTCTCGATTAGTTGGGCAGACCTTCATGCTGTTCTCCGTTGTTGTGTAAACAGTTTAGTGTGTTTGGGTTAAACTGTCAAGCATTTTGTCAGACCAGTAATGTAATTCATTATACTGGTCCCTTCTAGACCTGTACCGCCATGCTTGGCAATGACTTGCTCTACTAAGTTTACTGGAACCCAACCGTAAACCGTTTCAGTAGGGCTACTAGAATCCTCTGCAAACGGAAGTAGAAGGTCTTCTACCTCTGACGGGAAGCCTACTTCTACTTCGGTCCACGGACCCGAATCAGAACGCGGGGTACAGTAGTTAAACTCTCGTGCCTGAACACTAAGGGTGAAACCATCGTTACAAATAATACGTGGAAATGCGTCGGGAAACATCTGTTCTCTCCTTTGTTGTGTGTTGAATGTAATCACTTACCGGTTAGTTGTCAAGTAATTGGAAGAGCGTCAACCAGACGCCACATAGCTTCATTAACAGTATACTTGGTTGTATCTTCAAAAGCTATTTCATGTTCCTCGCCATCTTCGTCTTCAAAAGACAGAGAAACCCATTTATAGTAGGGGTCGAAACCATCTTCGTCACTAGAACATTCCTGCATGTCGGTGCCGTAGATATTAATTGAACCTAGTTGTCCTTCGTTATCTGAACGCCGGACAAAGCTAATAAAATGAATGAATTCATCAACGGTCAGCTTCATTGTATTCCTCTCTTGTTGTGTAGGTAACTTAACTGTTTGGTTTGGTGTTGTCAAGGTAATTTATAGAAATAACCTAGCTCCAGAAGAGCAGAGCGTATCCGTCCGCATCATTCAGGCGGTTGTAACCACCATCCGGACCCGTCCTCCAACATGACACGGGACCACCGTCGCAGTCTGGGGATGGGGCGAGACCTCCAGCCTTCATCGGTAGCACGAAATACTACGCGAGTCGGTGGACCCATATCTGCGACCATTTCTTGGAAGGCTTCATTAAAGTCGTGACACAAGGTAGATATAAAATACTTATCTTTAGTATCCTTCTCATCCCAAAAGGCAACGATACGATGTTCTGTACGCAGCATTGTTCTCTCCGTTTGTTGTGAGACATCTTAACATGCCTCACGGATTTGTCAAGCACTACAATGCGAGGGGAATAAAATCTCATCGGCCAAATATACATCTGCCCGAGAGTGCGCCTTGGAACGCAGTTCTCCTCGGATATAACACGGCACAATCCGTAGTCGGTCTAGTCGCTTAGTAAAGCGTGTAAGATACTTTTCACACTTTTCACGAGTAGGTAGGACGTGAAAACCGGAGAGATACCACGAATTGCTAGTTCCATCTCTTACCATCTTTTTATCTGCGGTAATCCATTCCCCAAGTGTCATAACCTTCGAACCCTGCACTCCGTGAAACAAAGTCTTAATCCTTCCAGCATCATCCTCTTCAACAATCTTCCAGTATACGGTCATTGTGTTCTCCTTCATTGTGTTCTCCTTCATTGTGTAGGTAGCCTAATCTATTGGACTGTGCTTGTCAAGAATACTGCGAACAGTACCACAAAAAACAGTGAGGTCCAGAGAATTGCAGAGAAATTCGAGAGAATAAACTTAAACAATCCCCATGCCCCCCATACCAGCATTAGTAAAACAATTAGAATAATAAAGATTTCCACGTTTTCCCTCCTCGTGTATACAACTTAGTGTACTGTGAGTAGTCCGTCAAGGTTTTTTTCTTTTATTGCTCCTTCTCTAAACCATCCTTCCCATCCTGGGGGCATACCAACGTCATGCCCTTTAGTGTGCAGGAAAGTCAACAAACCAGCAGCATCTCCGACACGGGAAAGATTCATTTTTTCTGATAGGTAGTTGTAATGGATATATCCACCGGGGCGGAAAGCAAAGGTGTTGCCACCACTACCACCGCGCCATAGCCATGTAAAATAAACCCAACCGTCATGTTCAGCATATACAATATTATAACGTGTACCGTTTCCGGGTTCCCAGTTTACTCGTTCAGTCATTTTATTGTTCTCCTCTGTTGTTGTGCTTTTAATTTAATCTGTTCTCTAGGGATTGTCAATTCTATATCGCCTGGCCTCATCAATTTATTAATACTCCTCGACGAACCAGTCGTTTAGGTCACCGCATAGAATGCGTGTGTCCTCGTCAATGAATACAATCCCGCCGTCCTTGTCAAGCCACACCTGGTCCTCACCGTAGCCTGCATCCCGATGACAGAGGAGCAGCGCCTCTGCTGGTGTATTACCTTCGTAGGTGCCCATGATGTTGCCGCTGTTCGCGCTGACTTGATAGTTACTCATGGTCCACTCCCTTTGTGCTGTTAATTTAATCTGTTCTCTAGGGATTGTCAACTCTATATCGTCTGGCCTCGGCAATAGCGAGATAGGTTAGGACCATAAATCCGATTCCCTCTAGTGTATTACCAGTCGAAAAATAATAAACCGCCAGCAAATTCCACATAAGGAATAGACCAGTGTATATAAAATTCATACTCACCTCCAGTATATTTATGCTGCTTCTTCAGTGCTTTCCCCAGTGGAATACTTACTGGCTCCGCTATATTCTAGCACATAATCAGAAGCCTGTCGAGCCAACTTCGCAGCCCGCATAAATGCTCTAGGGTCACCAGTCAAAACCTGCTTCCAACCAGCAATATAACTTGCGTGATTAGCAGTAAGGTCATCCCGCTCAATGCCCAGCTGGGCACAAAGAAAAGCAGAACCCATCTCTGCAACAAGTTCTTCAAAAGCATAGCTCGCCTTGTTAGAACTGTCAAGGTTACGCTCCAACCGACTATCATGCCCGGTACTATGGATAGCCTCATGTAGTAGGGTGGCCCAATAAGATTCTACGTCCTTAAACTGTCCTGCCTCTGGGACATTAATCTCATCCTTAAGAGGATTGTAGGAAGCTCTTGCCCCACCATGCTCCACGTCAACACCATAAATATCCATCATAGCTTGGCAGTTTTCAAAGTTCTCCGTAGGGTCAACCTCTGGGAATTCTGGCAACGCTGGTGCATTCTTGCACTGTTCTGCATTATAGACCCTGAAGTATCGCAAGATAGGAAAGCTATTAATTACATCTCCGTTCTTATCCTTCTTCTCAATGAATTTCCAGAAGACCACAACATGAGAGTTCTTAGTTTCCTCGTCCTTAATCTCAATACCGTTCTTCTTCGCCTGATTGTAAGTCAGCCAGCGAGGGTCAGTGTGACCACTCATCCAAAGCAAAGGTACATTGGCACCCTTGTAAAATCGTCCCTTTTCAGGGTTCATAGAATACATATTATATGGGAGAGCATGTCCACCCTTCCAAGGCTTAGACCATGGCACCACACCATTGTCTAACGCTTCTACAATACGGTCAGTAACAATTTGATATACCTTCTTGGACATCGGAAACTCCTTCGTTTCGTTTAAATAATTTATCGTATGTCATTCAATCTGTCAAATCAATAGGTAAAGTAACCTTTTGTGACGTAGGTTTCCCCGTCAATAGCAGCGAAGGTTGCTGTTGTGGCGTTAAGCGTGCGGTAGCCCTTGGATTCAGTATCCCATACAAAGACCATGCCCTTGGGTTCAGGGTCCCAGGCACGCTGGCCGCCTCGTAGGTGTCTCTTGACGCCACCACGGCAGTTCATAACGCGGATACTATTGTCCTTCTTACGGAAGTGAACGGTAAAGAATTTACCAGTTCGTTTAGTAGCGTGCATAATAATACTCGCCATATCTGTTTGACTAACTACGTTCATTGCATTTCTCCTTGTTGTCTTTACTCATCATTCCTTCGATGCCTCTATCTTATCCTGTCTGAACTTAACTGTCAATAAAATAGCACACTTTAACCGGTGTGCCAGCGGTGTCTATGGGCTGGGTCTGCGAAGCTTTACGGATATTCCTACCCACTTTAACCTACGGCAAGGACTGTGCC
>Ga0208012_1000246_pt1 | contig 20874 bp, 28 predicted proteins | sample 15BtaG_FD_184090 | JGI IMG/M metagenome (GOLD analysis project Ga0208012, IMG submission 184090) | Marine viral communities from the Subarctic Pacific Ocean - 15B_ETSP_OMZ_AT15312_CsCl metaG (SPAdes) (version 2) | ecosystem: Environmental > Aquatic > Marine > Oceanic | place: Pacific Ocean... | reverse complement strand
TGCGCATTGAATACTCCATAGGCTGTATACCAAGCTTAGTGTAGTGATCGCCTCCTACCTGAGTCTCCAGTGCAGCTAAGTTAATTGTAGGTTCCTGCTTCTCCATCTTCTACATCCTCCAGTTGTACTTCTAAGTCAGTAAAGTTATTGATGATTATATCTTCATAACGATCAATAATATCTTCACTCTCCAGTTGCAGTAGTTCAAGAACAAGTGTCTCATCCAACTGCTTTAAGCGTTCTTTCAGCTCTTCCAGTGTTAACGACATAGCGTTTCCTCAGATAATTCATAGACACAGGTAGCTCATCAAAGCTTCCCTCATCTACTTCATTCAATACCCACAGTCCTGACCATGAGCCATTGGTCTGTGGATTTAGATACTCTTCTTCATGTTGATAATAGATACCAGCAAATAAACCTGTCATGTTCTTACCATCTGCGCGACGAGCATAAGCTATGTCACGATCTTGTACATGTCCCATGACACAGCTCATGAACTTCTTCTGTAACATCAACTTAGCTGAGGACACAGGGCGACCCATGACTCCTGAAGTAAAGTAGTGGCTGTAACATACCCCATCAATAACTACAGGTACTAAGAAGTCATACACTTCCCAACCATTCTCCTTTAGCTGGAAGTCAGCATGGCTAATGAGTCCCTCTAGTTTAGGATCATTCTGAATAACACGTTCAATACGATGCTCATGGTTGCCTAGCAGAAAAACAAAGCGAGGATTCCACTGCTTCTTTTTATTACGAACTAAGCGATCTTGTTCTTCCAAGATAGGAGCCATGAACTTCTTCATTCCTGTTATACCAGCTTCTATATCTCTGGTATATCGTCGCCCCTCAAAGCTTTTCTTACCAACATCATAACTACTCAAGCTAGGCATATCCCAATGATCACCAAGATGAATGATAACATCAGGTTTCATTTCAACTGCATAATGACCAGCCCATTCTAAATGAGATAAATCCTCATCAGGTTTAACCTGTGTATCAGGTATAATTAAATGTCTCATTTCTTCTTCCTCCGTTTACGTTCATCATTAGTCTTAACGTGATGACACTCCCAGCATAAGACTTGATAACCATCTTCTTCTAAGAACATACGTTCTATATAAGTATTCCAATCTACAAACCCTGTATCGGGACATACGACAGGATCAATGTGATCAACAGCAGCATTGTTTCGTCTGCGTTTCTGTCCCTCAAGTGGAGGCAGAGTTGCTGCCCCTACCTTACCACAATGAGAACACTCATACTTTCCTGTACTTACTCTGGCAGATTTCTTAACGTCTGCCTTGACTCCCCATTTACTATGCGCCCCACGTAAAGCAGAGACTATGAAGGACTTGTATCTAGCTTCTGTCCATCGTCCGTTGTTACGGGTCTTGGTGGTTGCCATATCTCATCATCCTGTCTGCGTAAGTATAAGAGTATACCGTTCTCAATAGCTCTCTCCTCACTGCCTAGTTTATCTACACAAGTGTTGAACATTTCTATCTCAGTCTTATCTTCAAGTAACTTCTTAGCCTTGACAGGGCCAATGCCTCTAACTCCTATGATGTTATCCGCACTGTCACCTGTCAGGAATTGAACATAGAAATTAAAGACACCCTCATCTGCCTCAACATAATACTTATCTTTCTTAACAAAGTTATAGTGCCAACCCTGCACCTGATCAAAGTCCTTGTCAAGAGATACGATGATAGATGTATCACCAGCTTGTGTAGCACGTATTGCTATACGATCGTCTGTCTCCTCCCCTTGTGTTACAATTGCTCCATGCTTAGAAACCAAATAGTCTCTAAGCATGGGTAAGTGGTAAGGTTTCCTGTTCTTCTTACGATTACCTTTATACTCTGCTGTAACAGCATAGTCGTGACGGAAGTTACCTTTACCTGTTAAGTAAAGTTCAACCGCATGATCATCATCATCTGAAGCCATTACTAAATCTTCAATGATGTTGGTGAGGAAGTTACTCATAGTCTTACGAGCAACCCCCTCACTCTCATTTTCACAGGCAAAACCTATACGATAACATAGTATGTCTGCGTCAATGAGTAGTATCATAGGCTAGGGATATCATCGTAGTCAGCGTCAGCAGATTCAAACCGAACCAGTTCATTGACACGTGCTTTACTAATACCTAAAGCTACACCTGACTTACCTCTAAAGTTATAGTCATAAGGGCGTACAATAAACGTACACTTAGAACCATTACCTACTGGGTCTGTCATCTTGAAGCCATCGGCATCGTCAACACGAGGCGCATACTTCACTGCCTTGGCAGTTACAAAGTAACCACGGTCATCGCCTTTGTTCTTAACATTGATGCCCATACTTTCAAGGCGATCTACTTGGGCCTCAGACAGCTCACTAATATCTACCTGATACTTATCAGACATTTCATTCTTTTCTAGGAATGAGAACCAGTATGCTGTACCTTCTATCTTTAATGTGTCGTGATTTTGCATGGATTTTTCCTTAGTTAATTTAAACATTAAGTTGCACTAGACCTTGTTGCAGTTTCCTAGTGCGTTTCTGCCCAGTTGTTACCGATCCTATATTCACCGTCCAATGGGCAATTCATATTAAAGTATTCACCAGCTTCAATGATGGCTTGTACTCCTAACTTACCTACAAGATTCGCATGTTCGGATGTGGTTTCAATCTGCCACTCATCATGAACATTGGCTACGAACTTGTACCAAATGTTATTCTCTTTCAACAATCGATCAAGAATAACTAGGGCTTGCTTCATTACGATAGCCCCTGCTGACTGCAAGAGAAAATTCAAAGCTGAATGTTCTGACTCAACTCTTAATCTCCTGCCATCCAACCCCTGTATAGTACCATGTTTCCGCATGGCTGTCAACACTTTATTTTTTAATTTAGCATAGGCTGGTAAGTTCCTCATGAACTGATCAACCAACTGCTTGCCTCGTCTGGGTGAGCCTCCTGCTATCTCACCTATCTTAGCCACACCACCACCATAGATTAGGGCGTAGATAAAAGTTTTTGCTTGGGCACGTGACGCGAGTCCTGCCATGTTCTGATTATAAGTATGTATATCTCCTTCTAATAGTTGCTTAGTGTAATGACTATCGTTCATGTAATGGGCAAGCATTCTCAATTCTAAACCTGATGCGTCTATACCAGTGAGAACATTACCCTCCTCGACAATCCAACAGGCCCGTAGGTCAGTGCTATATGTACAGTCCTCACCCCACAGCAGCTCGCCTGTTACCTTGTCAGCCTTAGCAGCAGGGCATTGTGCCATGTTAGGGCTTTGATGCGTCATACGTCCAGAGACAGCACCATTAGTTATCACCTTACCATGTACTCTACCATTATCTGCCACTGCATTAACCCAGTTGTCCACCTGTCCTACACGTTTCTGTAGTGTAAGATATTCAACTATCAAACGTGCTTCAGGTAGATTGATACCAGCTAAGGTTTTCTCATTGACAATGATATTACCTTTCTCAGTCTTATCCTTGAACACTATTCCTTTCTCTTGGAGTCGCTGGGCAATTTGCTTCCTACTACCAAGGTTGAACACTGTGACTTTATCTTTAAGTCTCTTGCCTGTTTTCTCTGATACCCTCTCCTCCACCTTTGGTGGAAAGATTTGTTGAACTGTTCTTTCAATCTCATTCATTCTCCCCATCAACTCAGTCAGTAACTTACTGGCTCTTTCTTGGTCTAACTTGAATCCATTACGTTCCTGTTGTGCTAGTATGACTGCCACATTATGCTCCAGCTCAATGCTGTAGTCACTGAAGCCAGCCTCACCCAGCAGCTGCGTAAGGTGGGTGTCTAACTTCTGTGTTATCTCCACATCCACCTTACAATACTTCTTCATACTATCTGTAAGACCGCCATCGTAATCAGTAAAGTCCAGCTTAGGATAACCCAACCTATCTCCCCACGCTGCCAGTGAATGACCACCGAGTAACCGAGGATGATACAAGCGAGATAGTAAAAGTGTATCCCGTAGTTTGACAGTAGGTATGTCAACATGCCATAGCTCCTTAATCTTAGGTGCGTCGAATGAGATAATGTTGTGTCCTACAACACTGCTCGTACTCTTTAAATGCTGATCTAATTGCATTGGATTCACTAGCACTCGCGGTGCTTTGTCTACTGTACTCTGCACACCACAACACCAAATGTGATCCATTGCTGATGTTGTTTCGATATCTAAAGTTAGCTGCATTTTCCTGTACTCCTAATATATAATTACCTATTCTACTCATATCTCCTCCTCATCTTTCTCAAGCATTCTACCAGTAGTGTGGCTATAAAGCAACTCATTAGCCTTGCCTGTTGTGCCACAGAAACGATTCTTTAGTACACGTACATGTGTCGTGTTCCTTGTTTCTTCTTCCTCAGCTTGACCATTCCTTTCAAGACCAAGCACCATGTCACTCAGCTGTGCAATGGAGGCAGAGCCGCGCAGTTGTGATAGGCTAGTCGCTGCCCCTTCCTCATGTCCTTTGTTATCAGGACGCTTAAGATGGGACACTACGAACAGGGCAATGCCTGTCTCCTGTACCAGCATACGAAGCTTGGTCATTATCTCATCCAGTGCCTTACGCTCATCACCATTGGCCTGAGCTGACACCACAATGGACACGTGATCGAGTACGATATACTTGCAGCCTAACCCTTTAGCCATATAACGCACGCGGCTAACAATATTATCGACACCAGTAGAACCGAAGTGATCGAATAAGAACACACGATCAGTGCCTAGTGTTTTCTCAAACGCTTCTATCCTTTCCTCGTCTGTCGCCTCAGTGTCAGGCAAGTGCAAGGGCTTGTTAGCTGCCAGACTCATAAGAGACAGCGCACTTTTCTTAATACTTTCTTCAAGGAAAAGGATACCAACATTATCTTCAGTCTTACAGATGATTTGCCAGATGATCTCTCGCATGAACTGACTCTTACCTAATCCAGATCCAGCGGTAACTGTAACCAGCTCTCCGAATCGGATACCATACGTGAGTTTGTTGAGCCCGTCGAAAGGGTACAAGCAATCAGCTGGTGCAATAGGTTTGTTAACTTCATCCCACAAACTAGAGCCAGCAATAATTCCATCGGGAACAAATCTCTCTGAGGCCCACCAACGATCGATAAATTCTTTCGTGTGATTAAATTTGAGATAATCGTTTGCATCCTTCTCATCCTTTGTGTGCTTGTAAACTTTTGTTTTACCACCAAACAACTCGGCCACTTGGTTCGATGCTTTTTTACCAGCATCATCCGCATCAAAACAGATTACGATAGTGTCGAAGCTATCGAGATATTCGTAGGCAGCGCGACAATCTTTCAACGCACCAGCACTACCTGACTTGATAGATACTACAGGGTACTTACTACCTAGCATCTGATACGCAGCCATTGCGTCATACTCACCCTCGGTGATAGTGATATACTTGCCACCCTTGTTGAACAAATTCTGTCCGAACAGCTCAGTGTCCTCCCACTTACCAGCTGTATAAAAATCCTTCTCTGGTGTGCGTGTCTTACTCCCTACTAGGTAGCCATTCTTATCATGGTAGCCAAACACCATGCGCTCACCTTGCAGCTGGGCCTTGTATGCCTTGCATGTGTCGCTGGATATTCCCCTACTCACTACGCTTTTGTATGGCCCTGTTGTTAGCTGCTCCTTAACTCTATCGAAGTTGTCACTCCGCGTTTCTGACTTAACCGTCATCGTACTATCTCCCTCTTTCTTTCTGGTTTCGCAGGCGAAGCAATGGCTCCACCCTTTATCATCGACTGCTCGTGCGTCACTGCTGCCACAGTCATCACACGGTAGGTGTCTGGAAACGAAGCTCATTAGCCCAGTCCTCATATTGATGTGTTGTCATGAAATAGGATAGCACTGCATCAAGCGCGTGCAATGCTGCCATATCATCGTTGGCATCCTCCACTTGAGAATAATAATTCTTCAAGCATTTGACTGTAATGTCTAGTGCTTGATCATAATCTATCTCTATATTAATCTTACAGCCAACGCCTCTGCGCTCAACTAAATGTAAATTACTCATTATTACTCATCCCCTATAGTTATTAAATCCATACGGTTAATGGTAACGATCTCATCACCAGCTTGACTATGACAATCATTACACAGGTCTAAAAATTCGCCTGACTCGTATCTACGAGTTGATTCAAAGTCTGTTAATTCTTCATCACAACTAATACACCTCATAATAAAACTCCTCAATAGTTTCCTAGGAAATTATTTTAACACATCCCTTGACTTCTTACAATAAATATGTTATAATAAAAACTTATATGGCAACATACAAAAACAACTAATAATAATAATTATCTAGTAAGAAACAACTTAATCACTCCTCATCATTATAAACCTTAAGGTACAAATAAGGTTCCCTGATTTGTTCCACTAGTGTTAGACAGCGATCAACATAGTCGGCCCAGTTGTCAGGGTCTTGATGCATATCTTGTAACATGCAGTGTACTCTCTCAAGGCTCCGATAAGTATTCACTTTAATATCAAACTCACTATCAGTCATAGTGTTCTCCTGCTTGTTTGTGTGTTGTGCATATGCCAGCTGCACATACTTGCTAACAGTAGCACCTGTTGTTGCGGCCAGCTCAATGTAGTAAGACAAGGCCATGTGTTGTGGCCAGCCGCACTGGGTGGATAGTTTGTTTACATCACGCATTGTATACATTTTAATTATCTCCTTCCGTTGGTAGTTTTACTGGGCCAGTAGGTAACACCATCATCATGTTATTAAACTTCGCCATGTTACAGGCATTGCGATAACCAAACACCTTCAAGGCCTTGTTTGGGTCTTTGCTACGCCCATGCTGATTGCTGTTGGGTGGGCTTGTTAGGTATAGGTCACTGTATGGGCACTGTAACAGCCAGTATTTTGTTCCGTCCATTTCAGACACCTGAGCGCTAGGGCTAACTCCCAGCTTGACTCGATCTTTAAATTTTTGCATAGCATTAGTCCTCCATTTCGTCAGTGAAAAAGTAGTAGTCACAAACGAAGTTATAATAAACCCCCACCCCATTAGCCGTACCTATGTGGTTGCAATGCCATGCAGACTGATGCTGCCAATCGGTTTCATACTCACTCCAATCAAGCCCTGCTGCATAGGCTAATGCCTGTTCGTCGTCGGCTTCATAGCCTTCTAAAATTACAGGAAAAGTCTTATAGTCCATTGTATTTCTCCACTCATTGTTCAACTAAAGACTTTAAAAAGTCTAAAGCGTCTTGTTTTTCTTCGAATGATATCATGTATTCGTTACCTGTTCGACACCAAATATACCATAGCCCTTTATCAAAGTATACCGCGTATTCCATATCATTTCTCCACTAGTAGTTGGGGTTAACTAGGTATTGATCCGGCTCTCTGAGCTTGAAAACAAAGCCCCGACTCAACGCCTCTGCAAGCAATTGATCCGCGTCCAGTTCAAAGTTAAAGGCAGGACAATAGCTATCCCAAAGCTGCTGTTTACTCATCACTTTAAACAGTCGTTTGTTTGCATCACATACATTGTAATACGCTTCAACGATCTGTTGCTCAGTCCCTTGACCATAGAATTTATTTTTCATTTCACAATCCTCATAGTTTCCTAGGAAATTATTTTGCATGATTCGTTCTTACCTACATGAAACCATACACCACCAGCCACATAATCATAATCATGGGTAAGGTGATTCCACTCTAATTTATATGCTGTTTTACTAGACTTCTTTTCGTAGGCTTCATGGTATACAAAAATACGCTCGCCTATTTCAAAATCACTAAATGTTTTCATTTCTCAACTCCCGTTAAGTAAAAGCGGGTGACAGGACCAACACCATGAACAAAGCTAGATACTATTGACAACTCCTGACCATGTACTTGGCAAATGGTGCGGACAAAATCCTCACCTTCATCGTATACCATAGTATCTTTAACATTATGCTGGTTGGCTAACAGTGCACCGTACGCACTCATACTAATCTCTATTTTATTTTCCATTGTTCTATTCCCTTCCTCGTTATTAATGTAAGTGATAACTGACGTGTGCTGTCGCACTCACCCAGCATTCACGGCAATCACCACATGATCCTGAATTGCGTTGCGCTGGGCAATCAAAGCCACGTGCTGGCTTATCAGTGCTATGTACACCACTAGTTAAGCCCTGATATTTGTTTGTGGCTTGATCAACCATGTCATCACTCACCCTTACTACTACATTAGGAATCTGCGCTAGCCTTGCAGCATTGCGGGACTCCCTTGTAGGTATCCAGTACTTGGTGTGTGGCGTGGATAGGCAAGCCATCGCTATCAACGTGGCGTATTCTTTATTAAAGATATCACCCGCGGAATGCCAGCGAAAGAAAGATTCTTTAGCCATAGCAATCGTAAAAGCTTTAAGCCACAATGCCTGCACTGGCTTAGATTGTAGCGCCAGCTGGACAATAGCTAGTCGCCTAGCCTTTGCGTTACGTGCGGGCTTCATTGCGTCGTGCCCCTTCTGGGCGTAGCAGTTTGCACACACGCTATCAGCAACAAGCGCAAGCTTTGCACCACGTGGACACGTCACAACAGCGGGTAATGCTAGCGTGTAAGCCGGCATCTTGGAGTTGCGACTAAGGCCAATGAATGCACGCGCATTGGGTAACGTATGCTTACCAGCAATGAAGGCTAGAGCTTTTTTGCCTAGCTTCAAACCTGACTCTTTGAAAATTGTAATGGCTTGCTCGATACCGCTATCGAGTTGTAATGTGGCTATCATATTCATGGTATTGATTCCTTATGTTTATGTATGCATTTAATTTAATCTAGTGACCTGATTGTCAAGCCACTATGTTAAAGTAAATGTTAGATTAAAGGTAATGCCATTGTAAATGAGCGCTTCTTCCTAGCAGGCTTCACTCTTTTGTGAAGCCCGTCATAAAACTCAAACTCCCGCTGCGCGTCCTCAATTGAGTTAGCCCAAGGCATAAGCCCATAGGATTCGTAGAGGCGAATCAATGCCGCATAGAAGTTCCTCTCCCAATAGTAATAACGCTCCCTGTTATTATCACGTTCCAATGCATTCTTTGTCATTGCCTTGAAGAATATAATATCCTCCATTATATCATCCAAATTATTCTTGGTTTTCTTTGTTAGCTTTTGCATAGTATGTGTCCTCGTTAAATAGCAAATTGTTTGTCCATGCAGATGTGTAGCAATTCCTTGCCCCAATCACCACAATCCTTGTTTAAGCCGTTGTAAGCTTCATGTATCCAACCATAAAGAATATCACTCATATCTGCATAATCTACATTCAGTAACGCCATTAGCAAATTAAGTGTGTCCTCGTTAGCAGCTGTATAACCCGCCATCTTTTCTATTACAGTCCACCCTGTAAAACCTTGATTCAATGCTTGCATCTTGTCCACCTTATTGATAATAATTCTCATTTACCTAAGCGCCCTTTTGCGCCTTGGCCTTGAGCTAATGTTACTAAATCAATTGTAAATGTCAATAACTATTCTATTATATACTTATAACTATTAGTTTGGTAGGCGCTTCATTATTATATTGCGCGTGTGCGTATTAGCAAAGAGATACTGAATTGTCAAGTGTGACTAGTCAGTCATTATGTTTGACATTGACTATTAGTTATGCATTAGGCTAATATTTGTATATATGATAGCTTACTAATATAAACAGCAAGGCGCCTACAAGCTCGCTAGTGATGCGTATAACATTAGGTATAGCTCGGCCTTGCCTAATTAATCGTAGCTTACAAAGCAATATAGAGCTACTGACGTTGAACATTAGACAATGCTTATGTAGGGTGAGAACCGTGTGATAACATATGAAACTATTAGTTGGCATAACTATTGCATGTGAGATTATGGAGATAACAGTGTAGCATTGGGGAGTTGTTACAAGTGAAACTATATAGCAGCTGGTGCAACCATGTGGTTACTATTGCAACTATATAGGTGCAAGTGTAGTTGCTATAAATTCTCTGGGAAACTATGGCGGGGTCTTGATAGGCTGCTACCTAGGCTCATACTCTACATAGTTTGACAATGCCTAATACTACTTAGTCAAAGTGTGACTATTGAGAGCTATATAGTCACAATGTGACTCGCTGTAGGCTGAACAGGCTATCAAGGGGACGGGGGAGGGGACAATACATCGCGCTTGCGCGGTGGTGCTTCACAGACACAAAAAAGAGGTAAATTAGAAGATATGATAAATATAATAAGTATATGATAACTAAAGTGATATTAATGATAATAAGGAAGTGATAAAAGGAGAGTGCTGATGGGGTTTATTTAAACCTAATTTCACGGCTGATAGCACCGTAGAATCCGATGTGCATAAACTAATTTTGGAGAGCAATAATGAAACTGCGGAGGACTATGTAGGGGCACGAGTCCCGCCAATGTAGACCTTGGGGAGAGAATGATAAAGAGATAATAAAGATAGTAATAAGATAGTTAAGAAATCTCTTGACTTTTGCTCCAAAGTGTGCTATAGTCTCCTGACTATATAGGACGGAACAGAAACATGGTATCCTTGTAATCTATAATTCTTATCCTTATAATGAACATGAGCCAATGTACAGTTCAGTACTATATAGATAACTACATAGTTAACTATTTAGTAACTACATAGGGGTGTTTATGTCTGGTTCTGATGTTCCAAAGAAACGTGGTAGGCCGCGTAAAGCTGGTGTTGAAGCAAAAAAGAAAGGTAATCGTAATGCTGTTGGTAGACCCAAAGGGGATGCTGCGGTTATTAACGAATATAAAGCACGTATGTTGGCCTCGCCTAAGAGTGTTAAAGTATTGGAAACAATCTTTGAGGCGGCATTAAACGATGAACATAAACACCAAGCTGCTGCGTGGAAAATAATCACTGACCGTGTTGTGCCTACAGCAGCCTTTGAGAATGATGTTGTTAAAGGGGCTGGACGCAATGCCATACAAATTAATATCACTGGTGTTAGTGGTGATACCACTATCTCTGGCAATGACGATGCCATCGACGCAGACTATACCGACATCAACGATTAAAGAAGATTTAATACGTCATGAAGATGTAGTACATGAAGTGTACACAGATAGTTTAGGATATAAGACATCAGGAATAGGACATAGGGAATATGTGTTGGAAGTAGGTGAAGCAGTGAGTATGGAATACATCATGGACAACTTCAATGATGATCTACGAGAAGCCACTGAAGCTGCTAACAACCTTATCCAATTAGATGAGCATCCTGATAATGTACAACGTGTCTTAGTTAATATGGCATTCAATCTAGGGGAGAATGGACTAAGTAAGTTTACTAGGATGTTAGATGCTGTTGAAGAGAATAACTATCAACGTGCAGCAGATGAAATGAAACAAAGCGTATGGTATGGGCAAGTTAAAGGTCGTGCTGTAGAGCTAGAACAATTAATGAGGAACCACTGATGGGCTTGTTTGACGATATAAAAGACTACCTATCTGTTGCAGTATCTGACCCTGCTGAACAGTTTATTAAAGGGTTAGCTAACAAAGCGACAGGCATTGACTTTGAGCAGACAGAGGAAAATTTTGAGCCAGAAGTGGTTGATGCTATTCGTGTATCTGTTTCTAATGCTCTTAAAGCAGGACGGAAGGGTACAGAGTATGAAGACTATGAGCCATTAGATGATGGTACTCCTGTAGGTGAGTTTGTACGCAGTGATAAGTCACGTACAGACTTCGTGAAGAAGATAGCGAACAACCCACAAGCTGAGGCTGCATTAAGTGTAGGCCGTGGGTCTATTGAGATTGATGATAACAACGATGTCTACTTCACTGATAAATATAACTTCTCTGGTAGTTCTAGTAATAAAGGTGATGATGCCTACTCCACTCTACGCAAAGTAGCTGGTAAAGTAATGACTGAGGATGAGGGAGAAACCGCAGGGAACTCAGTACGGATTTACTTAGGGAAACTAGAGGACGTGCTAAAGCCTGAGAAGAAGAAGAAGAAAGATGCTGTTGAAACAGCTATAGCTAAAGTAACTTCTTCCCTCGATGATATGGCATATGATGACTACATAGTTAAATCAGGAGATACACTAAGTCAAATAGCAAAGAAAAATAAAACAACAGTAGCTAAGTTAGTGGAACAGAACAACATTACTGACCCAGATAAAATCTATGCTGGGCAGAAGATCATTGTTTAAGAGAGGCATATGGCAGATTTAAATGTTGAGTTGCTTCCTTGGCAGCAAGATGTATTTGAAGATGATGCCCGTTTTAAGATTGTGGCAGCAGGGCGACGAACAGGTAAGTCTCGCCTTGCGGCATGGTTATTAATACTCAATGCATTACAAGTACAACGTGGTCATGTGTTCTATGTAGCGCCTACACAGGGACAGGCAAGAGACATTATGTGGTCTACTCTAATGGAGTTAGGGCATGATGTTATTAAAGGTGCACACATTAACAACTTACAGATTACGTTGATTAATGGGGCTACTATCTCTCTGAAAGGTGCAGATAGACCTGAGACAATGCGTGGTGTGTCTTTGAAGTATTTGGTTATGGACGAATACGCTGACATGAAACCTAGTGTGTGGGAACAGATACTACGTCCTGCACTAGCTGACCAGAAAGGAGGAGCGTTGTTTATTGGTACGCCAATGGGACGTAACCACTTTTATGATTTGTACACGTATGGTAAGTTAAGTGAAGACCCATCGTATGAGGCTTGGCATTTTACTTCTTATGATAATCCATTACTTGACCCAAAAGAGATTGACTTAGCAAAGAAGAGTATGTCTTCATTTGCATTTAAGCAAGAGTTTTTAGCTTCCTTTGAAGCACAAGGCAGTGAAATATTTAAAGAGGAATGGGTACAGTTTGACGAGAATGAGCCTGATGACGGTGATTATTATATTGCTATTGACTTGGCTGGTTTCGTTGATGAATCCTCCTCTAGTAAGAAGAACAAGCGGTTAGATAATACCGCTATCTCTGTTGTTAAAGTTGGCCTAGACGGTTGGTGGGTTAAAGAGATTATCTATGGTAGATGGACGTTAGATAAGACAGCGCAGACGATCTTTGATGCTGTAGCTAAGTATCAACCTACAGCTGTAGGAATTGAACGTGGTATTGCAAAGCAAGCTGTTATGTCTCCTCTCACAGATTTAATGAAGAGGCGTAGTCGTTTCTTCCGCGTAGAGGAATTAACACATGGTAATCAAAAGAAAACAGACCGTATTGTATGGGCATTACAAGGACGCTTTGAACATGGAAATATAAAATTAAATAAAGGGAAATGGAACCCTGAGTTTATGGATCAGTTGTTTCAGTTCCCTAATAAATTAGTCCATGATGACCTTGTTGACTCGTTAGCATACATAGATCAAATGGCACAAGTATGTTATAACTACGATTATGAAGAAGATGATTTTGAAGTATTAGACCTGATTGCAGGATACTAGTAAGGATATTAATATGATTGATGAACATGAAATAAAGTTTGGCCCTAGCATTACTGAATGGGTAATGAATAAATGTGATGATTGGCGTGACCATTATGACGTTACTTATCGTGAAGCCCATGAGGAATACTACCGCCTATGGCGTGGTATATGGAGTGCTTCAGATAAGATGCGTGAAAGTGAACGTAGTCGTATTATCTCTCCTGCACTACAACAAGCAGTGGAATCAAGCGTTGCTGAAGTAGAAGAAGCCTCGTTTGGTCGTGGTAAATGGTTCGACATTAGGGATGACTACGCAGAGACTAGACAAGGACAGAACCTAGATATTCAGATTCTACGCTCACAGCTTACAGAAGATATGAACTACGTGAGTGCACGTAAGAATATTGCTGAATGTATCCTTAACTCCGCTATCTATGGTACAGGTATAGGTGAACTAGTAGTTGAGGAAGTAACTGAACTAGCCCCAGCTTCTCGTCCAGCAATGGAGGGAGCTATGCGAGCTATAGGTGTAGAAGAACGATCACGTTTTGTGACACGTTTAGTGCCTGTACTGCCTCAGAACTTCTTGATTGACCCTATAGCCACTAACATTGATGAAGCATTAGGTGTGGCTATTGATAAGTTTGTTCCTCGACATATTGTTGAAGAGGGTATTGACAGTGGTATTTACTTTGATGTAGACCTAGAAGACGCTCCAGATGACAGTAAGATTGCCTTTGACAGTGAAGCCGATCCTTATGATAATGATAAGGTACGCCTAACTACATATTATGGTAAAGTACCTACTGATCTGTATAATGAAGAGCTATATGGTGAAGTATTAGCAGAGGGTGAAGAGGATGATATGGCTCAAGGTAGCTATATTGAAGTGATTGTAGTGATAGCTAATGAAAATGTCCTACTAAAACTTGAAGCAAATCCTTATATGATGGAAGATCGCCCTGTTGTTGCCTTTGCATGGGACAATGTACCCTCTCGTTTCTGGGGACGGGGTGTATGTGAGAAGGGATACAACAGCCAGAAAGCGTTAGACACAGAGTTACGCGCACGTATTGATGCCTTAGCCTTAACTGTACACCCAATGCTTGCTGTAGACGCTTCTAGGCTCCCTCGTGGGGCTAAGATGGAGGTAAGGCCAGGAAAAACACTACTAACTAACGGTAATCCAGCCGAGATATTGCAGCCATTTAAGTTTGGAAACCTTGATCCTAATACTTTCAACCAAACTTCTAACCTACAAGCAATGGTACAACAGGCAACAGGTGCTATAGACACAGCAGGAATGCCTACATTTGCTGGTAGTGAGGCTACAGCGGCTGGTATTAGCATGTCTTTAGGTGCTATCATTAAACGCCATAAGCGTACTCTGCTTAACTTCCAAGATAGTTTCCTTATACCTTTCGTGTCCAAAGCAGCATGGCGCTATATGCAGTTTAATCCTGACCAGTACCCTGTAGCAGACTATAAGTTCTGTGCTTCTTCCTCTCTCGGTGTTATTGCTCGTGAGTATGAGGTTACACAGATAGTACAGCTACTACAAACCATGTCTCCTGAGAGTCCGTTGTACCCTACGCTGATTGAATCTGTTGTTGAGAACATGTCTTTAGCTAATCGTGAAGAGATTATTGCTAAGATCAAGCAAACACAGCAGCCTAACCCACAGGCACAGCAGCAGCAAGAAGTACAGAACCAAATGCTGATGGCTCAAGAGCAGGCTAAACTGGATTATATCACTGCACAGACGCAAGAGATTCAGACACGTATTGAACAGAATCGTGTTGAGACTGAGTTACTTCCTATCGAAGTACAGGCTAAGTATGCAGCAGCTCTCTCTAATAACTTACAGGCAGGGGATGCTGATGATAAGGAATTTGAACGTAGGGCAGAAGTAGCTAAACTACGATTAAAGGAGCGTGAGATAATCAGTAAGGAAAAGATTGTTGAGAAGCAGATGCGAGGTAAATAGTGCGCTTAGATGAACTAGTAGAACAAATTAACGGTATATTAGCTTCTATGGAACGGAGGCATAATGCTTTAGAGGTGAGGATTGAATCGCTAGAGAAAACATTAGCTATACCTAAACAGAAAAAAAAGTCAAAAAAGACTTGACAAATGTTTAAAAGTATGTTATAGTCTCTCCTCCACTAACATACTTTCTGGATAAAGTCAATGACCCCCGACATAGAAAGTTATTACGAAACATATTTCGATTTATTTTTAACCGATGGTTGGAAACAATTTATCGAAGACATACAAGAGAATGCTTCATCCTTTAACATACGACATGTAGAGAATGAGGGTTCCTTGAAGTTCATCCAAGGTCAACTGACTGTGATGGACACTATCCTTAATTGGCAAGTTGCTATTGAAGCAACTTATAAAGAAATTAAGGAAGAAAGAGAATAAACTCATTGCGTTGGGCATGAGCCTCTCTAATATATTTATCCACAATACTGAAAAGTACGGAGTTTTTAATGGCAGAATTTCTTGACGAACCGCGTGAAGATGAAGAACTACAGTTAAAAGATGACGAAGAGCTTCAAACATTTGATGACCCTCAGAAAGAGACAATCATTGAAGAGAATCAGGCAGAAGAGCCTGACGCTGAAGCTGGAGTCGAAGACGAAGAAGACACTCTCCCTGAGAAATACAAGGGTAAATCTGCTAAAGATATTATCCAAATGCATCAGGAAGCTGAGAAGCTGCTAGGGAGACAGTCCTCTGAAGTTGGTGACTTACGAAGACTTGTAGATAACTTTATACTAAACCAGACGCAAGCTGCAAAGCCCACGGAAGAAAAGAAAGAAGATATAGACTTCTTTGAAGACCCTGAGAAAGCGATGAACGCTGCGATTGAGAAGCACCCAAAGATTAAGGCTGCTGAACAATTACAACTTTCATTACGCCAGAAACAGGCAGTGAATACATTAGAGTCTAAGCACCCTGACTTCCAAGATATTCTTCAAGAGGGAGACTTTGGTGAATGGGTTAAAGGTTCTAAGGTACGCACTGAGTTGTTTAAACGTGCACACCAAGGTTATGACTACGATGCAGCAGATGAGCTGTTCTCTAACTGGAAAGAACGTAAACGTATTATCCAACAGACCAAAGAAGTAGAGGGAAATGAAACTAAACGCCAACGTAAAGCTGCTGCAACAGGTAGTAGTAAAGGAAGCGGTGAGGGACGTTCCCGAAAAATATATCGACGCGCTGACATTATTGACTTAATGCGACACGATCCGAATCGCTATGCTGAACTCGCTGATGAAATAACATTAGCTTATGCTGAGAAACGGGTCAAATAATTATTTTTATATTGAGGTAAAATATTATGGCTCTTGGCTCTAATCATGTAACAAACACAACCGCAGCGAAGTTCATTCCTGAACTGTGGTCTGATGAAATCGTAGCTGCGTACAAGAACTCTTTGGTTCTTGCTAACGTAGTAAACAAAATGCCGATGAAAGGTAAGAAAGGGGATACTATCAACATCCCTAAACCTACGCGTGGCTCTGCTTCAGTTAAAGCAGCCTCGACACAGGTTACTTTACAAGCGGCTACTGAAACTGAAGTAGTAGTAAGTATTGACAAACATTACGAGTATTCTCGTCTGATTGAGGACATTACCGAAGTACAGGCTTTAGCCTCTCTGCGTAAGTTCTACACTGACGATGCTGGCTATGCACTAGCTAAACAGGTTGACACTGACTTGTTCGCTGAAGCACAGGCTGAGTTTACTTTGTATGAAGTAGACAGTAATGGCAACTTAGCTACTTATTCTGCTACAGGTACTGAAAACGTAATTACCGATCTAGCCTTCCGTGATGGTATCCAGTTGCTTGATGACAACGATACTCCTATGGATCAGCGTGTACTTGTTATCCCACCTTCTGCTGTGAATACTATTCGTGGTATTGATCGCTACATGTCTTCTGACTTTGTAGATGGTCGTGGTGTTGTTAACGGTAAGATTGGCACTCTTTACGGTGTTGATGTATATGTTTCTACTAACTGTCCCTCACTTGAATCAGGTGCAAACAAGCTAGGTGTATTGATGCACAAAGACGCTATCGTATTTGCTGAACAGCAAGGGGTACGCTCTCAGACTCAGTACAAACAAGAATACTTGTCCACCCTGTTCACTTCCGATACTATCTATGGTATCCAGACTCTACGTGCCGCATCCGGTATTGGTATTGTCTTACCAGCTTAATCATTAAGCTGCTAACGAGTTGGGGCTTACGAGTCCCTTCTCGTTTTTCTTTTTTAATGGGCTTTAGAAATAGAGCTTATCACAAAAGTAAAGGAGACATTTATGAGTATTTATCGCGGAACAGGTGGAGCTTCTTCTGTCTCTGGCTCTGCTGCTGTAGAAGAAGTTCTACAAGCATCCGTCGATGCACAGGCCGCTGCTGCTGCTGCATCCACATCAGCTACTAATGCAGCAGCTAGTGAATCCACTGTCAATACATCTGCTACTAATGCAGCAACTAGTGAAACTAACGCAGCCACTTCAGCCACTTCGTCAGCTACTTCAGCTACTTCATCAGCCACTTCAGCTACTGATTCATCTACTAGTGAAACCAATGCAAGTACATCTGCTACCAATGCTGCTACTAGTGCTAGTGCTGCATCTTCCTCCGCAACTTCAGCAGCCAGCAGTGCCTCTGCTGCATCTACGTCTGCGACTAACGCAGCGTCTTCAGCGAGTGCTGCAAGTACATCGGCCTCTGCTGCATCTACGTCTGCTACATCTGCGGCTTCTAGTGAATCTACTGTCGCTACGTCTGCGACTAATGCAGCTTCAAGTGCTACCAGTGCATCTACGTCTGCGACTAACGCAGCTTCAAGTGAAACCAATGCAGCAAGTTCGGCTACCGCAGCAGCAAGTTCGGCTTCAGGTGCAGCAAGTTCGGCTACAACAGTAACAAACAAAGAGGCTCTAGTATCACCTTACTATTCCGACATTGATACCGTTGCTACTAACATCACTGCTGTAAGCACTGTTTCATCTAATATCACTTCTGTGAGTGCGTTTGGTAACACTTATAAGATTAGTGCCTCTGCGCCATCATCACCGACTGAGGGTATGCTCTGGTGGGACTCAACCAATGACTTAATGAAAGTCTATGACGGTAACTCGTTTGCTCTGGCTGGCTCTGCGGTGAATGGTACATCGTCACGCGATACATATACCGCTACGTCAAACCAGACTACATTTTCTTCTACATATGACGTAGGTTATGTTGATGTATATTTGAATGGTTTAAAACTTGTTAGCGGTACAGACTTCACAGCGAGTAATGGCACTAGCATTGTGTTATCTGCTGGAGCCACCACTGGCGATAATGTAGACATTGTTGCATATGGCGCATTTAGCGTAGCAAACACATATACACAAACGGCTTCTGACGCTAAGTTTGCACAGGTGTCGAACAACTTATCTGATCTAGCAAGTGCAGCCACCGCTCGTACTAACTTAGGTGTAGCTATTGGCTCTGACGTCCAAGCATATGACGCTGATACATCTAAGACAGACGTTGCAGAAACACGATCAGCGTCGATCAACATGGCTGACAATGTGGTACAGCGTCCTGTCCTCCAAGATTACGCAGAGACTAAAGTGGCTATGTCAGCGAATGATGTTGACCTGAGTTTAGGTAATGTACAGACAAAGACAATCTCTGGTACGACTACGCTGACATTCTCTAACCCTCCTGCGTCTGGTAGTGCTGGTTCATTCACACTACTGCTGACTAACGGTGGCTCTGCTGCTGTTACATGGCCTACCAGTGTTGATTGGCCTGCTGCTACAGCACCTACTCTAACTGCGGCTGGTATTGATGTACTAGTTTTCACGACGATTGATGGTGGTACTACGTGGTATGGAATCGCTAGTGGCTTGGGGATGGCGTAATGACTACTGAGAAACGTCTATTAGGCGTTAACCCAGTAGCATCGGGGGATGGAGCAGAGGGTGTTAGCTTTGATGGCGAGAATGATTATCTGAGTCGGTCTAGTGATTTGGTGGGTAATACAGATTCTAAGACGTTAACGTGTAGTTTCTGGATATACCCTACAGAAGGTGGGGAATATATACGCCCCATTAGTATAGCGGGCGATACTATACAAGGTTTTAATATCATACTACAGCCAAATACCCCTACTAGGTGGAATCTTAAAGTAACAGGTTATAATTCCTCAGATACTTTGATTGTGAATGTGACTGCTACAGATTTTAAGATAACAAAGAATACTTGGAATCATGTGTTAGTGAGTCTAGACACAACAGATGCAGCTAAAAGACATATATACACCAATGAACTATTGTATGCTAGCTCATGGTCTAGCTATACGAATGATAGTATAAACTTTACCATGTCTACTCATAATATCAATAACTACAATGGTGGTGCTGCTGCGTCCACTACAAAAAATAGACTAGCCCACGTTTTCCTAGACTACACCTACCGTGACCTCAGCATCGAATCAAACAGACGCTTATTCATAGACTCAGACGGAAAGCCTGCCTCTGGTCAAGCAGACCTCAGCCCCATCCTATATCTACCGATGACCGATGCTGACACAGCAGGAGATAACGCTGGTACAGGTGGTGACTTCACAGTTAATGGCGTACTCGCTACAGCAGAACGTGGGCCTAATCAGTGGAATTGTAGTGCTAGTGAGTTTGATGGTAGTAATGATTATTTGGAAAACAGCTCATTATCTATGCCCTCAGACAGTAAGTTATTCACTGTGAGTCTTTGGTATAACCCACTTTCTGTGAATGGAGATATTATAGATTTTACTAGCGCAGGCAACCCCACTAACATTATGACGTTGGGGCCAAGATTAAGTACAAATTTAAGTAGTTCGATTGATCTTACGGTGTACAATGGTGTTGATTTATCTACAGTATTTTCTTGCAAAGTCTCTATGCCGAGCAATGAAAGTGCAAGTGGAAAGTCTCGCCATATTACAATTTCGTGTGATGTTTCAGATACCAACAAGCGCCATGCCGTAGTTGATGGGGTGGTGACTAATGCTACGTGGAGCAACTACAACAATATTAATGTAGGGTGGTCTAAGCATACCCGTTGTATAATTGGGGATGACTTTAACGGTGGCGGCAGAAGGAATCAGCAGCTTGGTGAGTATTACCTAAACAACTCCTACACAGACCTATCCACAGACAACCCATTCTGGGACTCTGACGCTAACCGTCCTAAACCTGTAGCACAAGTCATTGAAGAAACAGGCACTACGCCTCTCATAGCACTGCCACTACGAGCTGATGATGCTGGCAATAACTTAGGTACAGCTGGAGATTTCACTGTTAACTCAGGGCCATTTGAAGGCGCTAGGGGTGGCAGTGAGTATTGGGCTAGGAGTGCT
>Ga0208012_1000241_pt1 | contig 21134 bp, 18 predicted proteins | sample 15BtaG_FD_184090 | JGI IMG/M metagenome (GOLD analysis project Ga0208012, IMG submission 184090) | Marine viral communities from the Subarctic Pacific Ocean - 15B_ETSP_OMZ_AT15312_CsCl metaG (SPAdes) (version 2) | ecosystem: Environmental > Aquatic > Marine > Oceanic | place: Pacific Ocean... | reverse complement strand
GCCTATAAGAAACTTGGTGGAGATGTTTTAGATATTGAAATCACGGTAGGAAATGTATATGCTTCATATGAAGAAGCAGTATTAGAATATTCCTACCATATCAACAAGCACCAAGCGAAGAATGTTCTTGGTAGCCTTTTAGGTTTTGCTACTGGCACATTTGACCACGATGGACAGATGACTGGTGGTGATGCCTCTGGTTCTGCTGTCAACTTGGCGTTCCCCAAGTTCAAGGTTGAATACGCTCGGCGCATTGGTGAAGGTTTCGCAGAAGAAGCAGGTGTCGGCGGCAACAATACTTTCTATTCTGCCTCATTCGCTATCACAGCTGGCGTCCAAGATTATGATCTACAAACAGTAATCTCCAGCGCTGCGACATCTAATGAGGACATAGCAACAGGAGACGCTGTTCCATATGCGAACCTAGTAGGAAACAAGAAAGTAAAGATTCAAAGAGTATTCTATAAAACCCCAGGTTCGATGTGGAGGTTCTATGGATATTACGGTGGCCTAAATGTTGTTGGAAACCTAAACTATTATGGTCAATACTCTGACGACACTACTTTTGAGATTATTCCAGCTTGGCAAAACAAACTTCAAGCGATGGCGTATGAAGATCACCTTTGGACCAGGCTATCTCATTACTCTTACGAGATATACAATAACAAACTAAGAATCACTCCTCTCCCAGAAGGGTTTGTTCCTTATATGTGGGTTCAGTTCACAATAGACAAGGCCCCTTGGGAAGAAGATTCAGATAGAAAGAACGGAACAGATGGTATCAACAATATGAATACGTTACCATTTGAAAACATCCCGTACAAGAACATCAACGCTATCGGGAAGCATTGGATCCGTAGATACTCACTAGCCCTCTGTAAAGAGATGCTGGGACATATTAGGGGCAAGTTTGGAGGCTCTGTGCCTATTCCTGGGGACACTCTTACCCTAAACTCTAGCGATTTGTTGTCACAAGCAAAAGAAGAGCAGACAGCGCTAAAAGAGGAACTAGTTAAGATACTAGATGAAATGACTTATAAGGCTATTGCCGAGCAAGATGCGGCAATGATGGAAGCCGTAGATAAGGTTAATAGCGAGATTCCATTAATGATCTATCAGGGGTAAAGGGGGAGTAAATGTCAACAAATAATAAGTGGTCACAACCAGACGCTCCACCGCCTCCTCTGTTTACTGGAAAGAAAGAACGAGATCTTGTAAAACAAGTCAATGATGAGCTTATTGAGAGAGTCATCGGACAAACGGTGGTTTACTATCCAGTAGACCCTCAGACTACAAACTATCATCCTCTTTATGGCGAGGCTATAAAAAAGAACTTTCTTCCTGCTGTCAGGGTTTATGCCCTAATTGAGTGGGAAGGTATTTCAACAGAATATGCTTCCGGGATTGGATTGGCAGATAAAAAGGCCAATATTACAGTACACTTTCATAAACGTCGCCTAACAGAAGATCAGGATCTCTATGTAAGAGAGGGAGATTTTGTTTTATATGGGGATATGTTTTATGAGATAGTCATCTTAGAAGAGCCTAAACAACTATTTGGACAACCGGATCATTTACTTGAGATTTCAGCTAAATGTAGGTTAGCCCGTGAGGATCTATTCGATGCCACCTGATTATTCACATACAGAGATAAAAGACGCAGATGGGCACCTCAAAGAGATTGTCTTTATGCCTTCGACCATCGAGACAATAGACCAAGCAATCTTTAAATATGTTGATGAGATAATGAATCTTCACACAACAACGAATAAAGGCTGGATAAAGGTTCCAGTTGTCTGGGTTGGTACTGAAAGATCCCATCAGATAAAGAACAATCGTGAACTTAGGGATAAAAAGGGTGCTCTCAAATTCCCTATCATTACTATTGAGAGAACCTCTATGGTAAAAGACCCTAGCTTCAAAGGTACATTTCAAGCCCATATGCCTGATTATGGGAAAGGTATGCATAGAACTAGGAGAATTAATATTCCAGCGAGCCGCAGGATAAACCAAAAGAAAACTTCAAACTTCAAGAATGCTTGGTCAGCGCGCAAACACGGCGATGTTAATGATCAAACGGTGGGACATGGACAACAGAACTTCCCATCAACAACAAATAAGGATAGGGTTGTATACGAGACGGTTTATATGCCAATACCAATCTGGGTGAAGACAATGTACAAGGTGAATATAAGAACAGAGTATATTCAGCAGATGAATAGCTTAATCCAGCCATTCTATGTAAGAACAGGTCAGGCCAACTCTTTTTTCTCTACTCATGAAGGTCATCGCTATGAAGGCTTTGTTGAGGGAGAGATCGGCCAATCTAATAATATTGCGGACTTAGGAGAAGAAGAGAGAATATATCAATCAGAAGTAAACTTACGCATTCTTGGTTATTTAATGGGCGAGGGTCCAAATGATGAGAAACCCAAGATGACCGTGGTTGAAAATTTTGTTGATGTAAAGATCCCAAGAGAAAGGGTTATTGTGGGAGACATCAACACTTATTTGGATGAACTGGAAGAAGGCAAAGGTTTTTATAGAGAGTAAGGGGTTTTGCCTCCTAGGAATACTATTTATAATGTGAAAGGCAATATGGTAAGTGTGCCATGTCAAGGAGAACTCGTAGATGTCAGACGCTAGAAAATTTCGTTTTGTATCCCCTGGAATCTTCCTTAGTGAAGTAGACCAGTCGCAAATCCCGGCTTTACCCGATTTGGTTGGGCCAGTTATTATTGGTCGTTCCGAACGCGGCCCCGGTATGATTCCAACAAAGGTTGGTTCATTTTCGGAGTTCGTTGAGAAGTTTGGAAATCCAATCCCAGGTAGAGGGGGCACCCTAGACGTATGGCGAGAAGGGAACTATGCTTCCCCCACATATGCTGCATATGCTGCGCAAGCTTATCTTCGCGCAGGTGTCGGACCTGTCACATTTATGCGCCTGATGGGAACGCAGTCCCCAAGCGCAACCACAGCCGGCCAAGCTGGCTGGACAACTCAGAATGTGCCAACAACGTCTCTGGCCAGTAACGGTGGGCCTTTCGGGCTTTTTGTTTTTGCTTCGGGCGCCCTGGAGACCTCCACTAATGCTGGAACGTTGGCAGCAGTGTGGTATATGGATACTGCCTCATGTCCTGCCTTATCTGGTGCTACGGTTGACGCTAGTAATAGTGAAGCAATCGCGACAGTAATTAAATCTGATTCTTCTGGCCAGTTTAAGGTTCGAATTATCGGGGCAACTGCTGTTGAATTAGAAAATGTGACGTTTTCTTTACTAGAATCAAGCGACAACTTTATTCGAAAAGTTTTTAATACAAATCCACAGAATGTTGGAACAACAGTTTCCTCTGTGAATGAAAAAAAGTATTGGCTCGGTGAGACATATGAACGATGTATCGCAACCAAGGGGCTAGCTGGTGTTGAGGCTTATGGTGCTATCATGGCTATCACTTCTGGCTCAAGCTTGCAGGGTAACCACGAACGCGATATGCCTTATCGTGATGCGCATACTGGCTGGTTCTTTGCTCAGAACCTTTCTGCTGATACTAGTAGCTATACTTATGATGGTATGCAAAAGCTATTCAAGTTTGTGGGGATCAATGGTCACGGAGAATGGCTACAAAATAATATTAAGATTTCTATCGCAAATGTTAAAGCATCAAAAAATGAGAATGTTCCATACGGTACCTTCGATGTTGTAGTTCGCAGAGCGAGCGACTCAGATTTTCGCCCAGTTGTTCTAGAGAGATATTCAGCATGTGATCTAGACCCAGGTTCGCCAAACTATATTGGAATTAAAATCGGCGATAGCTATCAAGTTTGGGACGATATCGAGAAACGATATCGTGAATATGGTAATTATCCAAATCGTTCTGAATATCTTCGCGTAGTGATGAATGAAGTTGTCGACAACGGAGGATCAGCCGCAGCCCTATTACCATTCGGTGTGTACGGGCCTCCAAGATTTCCGTCTTGGACATTTGAAAGTGGTAGCACAAGCTATGATGGTCATCCGTCGACTACAGCATATGCTTTGGGAGCAAATTTCCTCCCGGCTGGTGCAACTCATGCTCTCGCAAATGCTAGCCAAGCGATTACAACAACTGGCTTATTTGGAACAGCTTCCATTGAATATCCAAAAGTTGGTGCTCGCGTCAACTGTACTGATGATGGCGTAAATCCAACAAGCAATGCTTATTTTGGCCTACAAACTGGAAAGTCGTCTACTTCAACAGTATTTGACCCCGGCTATGGAGACTATCTCAAGGCATTTGGTTATACGGTTGTATCTGACGCTGATTGGGTTGATTCGTTTGGTGAAGGTACCTTGCCCGGTAACTTGGCTCATCAATGGGTATTTACTCTAGATGAAGTTAGTGGTACTGTCGGCGCAGGTTGGTCTTCAGCAACGCCAACTAGCAATATTACAGAGGCAACTTGGGTTACAGGTTCGCACGCATCTGGACTTGCTTGGAATGCTAGTTCAACAAATATGGCCACGGTTAGCTATAAGAATGTATTGAACTCTAAGATGAATCGATTCACTTCCCCAATGTTTGGCGGATTTGATGGATTAAATATCAAGGAGGCTGATCCTTTTTTCAACGCGGAGGGCGGCGGTCTTGAAGACGGCACAGAAACCGGCAACTATGCATTTTACACTCTTCGTCGAGCAATTGATACGATTGCAGATCCAGAAGTTGTAGAAATGAATGTTGCTTGTATCCCAGGTATTACGAATGAGCCTATTACGAAGTATCTTTTGGATACTGTTGAGGCTCGTGCCGATGCCTTGGCCATTATTGATGTCAAGGGCGGATTTCAGCCTCGACATGAAAGTAATAGCAGCATTTCGGATCGACAAGGTAACCTGGCAAGTGTTCTTTCAAATATGGAAGTTCGAAATCTTAATACATCTTATGGGTGTGCTTACTATCCTTGGGTCAAGGTCCGCGACGAGTCTACCGGTACATTCTTGAATATGCCTCCGTCCGTCGTAGCGCTAGGCGTTATGGCTAATACAGAGCGAGCAGCAGATGTTTGGTTTGCTCCCGCTGGATTTACCAGAGGTGGATTATCAGCCGGTGCAAGCGGTTTAGCAGTGACGGGTGTTGAGACAAAGCTAACTTCTGCTAACAGAGACGACCTTTATGAACTCAACATCAATCCAATCGCAAGCTTCCCAGCAGAAGGCGTCGTAGTATATGGACAAAAGACCTTGCAGGCTACACAGTCTGCACTGGATCGAATCAATGTTCGACGCCTAATGATCTACGTCAAGCGTGGTATCTCTGGTATTGCTTCGTCAACAATTTTCCAACCTAATGTTCAAGCTACTTGGAACGACTTTAAAGGCCGAGCAGATCGGTTCTTAGGAGGGGTGAAGGTTGGTTTTGGTGTTGAAGATTATCGGGTTGTTCTAGATGAAACAACAACAACAGCAGACCTTGTTGATCGTAACATCATGTATGCGAAAATTCTGATTAAGCCGACAAAGGCAGTTGAGTTTATTGCGATTGACTTTATAATTATGCGCTCTGGCGCGTCTTTCGAGGATTAAAGAGAAAAACCATTTTTCTACACTAATTAGAGTATAACAGGAGACTAATAATAATGGCCAAGAATTTTTGGACAGCCACACCAGCACAAGACCCCAAGCGAGGTTTTAGGTTTCGTGTGCAGATCGCGGGTTTGGGAGGCGACCACGAGGGCTTTATTTGGTATGCCAAAAAAGCAGATAAGCCAAAGGTGTCTTTCACCGAGGCTAAACACGAATACCTAAACCATACATACTATTGGCCAGGACGAGCTTCTTGGAACGAGGTTTCTATTACCTTTGTTGATCCTGTTGAGCCAGATTTGGCAGGTTCAATGTCTAAACTTCTTGAGACAGCAGGATATAGGATTCCTCGCACCACCCACAAGGATGAAGATTTTGCTTCTATGTCGAAGGCAGGCTCCACCGCCGCCCTAGGTAGTATCCTTATTGAGCAAATTGATGAAGAGGGCGAAACGCTGGAGAAATGGACACTCAACAACGCATGGGTCATGGAAGTTACTTTTGGAGATCTGGATTATAGTTCAGATGATTTACTTGAATTAACTATGAAGTTTAGGTATGATTGGGCATCTTTTGATTCGCCAAAAGGCGCGAAGGGCGCCCAAGGCCCTTTCTTCGCTGGTCCGTAGCCAAGGAGGCCTAAATGTCTAGTGAGGCTTTTTGGACAAATGTTTCGCCATGGGAGCCGAAAAGACAGTTTCGGTTCAAGGTTTACTTTGATGGCCTGAAAGAAGATGATGATTCGAACTTTGTTTGGTATGCGAAAAGTATTGACAAGCCAACAATAACTTTTAAAGTAGCCAATGAAGGCGAAGCAAATGTTGGTTCTCAAATCCCAGACGAAAAGATACTTAGTGTTCCCAAGATGTCAGATATAACTATGGTCTTGGTTGATCCATCATATCCAAATGCTAGCAGAAAGCTTCTTTCCTTAGCTAACAGTGCTGGGTATTTAGATGAGGCAGCTGGCGGAACGAACGAAAACCTAGGCAACTTTGATGGTGATGTTTTTCGAAAATCTATTGGTAGAGTTTATTTTGAGCAGTTGGATCACGGAACCTTCCAGCTTAGTGATAAACACAAGGCAATAGCACTTGAGACTTGGGAGCTTGAAGAAGCATATATAAAGTCGATCAACTTTGGCAAACTAGACTATTCAAGTGATGATTTTGTTGAAATAACGGTGGTGTTTGGATATACGAGCTTTACTTGTATTCAGCACGGCTATACGCAAGCCAATGGCCATCCTGCTGGCCCAACTTATCAGAGCCCCAATGGAGCCGGCTGGATTTATAGCGATGATCCCTCATTCAAATATTATGAGGATCCTGCAGCAAACGCTTTTACCCAAACTAACATTGGTGGGTCCAGTAAACCCAGTAAACCCAATGTGCTTAAGACTTGGAATTTTAGCAAAGAATAATAACAAGAGGTGTTTATGAGAGATAATAGCAAGAGACTCACAGCAGCGGCTGATCCCGCTCCTGCAATGGTCTCTGATGAAGCAAGAATTCCGTTGGACTTTTCAACCCCAACGGAGCTGGTAGATCTACCTTCAAAAGGCAGATATTACCCAGAGGGTCATCCACTTTGTGGGCAAGAGACCATTGAGATTAAGTTTATGACAGCAAAGGATGAAGATATTCTAACTTCTCCTTCACTTTTGAAGAAAGGGCTAGCAATCGATAGGTTCCTTCAAAATGTTATCCTGAATAAGAGGATTAGTGTTGGTAGTCTACTATCTGGTGATAAGAATGCTATTCTTATTTCTTCCCGTATTAATGGGTTCGGAGCAGAATATACTACAAAAGTAACTTGTCCCGCTTGTATGAAACCTTCTGAAAATACATTTGATTTATCGGAAGTAGAAGTATATGTCGGTGACGATTTTGATGATTACGATATTACGCCTACAGAGAGCAATACCTTCATTGTGAAGTTGCCCAGAACAAGCTTTGAGGTGGAAGTTCGTCTTTTGACCTCCAAAGATGAGAATGAGCTTGCAGCAAAAATGCAACAAGCCAAGAAGCGTGGAGCCCATGAGACAAATTTAACTGATCAACTAAAAAAGATTATTGTATCTGTAAACGGAGTTGATGAATATAAGACTATTAGTCGAGTAATTGATGCTTTACCAGCTTTTGACTCTCGTTATCTGCGGGCAGCATATCTTAAACTAGTGCCTGGTTTAGATATGACCCAACAATTCACTTGTGAAGCATGCGGATTCGAGAAGGAGGTAGATATCCCCCTAACGGTGGACTTTTTTTGGTCTAAACAATGATTATATTGCGAATGTTTATGAAGAGTTATTTCTTCTAAAATACCATGGAAATTGGTCATTTATGGAAGCTTATAACCTCCCTATATCCATTCGTCGTTGGTTCTTGCAAAGACTTGTTGAACAATTCGAAAAAGAAAAAGAAAAGCTAGAAGAATCTAAAAGATAATCAAAGTCCGGTCGTCATTAAGACTTCCGGCCTTTTTGTTTATGGAAACTATTTATGTAATAGGGAGAACAACATTGATGGGCAATCTTGACAGAGAAATCGACCTAATGCTGGAAAGGTCGCAAAGACGATATGAATGCTTGGATCAGCAGATTGACCTAATGTTGGAAGGGTCACTGAGTGAGTATATTAGAGCAGGAAATTTAGATCGATCGGCAAAGACAGATCGTTCAGGAGCCTTTGGAGCATCATCAACAGAAACACCCCAGGAGGATTCCCCAATTGTAGACAGCCTTAAGTTCTTGTTTGGATCTGAGGAGGATAAGATCTTGGCTGCTGGAAAACTTTTGGGAAAACTTTTACTAGCAAAGGAAGAAAACCCAGCGGCCAAGATCATAGGATTCATACCCAGCGAGAAACAGGTTAAGAGTATTATATGGTTGTTGGATCTATGGGAGAAGATTCCAATGACGCTCAAGCTTAAGCTGGCGAAAGACCCCCGCATGGGTATTGCCGTTATGGCTTTAAATAAACATGCCGAAAACATAAACAAAGCCCTCCGGAAATCGCTCGATAGGACTTCGGATTCTGTTGCCGCACCCGACGCGAGCGTCTTGTCGCGCTGGACCGGCAAACTTAAAGATTATGTAAGTGATTCATCTGAAGATGAAGAACCAGAAAAAAAGGACAGTTTACCAACATTCTACAAAGAATCCCTTTTAAAAGAAGACAAGTTAACAACAATCACAATAGACTTCAACGAATTAAGAAAACAAGAACTTAATGAAAGTTTTCTGGCTATGTTTGGTGGATGGATTGAGTATATATTGGGAGCCATGTTTGGTGGTCGTTCATTACCCTTGTCGGTTAAAGGTAGCCGAAGAGAGGTAGAATCGTTTGCCAAGGCCATTGGTGGAGAGAAGAAATATTTGGAAGTTGTAAGAAGATATGGGCTAGATCATCCTACCACTTACAAAAATAAAGCAAAACTAGATAATGCTATCAAAGGCTTTGAAAAAGAGACAGGCTTAAAATGGCCATTCAAGTAATGGAGAGCAAATAAATGGCTTCAAAACTAAATGAAGAACAGCAGAAAAGACAAAAGAAACTAATCGAGTTAGAACACTTGGGGACGATCACCGCTGAACAGAGAATTGAACTGGCAGAGATCAACCGCATTCAAGCTGGCATCAAGGAAACCCAAGAAGAAATACAAGCCGGCTTAAAGGAGAATATCGAATTACTAGAAGAGCATATCGAATTACTAGAAGCGCAAAAGAAACCACTTCAAGCAATAGTAGGTTTTGAAGAGAGAAAGATCAAACTTCAAGAGGAAAAACTTAGATTTGCTAGACTGGAACTTCTAGCAAATAAGAAGAAAAACAACGAGTCTGCTAGCGATATAGCTAAAGAGATGAAAAAGATAAAGCTGGCCGAACGATATGTAGAGGAACAAAGACGGGGCTATAATGAGGCAGAAAGCTTTGCAGCACGCTGGGCTGGAATATCACGGGATCCTAAACACGATTTTACCAAGCTTATAGCAAGCCCTGGTTTCGCCAAGGGCCTCTGGGGAGGCATCAAGGAAGTTGTTGATCCTCTGAGCGTCATAACCTCAACTCTTGATAAAGCGGTTGAGGCTACAGTGGCTCTTGCTTTTGAGCAAGATCGGGCAGTGGTCAACTTTCGAAAATCTACTGGAGCTTCTGGCGAGTTTGATGACAATATTGTAGAATTAGAGCGTTCTCTTTATACAGCTGGTGTGACCTCAGCAGAAGCAGGCGAATCTATTCAAACATTGTTCCTGAATGTTTCAGATTTTACTGAGATGTCGGGGCCCCAGAAAGAAGAGTTGGCTGGAACCGTTGCAGTGCTAAGCGAACTAGGAGTATCAGCTCAAACTAGCGCAAAAAACATCCAGTTCGCGACAAAGGTTCTGGGTATGAGCAAAAAGCAGGCAGCTGGACTTCAAAGAGAGTTGCTTGTTTTTGCACAGGACTTGGGAGTGTCTGTTGATCAAGTAGCAGGTGATTTTGAGACAATGGGGCCTCTTATCGCTGCTTTGGGAGACAATGGGGTTGATGCTTTCAGGAAACTTGAAGTTCAAGCCAAGAATACTGGTTTAGCTATGGCAGATCTGCTTGCTCTTACTAAAAAGTTTGATACTTTCGATGGCGCAGCAGATTCCGTGGGTAAACTAAATGCTCTTCTTGGGGGTCCATATTTAAATACGCTAGAACTTGTCGCAGAGACAGATCCTTCAAAGCGCTTTGAGATCCTAAAAGAAAGGGTTGATATGGCCGGAAAGTCTTTTGATGATATGGAATATTATGAAAGAAAGGCATTAGCAACGGCAATAGGTCTAAACGAGCAACAGCTTGCTCTTATGATGCAAGGAGATATAAACCTAATAAAAGAGCCCAAGAAATCCCAAGCAGAATTGGCAGAGCTAGCAAAACAAACAGCCCAGTTCAACGATATAATGGAAGAGCTGGGACAAATAGCAAAAGGGTTGGCTGTTAGTTTTGCGCCTTGGTTGCGCGGCTTCAAGAACTTTTTGCAAAAAATCAGCCCATTAGTAAAATGGCTTAAGTGGATCATCTGGGCTGCCACGCCTATTATGCTTATGTTTACGTTGTACGCGGCCAAAGCTGCAAAAGCGACAATAGCTACTATTAAACTCACAGCTGCGCAAGCGAATCTGGCACTAGCTAATGTTGCGAGCATGGACACAACCGTTGCCAGCACTTCGGCGTTGGCAACCAACACCATGGCCCAACAAGGCGCTGCCATCTCTGAAAACCTGCGCGCAGTGGGAACCTCCAAAGCAACTGCAGCAACTTGGTTCAGCATTCCAGCTGTCACAGGACTAACAGCTGCTCTCTTGCCGTTCCTCGCAGTAGTAGCAGCAGCTGCTGCCTCTTATCTCATCTTTACAGAGTTGATGGGGCTCACTCACAAAGGAGCAGCGATCGCTGCCGTTGGTATAAGTATCCTTGCAGCTGCGTTCTACGCTCTTGGTCCTGCAGTGGTTGCGGGTACCGGTGGAATTGCTGCCCTAACTATCGGCCTGGGACTGTTAGCTACTGGCATCTATGTCGGGTTTTCACCCAGTGTTCTTTCTGCACTCGGTGCCCTTACAATAGCCTTTTTTCTTCTTGCCCCGGCAGTCTGGGCTCTGATGCCAGTGCTTCTTCCGTTGGCACTAGCTATCAGTGCTGTTGCAATCGCAGCTGTTGGTTTGGCAGCTGCATTTACAACTATCTTTGGCGAAGGTATGATAACTAATCTCCAGTTAATGTCTGTCGAGATTGCCAATATTATTGCTTCTATCAATGAATTAAGTGCCACCAAAGCCATGGCTTTTACAGCAACAATGTTGGCAACATCTACAACAGCCGCAGCTGTTGCTGTCACCTCTCCTGGTAAGCTCTCAGCAAGCGTTGCGAGTGCTGCGACTAGTGCTAGCCCTGTTTCCTCACCCAGCGCTTCTGGGGGCAACCTAGGGCCTCCTCCCACCATCAATGTAAATCTTAGTATTGATGGAAAAGAATTTGCAACGGTTGTTAATAATGTTGAGGTCAGCAAATATGGGGGACCAAATACGGCCCCGAGCACAATGTATGATTCAGTTATAAAAATGATTGAGCAAGGTTTAATACAAGATGTCTAGTTATTGTAGGAGGGTAAGATAAATGTCTCATGGTACCGGCAATCACTGGACAACAGGTGGTGGTGGACAAAAGGCACAGGATGCTGTGGCCAAGACTGGAATACACTTTCCACTAATCGTCGAGCATATTGCGACAGGTGAAGCCATTATTATTCCTACGCTAAAACTGGAAAGTTTCAGCGACACAGTTACTCCAAAATGGAATAAAGAAGCTGTTTTTGGAAGAATGGATGAGATCGCAACTTATCAAGGAACGACCAGAAAGATTAGTATGAAGTTCAAGCTTGGAGAGAGTGTGATTTCTGAAGCAAAGGTTCATTATGAAATGATTCGAAAGCTAATGGAGTTTCAATATCCTGTTTATCTGAATAGGTTAAATGCTTTGACTTTGGCAAAACCTCCATTGTTGCATATAAAGTATGCCAACCTTATATCGGCTAAGGATAAAGGCCCTTTGATTTGTATCTTGGAAAGCCTTTCCTTCGCTCCCATTCTTGGCAGCGATATTCAGCAGCTTCCTTATGTGAACTTGATGGGGAAAGGCAATGAGATGGAATCAGAGCTTTACCCAAAGGGATATAGTGTTAGCCTGGACATGACTGTTCTTCATGATGAGCCCTTGGGAACTTCTGCTGCCCCCTTGCCTATTGATGATAACGTCGAGAAAGCCATCGATGTCCCCGAGGGCCCTCGTGATCCCACCGCGCCCTCCGCTGAGGACACCGCTACAATAACAACTATGACCGATGACATGTTATATCCCAATAGCGATAGAAATGAATAAGACTAGGAATAAATAATGCCAAGACACGGAACCGAAAATCTAATAGAAAATACTGAGGAACTCTACGAAGAGTTTCTTGAACAGAGAGGTTTATCCAAGATAACCCATTATCGCACTCCCCGTTGGCCACCCTTGACAGCTAGTGTTAGAGGACAGTTTGTTCGACAAAAGCATATTTGGAAGTTAGGGGATAGATATTATAAACTGGCCAACCAATACTACGGTAATCCAAAACTTTGGTGGATTATTGCTTGGTATAACGAAAAACCGACAGAAGGACACGTACAGCTGGGTATGACTATCTATATTCCGACACCAGTGGAGAGAGTTGTGTCTTATTTTAATTTAATGGCAAAGTGAGGAAGAAGTAGATGCCACAAGCAACGAAAGCGGATTATGATAATATTGCCAAAGCCGCACAAGCTAATTATGATAAAATTAAGAATCTAGGACTTGGCTCCGGGAAGAGGACTACACTACCTCCAAATCACACAGTGCCCCAGGGCGCGAATGTATCTCAGGCGTGGATGCTCGAAAATCAAATCATAAATATGACAGATTTGGTAGAAGAGATTGAAAAGATAAAACCAGCAAAGAGAACAATAGATCAAAATAGACAGCTTGCCTTAGCAAAAAAAGAACTTGGCATAATAGCCACAGAGTTAGAAAAGCTTAAAAAAGTAGCTGGTAAAGATCTTTCTCCAAAGATGGCTCACGAAGCGCTGGAAGCTGAGCGCGCAGCGACCTCAAAAGACAATTTTAAACGTCGTAAAGAAACGGCAGAAGAATTAACCCAGGAAGGAGAAGATCCTGGTGAAAACGCTAGGATTATCAGAGGAGCTTATCAGTGCTTCTTGCTCTATAACTTGAACATATTCGCAGATCAGCATAAGAACATGTTAACTGCGCCACCGGCCACCCCTTCTAAAAAGTACGGCTATAATGGAACAACATTGGGAGATATCCAGACATCAGGCTATTGGTCAAAACACAGCTATCCCAGAATCCTTTTGGTGGATGAAAGCACAAATGGCTCCGAGGTGATAAGCCGATTAAATATCAGAAAAGGAGCTACAGCTTTTTCAAGAATCAAAGTACACGAATATGCACAATTGGTGCCTCTGTTAAGGTTATACAAAGTATATCGCTCACACGAAGGAAATGACCGTCTAGTTGAGTTTGAGTTTGGAAACACAAAAGAACTAGATGGAATATCCAAGAAACTAACGATTACTGATCCAGGAGATAGAAAAAGGGAGATCTTTTCTAGAGGCGTAAGCGCTGGCGTAAAGTCCTTTGATTGGACATATTTAGGGACAGACCCATATACAGCAACAAAAGATATAAAAGCGACCTTAACATTAATATTTCAGGATTTTTCAGCCTTATTAAAAGAAAGGTCAGGTCCAGATTTGTTTAACTCGTCTAAAAAGGCTTTTTATAAGTATGTTGACCTGATCATCAACCCAGATTGTCGCAACCCTGGGAATAATATACATGGACAAGTATATTCTCCAGAATGCTATGAAGTTCGTGCTGATGTAGGATATCACAACCCTGGTACCAATCTTCCACAAGATATCCGTGATTCTATCGCTTGCCAAAAAAGAACTTTATATTTAATACCTACAAAGCATACTTTCAACATTCGGGATGACGGCTCTTACGAGCTGGTTGTCGAGCTGCGCGGCAGACTAGAGATGATGATGAGAGACAAGATATTCAATGTTTTGTTGCCAGGTGGCGGATTTGATCCGAATATTGAACCTCAAAAAGGGCTCAACGCAGTGGATATGAAGATTCAAACTATCCGAAGCAATTCTAAGCTATCAGAAAAAGATAAAAAAGATATCAAGACCCTAGAAGCCGAAAGAAGTGATATCATGGTCGCGTACAAACAATATGCTTTTGCTGGGATGATGGATCGCTTGGAGACGGCTGGGATGATTCATCGATGCGAGATGGAAGATAAGGAATGGAGGACTTTTACACAATGGATTTCATCTGGCGCAAAAGGTCTACCCCCTCAGATTACCCCATCGGCGCTTGGAAAGGCCAATCCAGGAGGAGGAGTTGATATAGTAGATGATGATGCTACGGTCTCAGCAGATAGAACGGATGGACTAAGAAAAGTCGCAGAAAAAGAATTAAAGCAGCGGGTAGTCAACAATGACAGGCACATTGATTATATTTATTTGGGGGATTTGTTGGCCGTAGTAACAGATAGTGTTTTAGGCGAACATGCTTATGAAGGCAGTCTTTTAGAGAAGGTTACGATTCCCTCGGGGTGGATGAATCTCGCAGGAACTCCTGCTCCTTCCCCCACACATATCGCAGGAGGGAGTATTACGTCGACAGAAGCGGGCCCAGGCTGGTATGCCAGCGTCGCAATGAAAGCTATTCAGGATAAGTTTCGAATAATTTTGGGAAATATTACTGTTTCTTTATCGGGTGCTCCAAAAACAACGCATACCATCAACTTGGCTCATATTCCCATTTCTATTGAAGCTTTTCGCGGATTCTTGATAGATAATGTGTTAGCTAGAGATAGGCTATATTATTCTTATTTTAGATTCATTGATAATCTTTTGTCAGATCTGGTAACAGGAATGTTATCTTCTGATTGTTTAGGTGGCTTGGTGAATTTTGGAGTAAAGGCACAGACTCAAAATATCAACTCTCTAAAAGAGATAGATCCAAGCATCTACACTCACACTGGCAATTATAAAACCCTTAAAGTTGGGAACATTACAGAGCAAGATCCGGCTTTTGCCGGCTGTTTAGATGATTCCTTTATCGGAAAAGATCCTTATGAATATTTGGTGATCTCGGCACAGAGTGCGGGTTCATCGAACTATAACGGACAAGTTAGTGCTGATAGGGCTCGCGGTGTTCTTCATTTTAACTTTGGAGAAGATCAAGGTTTACTCAAAACAGCAAAATTACAAAAGACAGATGCTGAGTCTCTTCCTGAAGCGAGATATGCAGCAGAAGGTGATTTTGTATTCAATCAACTTTCCAGTGTATACGATGCAAACTTCAACATGATAGGAAATACTCTATTCATTCCTGGTCAATATCTATATTTTGATACTGTGCCTCTGGGCGCCGGCGAGCCATTTCACTATAAGAAACTAAGTGGTGGCAAGATAGAGAGATCTTGGGCAAACCTTATGGGCCTTGGCGGGTATCATATTATTACAGAGATAGCATCTTCAATCAGCCCAGGAAAATACACAACAACAGTGAAAGCTAGGTATGAATCGGGAGGATCCCTCCCAGAGGATGGCACCTAATGACAACTTTTTCAGGAAATAATAGCCAAAAAGCCAGAAACATGTTAATAGAGAGAAGTATATATACAGCATATGCTCTAACATTGCTCGATGGTGTCGGCAAACCCACCATAGAAACGCTTCAAATCAAAGATTTCCAAAAAGATGAAAAACTGCTGATAGGCAGGGTAGATCGCAATTTCAATCCTATTTTTGTTGATCCTGCTTACCTCAAATCCTTTGGTAGTTCCAAGATGGCGTTGGGATTTGTTGTTGAAGCTTTCAAAGTAGTAAAAAAGAAGTATGATCGGGCTCTTCGAACAGGTCGCGTCTCTATGGGTTCTCCGGTATTATCCGAACTTGTGGCCAAGAAGGCATATATTGAGCCAATGGGGCAGTATATCAGCCATATCAACAAAAAGGCAGGAGAATTCAAGCGATACGTCAAAAGAACTCGACAACTAAAGAAGATCACCAACTTTGATACTTTTGTGCCTGTTTTTATGGAGTTTGTGGAACTAACCGCACAAAATCGCCCATTTACTAAATCAATGTACTTTCTCACAAAGGATGTTTCACCGCTTGTTAGTGGAATGGCCATTGAAATAGCAGTCGGAGACTACGGAGACGATCAATATAAAACTGAAAACTTCTATAAAGATAAAAACTTTGAATATTTGAAAAACCTGGCATATGCTCACGGATTCGTCATAGACAAGCATATTCCTTGGAGATTGGTGGCAGATCTAAACTCCCCCCAAATGCAACCATATATTGAGTCTGCTTTCGGAGTAGAAGGAGGTTCAGCAATCGTCCTATCAACAGCTTTTACCCAAACCTATTCAGATGATGTTCCTGGTATTATTGATATGATGGTCAATATCTACAATACCATCGCTAGGCATCGACCGAGAACAGTAGTAAAAGAGCCAACAGCAACAACTTCCCCAGATTCAGGGAAAACCATATTTGCTGCTTGTAAAAGAAAAAATACCATTATCCGCAGACCAACAACAAGAGAAGCTATGGAAGCCTCTCATACCGATGGTTTCTGGCTGGAAAAATACATAAGGATCCGAAATTTAGAGACAGGTATGCGCTATAATGAAGCTACACTAAGAAATATCTCAGAAAATGCAACTGATTTAGTAAATTCCCTTGACAGCACTTCAGCAATGCGTTATATTATATCTAAGTTTGATAATGTAGAACATTTTGAGGGTTCACTGTTTTATGATATTACTAGATTAGACTTTGCCAAGTCTGGTAAAGGTAAAGAGTCTGATATTGATGAGACAGTGAAAAGAAGCGTTCAAGCTTCAAACTTTGTAATATATTAATATAGGGGGAAATATGTACTTCCAAACCCTTGATGACAAGGGCGAGTGCGTAGGGATCTATAAAAATGGAAAACTTTACTTTAAAGATCTCCCAGGTGGATTGGAGAGAACGTGGAAATATGCAAACTATCTGGAAAAAAGCAATGTTGAGTACGCTAGTATTTACTGTGGAAATCGGAACCTTAATGATGCTTGCCCGCCCTATCTGATCGACGATTGGATCGAAGTAGAGGCTAAGCTAAAAGCACATTATCGTTCATTTGTATTGGCGAAGGTAAATATGGAAGAAAACTGCTTCTTCGACCTTGTTCCAGAGTCATATCTGCTTGATTACTGCAATATCCGTAATCAGATTACTCAATATGTGTTCGAAAACTTCGAAAAACCAGAAAACTATGACTTTTTAGCTGATTTAACCAAGATTTTGGCCCAAATCAGCCATCAAAAGCTCAATATTGATCCATCTCGTATGGACAATCCTGCCGATATAATGAGATATACTGATATATCGCCATATTGTCGCTATAACATTGCCGGCACCAAAACAGGCAGACTGGCCACAGAAAGGGGATCTTTCCCTATCTTGACCATGCGCAAAGAACATCGCACCGTGATCAAGCCGACAAATGACTTCTTTGTCGAGCTAGACTTCAATGCTGCCGAGCTACGCACACTTATGGCCCTAGGAGACTCTCATTTGCCCCTAGAAGACATCCACGCTTGGAACAGTACCCACCTTATGCCTGTGGGCACAACGCGCTCAGAGGCTAAACAGAGGCTCTTCTCGTGGCTGTATGATGAAGAGAAGGAAAATAAGGCATTTTCGGCAGTATATGAAAGAGACAAGGTTCGCTCGAAATATTGGGACGGTGAAAAGGTCAAAACCATCTTTGGAAAGGTGATTGAGGCAGATAGGAAGCACGCTTTGAGCTATATTGTCCAGAGCACCACAGCGGAGCTGGTTTTGAGGCAAATGATCGAGGTCCACAAAAAGCTTGAAGGAAAGCAGTCTTTCATAGCTTTCACAATTCATGACAATATTGTGCTTGACATTCCTTACGAAGAGAGGTATATTATACCAGAGATGATTGAAGTGTTCTCTAACACTCCATTGGGCAAGTTTTTGATAAATGTGAAAGCTGGCAGGGACTTTGGAAGCCTTAGAGAGTTGAGCTTATGAGTGGAGAGTGAAGAATGAATAAGAATTTTGATCACAACAAGAACGTCATTCTAACCAGGGATTATGCCGATATAGCGGCAGGTTCAGTTGGTAAAATTACTGCTTGGTTGCCAGATGAGGACGGAGATAGTTGCATTTCAGTAATGTGGTATCATGTATACTGCAAAACAGAGACATTTTCAGAACAAGTAAAGAAGGCCGGCAGTAGATGGTGGACAACACACAAGCCATTCATCGATGGACTGGAATGGCTAAATGATTACACAGAAGCGGTTGATAACGATGATGAGTACAGGGATTTAATCCTACGAATGGGATGGAAATGGAACGAAGAATGATTAACCAAAGAGAGTTAGAGGAGCTTATTAAGTTTTCCGAGAAAGATGAAAGATTCGGAGTTGCTTGGAGAGGCGCCCTGTCACAGATTCGGCTTAGGCTACATCTTGAATCTCTTGGTTTCACTGTTGTAGAAAGTCAGTCAGACAATGCAGGAGCGCCAGACTTCATTATCAATGGCAAAACCCTTGAGCATAAAAGAGCAAGAAAGGATGTTTACTCAAACGGCTCTCTGAAAGCAGAGTTTCAGAAGAGCAGGGGAAGAATTCCAAACAGATTGTATGATGATAATTTTTCTGATTTTGTTTCTGCTGATGTGAGTCATCACACTGGGCTTGAAGACGACTACCGTTACGCACGAACAAGTGATCTGTGCCGCCATAAAGAGCACTCTAATAAAATCGCTTCCATGCAGAAAATAAACGAAGGCATATGGGCTTCAGATCTGGGCGCATTGATGAAGGAGAGCGAAGAATGAATATTATTGGTCTCGGCAAAGCAGGCTGCAATATTGCTCAATGCTTCCAAAAATATCCACAATACAATGTTTTTCAAATAGATGTTGACAAAGTGGGCAAGAGCTGCTATAATATAAAGTATGAAAAGGGGCCGGAAGAGTATGAACAAAATGCTCCCGATTTTTCGGATTTTCTTGATGAAATTAAAGATGAAACTCTACTTATTGTTGGAGGTTCTGGCCACATCTCCGCTTTGGCTCTTCGCATTATAGAACAGCTTGGAACAAAGTCGGAAACAGACATTCTCTACATTAGACCGGATCCTTTACTATTAGGATCCCTAGAAAAGAAGCACGAGAAGGTTACATATAACGTGCTTCAACATTACGCAAGGTCAGCAGCAATACGTCGCCTTTATCTAGTCTCAAATTTGACATTAGAGGAGATAATAGGCGATATTTCAGTTATGGATTATTACAGCAAGATTAATGATTTTTTGGTTTCTACGATCCACATGATTAACGTGTTCCGCAACGAAACCCCAGTTATGGGAAGTCTTCGTAACCCCGGTGAAACTGGGCGTATTTGCACATTTGGTATTTTTGATATGAAAGAAAATACAGAAAACTTGCTTTTTTTACTTGACAACATAAGAGATATAGGCTATATTTATGGGGTAGGTGAGAAAAGGTTGCGAGAAGAAGGCAGTCTTCATAAGGAGATTGTTTCGCAAATGAGAGAGAAAGCTTTGGATGAGACTGTGAGTGTTTCGTTTGGGGTTTTTCCTACACAATACAATAACGACTATGGCTATCTTCTAGCATATAGTCCACATATACAAACTTAGTAAATTAGCTAATTTTACAAACATTAGGAGATTAATAATGGCTATTGATATGAGCAAAATGAGAGCAAAGATGGAAGCCCTTAGAAATAAGGGCGGGGGCGGGGATAATGTTTTCTGGAAGCCCAAGGATGGAGAGCAGGCAATTCGCATTGTTCCTACTCCGGATGGAGATCCATTCAAGGAATATTGGTTCCATTATAACTTGGGCAAAAACCGAGGATTTCTAAGCCCTTATCGCATGTATGGCATCGATGATCCTCTGAACTCTTTTGTCCGGTCCCTTTTTATGGACAAGACAGAAGAATCCAGAAAGGTTGCTCTTGATCTAATGGCCAAGCAGCGTTTTTTCGCTCCGGTCATTGTGCGAGGAGAGGAAGACAAGGGAGTTAGGATTTGGGGCTTTGGAAAGCGGGCTTATGAGCAAATCCTGAGCCTGGTTTTGAACCCAGAATACGGGGATATTACCGACGTTGATGAGGGCATTGATATTGTCCTCAAGTATGGAAAGGGCGACGGAGACAGGTATGCATCGACTACCTTGACACCTCGCCGGAAGTCTTCACCTTTGTGTCCAGATAACATTGGTGGAAATGAGAAGTGTTCTGAATGGTTGGATAATATTCCAAACTTTGAAGAATTGTTTACGAAGAAATCTGTAGAAGAGATTCAGGTTATGCTTGATGAATGGCTCGCTGGAGAAGTCGAAGGCGAGGATGTTGTCAAGTATGATAACAGTGGTGCGACCGTTGCGGTTGATGCTGCTTTTAATGAGTTAATTAATGCTTAGAGGAGTAAAAGTTTAATGCTTAGCGAGAATAATAATAATAAATACTTTGTTGCCCTTTTTGTCGGCGCAGCAGCGGTCATCGGACTGCTTATGTTTGTCGGCTGTGGTGACGACCCTGTCTGTGGTGATACGGGCTTGGAAGTTGTTGATACTGGGACAGTTGAGACTGGAACAGAAACAGGAGACACAGGCACCGATACCGGTGATACTGACATGACATCGGAGTAAAGGAGAAAAAGTTTATGATTAGCGAGACCGACATATACGTTATTGTCCTTTTTTTCGGCGCATTCGCGGTACCGCGAATGCTTATGTTTGTCGGTTGTAGTGATGACCCTGTCCGTGGTGATACGGGCTTGGAAATAGTTGAGACCGGAATAGTTGAGACCGGAATAGAAGCAGACGATACAGGCACCGATACTGGTGGCACTGATACATCAT
>Ga0208012_1000238_pt1 | contig 21296 bp, 29 predicted proteins | sample 15BtaG_FD_184090 | JGI IMG/M metagenome (GOLD analysis project Ga0208012, IMG submission 184090) | Marine viral communities from the Subarctic Pacific Ocean - 15B_ETSP_OMZ_AT15312_CsCl metaG (SPAdes) (version 2) | ecosystem: Environmental > Aquatic > Marine > Oceanic | place: Pacific Ocean... | reverse complement strand
TACAATGTCGTCCATAACCGATAACTCAGTTTGCTTTGCAGTATTCGATATACCATTGGTTGTTTCTATATGTTGTGCAAATAATTCATTAACTTTATTGGTTACCATTGCATCAATATCTAAGTTATCAAACTTAACACCTAACCGTTTAGCAAACATATTAACAACTTGTGCTTCAATAATATTACTAATATTAATATTATTTTCTAATAACTCGTTTACTTCTGCTTCAATAGGACCCTTGACATGCTGGTATACCATATCACTAACCATATTTGAATCTATACGTTTTTCCAAAAGTTTATCAGCATGTATTGCTACACGTGTTTCAATATCATCTACTTTATTACAATCATTTGCTAATTGTTTAACTAGTAGTGCAGTAGCATCTCGCTTAATCAAATCCAATAGTTCAGTTGGATTTTCCATTAATTTATTAATTTCCAATACTATTGTTTCTGCAACACTATCCTTAACAAGTGCTTCAATTGCGCTAGTATCAATTAAACTTTCGGTATTAATCATTATTTCTTTCCAAATCCAGAGTTACACAATGGAACCCCCCACCCAATGTTCTACTATGCCTTAGTGGAACAGGTGCAACAGTAAAGTTTTTCTTTTCTAAAATATCAATGATTTTAGTCTGACACTCATCAACAATAACTGTACTTTGATTAATGGCTAACATATTAATACCAATCCACGAACTAGCGTATGGGTATTCATGGAAGTCACGTGGAATAATATCTTCTTCATTGATGTAAATCTTATCCCAGTCATCAAACACGCTAGGCACATTATCTTCGTTGACACGGTTAGCATTTAACAATACTGTTCCTTCTGCAATAGGAACAATAGTACTATCGATATGACTACTGTTGTACATGTCGCATATGTGTACGTTGTATTCGCTACCAAGTATATTCTGTAGCCATTGTGCGCCTATTCTGTTACCGCTCGAACTAACCAAGTACAATAAGTCTTTGCCTAATCTACATATATTAGCCGCATCAAAAGCAGGCTCTGTTTCTGTTAACCTGAATTCGCCATCTACTAAGTTTTCGCTATCTAATAATCGTGGCCTAGGAGCACTTATCCATCTTGCTCCGTCTTCTATTGCTTGTCTACGAATTGTATCAAGTAATATTGCTTCGTGTTGTCTGGCACGTGTAGTCATTGGTGTTTCAATAACCATATCGCCAATAACCAAGTGTGTGTCGCGTGGACAATATGCATATTGACTATCTGTTTTCCAATCAGGCGTAGATACTATTTCGTTAAAGTTTAATGTGTTTGGTCTGTATACACTAACTACAAATCTATCCAAAGTGTGTATTAATAAGTCAAGATCTTCTTCTGTTTCCTCAATAATTTGCTGTGGTACTGGTCCACTAGGCGGCGGAGTTTCTTTCCATCCGCCTGCTGACATTGATGCTGTGTACAGATTATCGTACATTGGAAAGTGGGCATTTTTTGCAGTACCTACAACGATACTACGTAACTGTCCCCACTCGTTATTGCTATTAACTTTCAATGTGTCTAGTATCCCCGTAATAAACTACAGTGTACTTGTCTGAGTTCTGATCCATTTTTCTCCATGGATCGACAATAATACTGCCTTTTGGAATTTCTGTATAGAAACTATCGGCTAAGTCACTGTCGCTGTGCTCTGTTACATATCCATATGTAATTTGTCTATTATGTGCAAGTAACACTACAGCAGGACCATCCAGTGTTTCAATAACATCTGTTTGGTCATCTGCAAGTGGGTCTAAGTACTTAACAGTCGCGCCTGCTTCTGTAACGTAGTGTCCAATTAATGTACTGTAACTACCAATACAGTATTCAATATCTGGTTTATATGCTTTACCATGAATAACAACAGGTAGGTTACGTGCTTTTGCTTGGTCTACTAAGAAGTTTGCCATGTTCTTTGCTTGGTCTTCTCTTGCACCCATAATAGTACTAAACATATCGTAACCAATATCGTATTTCTCTGCTAACCAACGCAATGCAATGTTATCGCGTGGATGACAAGCACCTGAATCGCCCATGCCTGCAGTCATGTACTTAGGACTTTGTAGTCTAATATCACTGTGTGCCATTGCATCAGTAACTACGTCCACGTTCATGTGTCCAATCTTCATAGCAAAGTCTTGAATCATATTAACGATGCCAACTTTTGCTGAAATATATGTGTTGTAGAAAATCTTAATTGCTTCTGCTTCTTCCCATGTGCCGCATTCATAACGTGGGTTGTTTGCCATAATACCTTCGTAAATTGAAATTAATTCCGGTACACGTGGATCGTTTGCATTCTTACTACCAATAATTAACATTTCTGGATTTACCATATCCCACTTAACAGTGCCCATTGCAATTAAGTACGGATTATAAATTAGTGTATGATTGTCTAATAAGTTATCAAATTCGCGTCGTGTTGTTCCTGGCAAAACTGTACTAATTAGTACAATGTTCTTATCAGCAGTAGCGTATTCATTGATTTGCTTTAATACACTCTTAACTACATCATAATTAAAGTCTTTTGGCTTAAGGTGCGCACTAGGTACACTTCCATCGTATTTTTTGCTATGTGGTGTTTCAACAGCAATAAAGATCCAATCACTTTTGTTTACACAATCTTCCACAGTTTCACAAACATTTACAGTGTCTGACTCTCTTGGGTAAATATCATAACCGTAAACTGTGTTTTTTGTAGCAAATACTTCTGCCGCGTCCATGCCTAGTTTACCTAAGCCAATCATACCAATGTTCATTTTTTATGCTTTCTCCTAATCAATTATACGACTATTTACGTTATTACTGTCACAGCAATAAAAAAAACATAGAAGTCCTACATTTTAAAGAGTTAGGGTCAAAAAACTTACACAACTTAGTTCATGCAAAAACTCCTTATATTTCAGAAGAACTGCAACCTCATTTAGAACAACATTTTCTAAGTCTTAAGCAACGTGAGGTGGGCGGAACAATGGTTATGTTTGATCAAGAGCCGCTTGATGTAGATGCGTACTGCATAGTTACTAAAGATTTTTTAAAACATGACAATGGTATTGCTAACAAGCAAATTCACTTAGACGATAATGAGTTTTTTCTATATATGAGCAAGGGTATATATAATCCATTAATTGCTGTAAGTGAAATTAACAGCAATGATGTACTATGGACAGAAAACAACTTCCATATACCATTCTATTTTTGGTCTAATGCTTTTCTAAGTAGATACTGGTACAGTATGTACGAAATGTTAACTCCCACAAACAACAACAATAATAATAAAAACAAATTCGGCTGTTATATAAGAGATGTTACTGACACACGCAAATACAGAAAAAATTTATTGCAAATGTTAGAAAACTCAAACATTGATGTATATTGCCCGATACTAAATAACCACACTATTGAATTAGCAAGTGATTTAAGTGCAACAATAGAATGGGAAGATCAAAATAAATTTGATATACACATTGTTCCAGAAACTATATTCAATACAGAAAAAGTACATTTAACTGAGAAAATATTTAAACCTATCGTTATGTACCAATCATTTATTTTATTCGGAGGACCACGCTCACTAGAGTACTTAAGAAGTTATGGCTTTAAAACATTTAGTCATATTTGGGACGAAAGTTACGACTACGAGGAAGATGCGAATATAAGATTTAAGAAAATAACCGATTTAATAAGTTATTTAAATAATTTAAATCCAACAGATTACAAAAAATTAATACAACAAACAAACGAAATTGTAAAATTTAACAGAGAACATTTTTATAGTGACAAGTTTTACAAGATATTAAAAAACGAACTGCACGTTAATCTAGAAGAAGCGTTGAATTTAAGGGAAGAACAGTTTTATACCATGCCCGGCGGAACTTTATTTTATTTTGACGATCTTTATTTTAAAAAGTTTGGAATAAAGCCACGGTACGGCATAAACCATAACATGGCTTTAGAATATGCTTATAGTAAATCAAAAAGTGTTGGGGATGCAATTGTAAAGAAGTATAGTCACTTACTATAAGTCTACGACACCTAATTAATTTTTGGATTTAACTTTGTTTGTGCTTAATTTAAAAACCTAACAATAATATATACTAGGTCGCATCTTCTTCTAACTTAACTTGTAACGGATAACCCTGACTTCTGGCATCTACCGTAACTTCGATTCCTTTTTGCTCAGCAATTTCGTACGGCAGTACAGCAACAATTGCTGAACCTTCAATGTGAATGTCTTCTGTAATTGTTTCGGCACCGATCACACTGTACCCAAAGTAGTCAGTTAAACTATCAATAACAAATTGCATGCTTGTTTGGTTATCATTAATGTATATAACCTTGTACAATCCCGGTTCATTAATTTCTAACTCTGTTTGAATTATTGGCTTAGTGGTAACTTCTGTTGAGGTTTCTGACACATCATCTCCTAATATATATCTAATTGTATTTAGTGTTATTATAGTATAGATGTACAATATTTAACTCATACTTCTATACCATTATTACATTTTTGACTCTTTTAGTCACTATAGATAATGTCAATTTGTTTAGGTTTAAGATTATCAGGAACAATACGCTTAAGTGCAATTTCTAAAATGCCATTTTTTACTTCAGCAAGTTCTACTTTCATGTAATCCGCTAATTGAAAAGTTCTAGTAAATGTTCTATATGCGATTCCTTGATGTTGAAATTCGCGTGTATCTTCTGATTGTTTATTACCAGTAACAGTTAATTGTCCATTTTCTTCAACGATATTAATATCGCCTTTGTCGAAGCCCGCAACTGCTAATTCGATTAAAAATGTATCATCATCGCCTTTAATAATATTGTACGGTGGATAACCGTTACTAACTGTGTTATTTGAGATTAAATGTTCCATCATTCTGTCAATTCCAACAGAGTTACGATAGAATGGTGTGAGGTCTTTTGTTGTTAGATGCATAATTTACTCCTTATATTAAGCAAGTTAAAATAATGTAAACCCTTAATAGGCATTTACATGTCGTATAGAACATTATTGTTCTATAATATTATTTATGCTTTGAATTCGGTTATATGCTTTATTTCAACATCATTAAATACAGACACAGTTTCATCGTCTACGCCTTCGGCAACAACTGCATCAAGTAATACTTTGTCATAGTCGTGTTCATTAATCTTTGAAATTAAATGACTGATATATTTTCTACTGTACGCACTTTCTTTAAGTAGTGCTTTGTCTAATTCCACCCAACTCTCGCTGTTAAACCTAAACAACTTAGTAGGCAAGAAATCCGTTCTTAGGAATAATGTAGCGTTAGATACGTTTTCGGGAAACACAACACCAAAATCAACAGTACTTTTAACATCGGTTATAAACTCAGGATGCATTATTTCAAATGCTGGCTTTCTATGCTTTTTTCCTTCGTGCGAAATGTAGTCCTCTGCACTACCACTTTCTATTAATTGTGTAATAACATCTACATCTTGGTTAGAAACTTTACTTTTAATTGGGGCTTTGATTATTCCACGTTTTTTTGGTTTAATCTCCTGTACTACTTTCTTAACAGCCTTCTTGTTAGGCTTAGTGTTCTTTTTCTTCTTAACTGTCTTGGTTTTAACAGGTGGTTTAATTTCTGCAACATCTTCCTCATGCTGTGCTCCTTTAAATATCTCACTTATTAACTCAACTTTATCGTACACTGCTTGTTCTAATTTCTTATTGCGTGGCGAATAATTTTCTTCATCTTCTTTGCAGTGTTTGCCCTCGAATGTTTTGCCAATTAGTTCCTTGTAACTATTTGTGTTATTTGTTGGTTGTTCTTTGTCATTTTCGTTGTACTTGCCGTTATATGTTTTTCCTACTAACTCGATATATTCATGTTCACGCTTCTTTGGCTTGGATGTGGGAGGAGTAGGTGGTTTTGGCTTATTGTTACGTTTGTGCTCTTCGAACGAATACTGACTAGCAATTAGTAATAGTACAGCAAGTGGGTCAAATACAAAAATAATTGTAACAATTACCCAACGTACTGCTTCCTCAAGCATTGTTCTATCCGCTTGTTTATTGTATATGAATTCAGCAATGTACTTAACAGGGCCAACTTCTGCCTCAAGTTTTCTGAACTTACTTTCAAGTACAGTTTTATCATCACGTTTAGACGACAATTCAATTTGTGCTGTATTAATATTAGTTTCGAGTTCAGCAATACGTTTATCAATGTCTTGTGTTTTTGTACTTGATTGCGTTTTTAATTCACTTATACGATTATTAATTGGTGAAAGTTGTGAATCGTATCTAGTAGCAACGGCATTAATATCTTTAGTTAATTGCCGTTTAATATTAGCAATGTCATTATCTGCCTTAGTTTCTTTAGTTGCTAAGTTACCTTTAGCATCTTTAAGTGCTTGTTGTTCATCACTACATGAAAAACAAGTTTTAAGTTGTTCGTTGATTGATACAATTTCGTCTTTAGTTGTTTCTCTGTACTGTGCTAACTTACTATTAATAGCATTAATATCAGATGTTGCTTGTCTACGATACTGTTTCTTTTCACGTTCTATTGTTACATTAATCTTAGCAAGTGCATCTTCTTCACGTTTGATTAAGTTATCAACACGTGTATTACTAATATCACCTGATGATAGACGAGCAATCTCGTCGTCCCAACGCTTAATCTTAGTATCTAACCGTACAATACTATCATCGAGTACTTCAATCTTTGCTGTTTGGTCATCGGATGCTGTTGCTTGTTCAATATGTGACTTTGACAAGTAACCAAAAATACCCATAGAAGTAATAAACATTAATATTACTACTGCTAATGTTAGATATGTTTTAAGCCACCATACTGCTTTCTTCCAGTTACGGTGTAACCACACTGCTGTAATTAATTTTCCTACTTCGAGTACACTTCCCATAATAATAATAGGAATGACAGATGCGGCAAAAATCGTAGCAAGGCCTGCTACAGAATAGAATATTGCTACGCCCGATATTGCTAAGGCTATGAAAATTGTTATATAATTAAAGAACATAATTTACGTATTTATGCTCTTTGAGTAACTTTATGTATATTTTAACTTCCAATAAGTTGCGTCGTTCGGTTTCATACGAATAATAAGTTCAAGAGTTAAGAAATTTTCCGTTGGATTATTAATATGGTCTAGAATTGGAGCACCAACCATGTAATTAAATGCTTCTTTAACTTGTGGTTCAAGCATTACGTTATCGTAAAATTTCTCTTTCATAAATTTAAAAAACTTATTATCGATGTTATCAGAAAAAGAAGACATTGTTTGTTCTGCAACAACTACATCAACTATGTTGTTTACTTCCATCTTAATGTAAACAATGTTTTAAGTTCGGGTGTTAAATTTTTAGTGTGTATTTTGACGTCGCCTTGGAATGTTAAATGAGTTATACCTGCTTGTTCCATAAACCATTCTTTAATTTCTTTGTAATTATCATTAAACCAGTCGCGGTTTATTATGACAATATTATTCTTGTCGTCCCATGTCCAATCAGGTAAATCGTTAATACTCCAACTTCCGCGCCATTCGCCATCTTCAAAGGTTTGAACGTTCATATCCATCTTCTGGTGATATACGCCACTGTTTCATATTTTATTTTGTGTCTATTTTGATTTTTTTATAGATTTTTTTCTTATTTTTTATAGTTGCTGTTAACCGATCTCTTAAACTATCATCATAACTTATTGTCTCAGGACAGAATTTACATTGGGGTATTACCTTTTCATTAATTAAATTGTCTAAAAAATTATCAATTATATCATCGTCGTCGTTATACTTTAATGGAGCATAAGAATGCATTAATTTATTATCACTGTCACTAATATCAAAATGAAATTGTTCATAAAACATTGGCAAGATACCCACTACTCCGCATTTATATAACTTTCCTTTGATAAAATGATGGCATCGTTTGGAGTAACACACATCTAATGCTTTATTTGGGTTACTATCGTATACGGAAAATATTCCATCGTTTTCGATTACCGTACACAAATTAAATGCATCAGCTGTATCAATAGTTAACGAAACGTTATTATTTGATAATTTAACAGGCAACGTTTTATTAAATATTTTATCATTAAAATTAAAAACATCAGTGCATTCGTTTTGTATATGTTTTGGTAAATTTGGAAATTCGTCGGGTCCGCTACATTCAGGCCATGTCACATCTTTAATATTATTATAAACTGTGTTCCAATTATCTTTGTGTTGCTTTGTATAAACCGTTTCAATGGTAAACTCATCATTTAAGAAATTTTTAGCATCATTAATAACATAATCTTTTCTACTAGCATTATGTAAATTAATTTCGAATTCAACTTGTGTATTTGTATTTTTTACTGTGTTATATAAATTTTTAACCTTTGACAATTCTGTACCGTTGGTTACAATTGTTATTTGTGTATTTTTCCACAGATTTGCTATACCATTAATCCATTCATTAATTGTGGGGTTTAATAATGGTTCCCCGCCCAAAATACCTATCTTATCAAATGATATAATCTTACTCCAATGCTCATAAACACTTTTATAATCATCCCATGTTTGCTGTCCTGAAAAATGGTAGTTATTAAATCTGTTACAATTACTGCAATTAAAGTTACATACATTAGTTATATAAAACTCAACGTAATCAAGATGATACTTTTTATTCTGCATACTGTTTTTTCTTTTTCCTTACTTATACCCAACGCAGTGTAAACATTGTTTTAAGTTCGTCTGATAATTCTTTTAAACGTAACTCTTCAGTTGATTTCCAATCCCATTTAATATCGTACTCCAGTAACCAATCAAATATTTCAAACTTATTATTACCCCACCATTGTTCATTGCATATAACGATGGTATTTTCTGCCCACTTCCAATCACAATCGTCGTTGTCATCGCCCATGTGTATTGCCAATTACTTCCAAATCTCTTTTGCTTTGTCGTCCCATGTACTTGCTTCGTCTTCTGCATCTTCTTCTGATGCTTCACTAAGCAATTCATTAACTCTAACTACACTTGGTTGGAAATTGTGAACTTCGCTCATTGTATTAACTGTATCAATTAAAAAATTACGAACATTTGAACCTTTTTCATACATTGGAATTGCTTGTTCTAATACATCCCACAAATAATCAAACTCTTGTGGTGTTTCTAATGTAACTGTTATTGGGTGAAATTTTGTTTCTATTTTCATACGTATTCTCCGTTGTCTTCGTATCGTTTAACTGTTTCTAATGTGCGCAAAAGTGCAGATGCTCGTTCAATAATATCTAATGTTACTTGACTATTAATACGTACACTATTTGTATTGTTGAATTTAATAGAGATATCATCAGTAACCCATATCTCTGGTTTTTGCTGTACTACTAAATGTTCTCCGCCACTAATGCTTATCATAATGCTTCTATCTCCGTTAATACATCTTGTACTTTATCTTCGGTTAAATGTCCTAGTACATCATCCGTAATGCCACTTTCGTAGTCAATGCTCCACTTATCGTCTTTGAATTTAAGAACTGCTAGTTCAAATAACCCTTCTGCACCACCGTAACTAAGTGCATTACTAATTACACTTGCTCCGTAGTTATTATCAAATTTATGTATTACTTGTCCGTATTTGCCTTTAATTTCCATGATATTTTACTTCCCATTCAATGTAACCTTTATTATATAACATTTTATAGTCTTCGCCTAAGCAACTTGCATTAATATATGTTGTAACTTCGCCGTAACCATCCGATAGCCTTGTACTTCTGTGTATCCCCTGCTCTAAAATATCCTTTTACTTCTACATAACAATCGTTTAGTACAAAGTCAGGTATATAATTACGTTTAATAGTATAAGCAATTCTATTCCACTCATATTTCCACTCCTCTCCTAATAATTGATGACATTCTTTCTCTAGTTTACCGATTACTTATAAATCTATTCACATTACGTCCGTTAGCGAACACTCGTTACTGTCCATGATTTCAGTTAGTTTATCTCTGATTGCTACAGTAGTGTTGTACTCGTCTACCGACAAATTAGAATGTTTAATTTGCTGACGTAAGTACTCGTCTAAGTCAAGCAACGACACAAAGTAATTACTGTAATTAAGTACATTCCTTGCTTCGCGTTCTGTTAAATTGTCTATTTTAATAGTTACGTTACTCATTATATTCTGCATCCTTTTCGAAGAACTCATCCCAACTTTCGCCGAAACGTTTAACACCTTTGTTCATACCACGTGTTAGTGCATTGCGTACACTTAACTCAATTAGCATTTGTGCTTCTTCGTCCGACATTTCGATTGTCTTTGCTTCAATAGGAAAGTTTGCAGGTGGCTCAAATACGCCAACCTTATCTTGCATTTTCATTTCTTCTATTAAGTCTTGATAACCAGAACGAATTAACATACCTTGTACTTCATCTGACATTGTCATTCTAACTGTTGCTGTCCCATCTTCGTTTTCTACAATTTCGTCAACAGTTAATGTTTCTTTAAAATCTTCATTTAACTTTTGTGTCATTTTCTTTCTCCTTTATGAGTTGGCGCGATACTGATTCGCCGTTAGCCCAATTGCAATTCTCCATTGCATCTTCCTGGTCGAAGTGCTCGCTAATTGTTTGACCGAACTCATTGCATACATAATACTTAAACATATATAGCCTTTTAAAAATAACCTAACTATATTTTACAACCACTTTAACGTAAAGAATGTTAAATCTTGTGGTGTGTTAAATGTAAGTGTGTATGAGTTAAAATACGCATTGCCTGTGTTGTTCATATACATACTCACGTTGTGTTCTTTCTCGAAGTACTCAAACCTAGTAAGTTCATGGTCGTCTTCGTTAATAATACAGGGCGCTTCTGTATTATCTAAGCATTCTTGATAACGTTTATCAGACGAAGCATTCTATGCCTCGTTAAATTCTTCCCATTTTAGTGTTATTGTATTCACGACCACCTCAATAAGAACATTGTGTACGCTTCTTCTGATTCAAATTCAAGTGTACTATGTTGGATACTTTCGCCCAACATAAATTTAAATTTATACATATCTTCTACTTCTGTCCAAGACTTAAATTCACTATTTTCAGTAAGTCCACAATTATGCCAACAGTTCATAAATCCAGGAGTGTATTTAACTTCTTTAGTGAACTTCTTCTTTTCTAAAATATCAATTATGACCACCTCAATAAGAACATTGTATGTGCTGATTCGCTGTTAAACTCTATGCTGTCGAAATTGTACCAGTAATGATGCGCTTTGCCTTGCTGTGTTAACTCGCAGTCGTACTTCTCTTCAAACATACGTTTAAGACCATCTTCGTCGCGTGTAATTACAGTGTTTTCAATTACGTTGCCTGTACGTTTTACATCCATTGCATAGTTATCGTACATTTCTATCCACGCATCTTGGAAGCCTGCAACTTCTTCAGTGTACATTATCTTATACATAAAGCCCCTTTATGTATTATACATTGTACATTACGACCACTTCAGCAAACACATTGTCATGTTTTCTTCTGTTTTGAAATCAACTGTGTCAAATGAGAATACCATATCCCCAACTGCACTTATATTTATATCACCGACATTCAATAGGGTAACATTGTACTTCTCTTCGAACGCGTCTACAACTACGTGCGCTCGCATTAAAACGAATAGGTTGTCAAATTGGTTACCTTTTTGTGGAAGACGGACAGCTTCATATACTTCTTCGTACGCTTCTGCGAAGCCTGCAATTTCATTAACATGTTTTTTTGTATTCATTGTGTTATTATAACACGCAATTTACCCCCATCGCAAGGTAAACAATATCAAGTCCTGTTCGGTTTCAAACTCTACCGCAATGATGTAATCTATGATAATCTTAGCGTACAGGTTAAAGTTCTTCATTGTCTCGCTAACATCTTTGTCAACTAAACTCATACCTGAATTTAAACTTTCTGGGTCGTCAATTGTTTTGATTACTTTGCATCCGCAATCCGTTTGGAGTACAGTGCATATAGTTTTATTATGATCCTTACTTGCTTCGTTTATTGCATGTTTAAGTGCATTGTTGAAGCCTACTAAGTCACTTGGGTCTTTGCGTATAGGCACATAGTATTTATTACGTCCACTTCAAAACAAACATTGTAATATCATGCGAATGTTTAAACTGCAATGCATACCAATACGTAATATCACCGACAGTAGATGACAAAGATTGTTTTTGTGAGTAACTTTTTATTATTTGACAATCATGGTGTTTTTCAAACTTTTGCTGAAAGTACATGTTTTTGGCAAATTCTAAATCGGGTTTCTCAAACGTAGCACGTAACGCATTGTGTATTGCTTCTTGTATATCAACTAATTTAACTGTATTCATAATCTGTTAATGTGTGTGTATTTGGTTCTAACAAATCATGTAGTTGTTTAGTATTTGTGAATTTATTTAAATTGAACGTCCTAAAATTAAGTCCGTAATCGTAAATCATAGTATGCTGAATGGTTGCTTCTTGATATATATCAAGATCAAACCGTTGCAAATCCATTTCGTGTCCCTTGATTATGTATTCGATAATTTGATCGTAATACCAGCACCACATAACACGCTTAGTGTGTAGTTTTTTCCATTCGTTATATATCGGTAACCACTTATTGTATCTTTCTCGGTCAATTGATATACTTAAGAAATTCATTATATCGTAGATAGTATTGTTCATATTCATCCATATATCAACTGTTACTAGATTAAGAGTTTGGCCACGTGGCTGTGTATTAAACATAGTATCATTTTGTCTAGTATCAAAAGGTCGAAAGTTTAGAGCTAATAACTCTCGTTTATCATATATAGTTGTTACAGTTGAATGATTCCATGGATGTTTATCGTCATTAAAGTAGTATTCGATATTAGTTTCAAATGTTTCTTTAATGTTTCCATCAGTACGTACTGTATCTTTGACAAATTTTTCATCACGCACAGTTCTCTCAATCCCACCCGGTGTTCTTTTAGTATATAACCCATTATATAAAACGTAAGATTTTGGTAACTTTACTACAATTATTGGACATCCTGTATCAAATATTGCATCCAATGCTTTATACCAATCCTTATGCTCATCTAGATGATAATAATATTGATGAAGGTATATTAAGTCCAACTTTTTATCAGGTGTCTCGGGTAAAGACTCTAATGTTTGTATTGCATTGACTATGTCTGTTGAATTATCAAACTGATTTGGTCTATATCCATGTGCATTTCGCTTCATAATTGGATTATCAACTAACGGAACGTATTTGTTGCATTTTGTTGCATACATTTGATTATGTCCTGCTAGGTATTCAATACTCCAAGATATAAATGTTCCGCCCGTTGCTGGATCTGTTAATAAAGTAACTAAATTACTCATAACTTTTCGTCCGGGTTAAATCCACGAAAACGTTCAAACCTAGGAAACCGTAAACTATAAATGTTGTTATCCACATCTTGATTCTTAGTGATAGCATCTGCTTTAATTTCAACTATTTGACCAATTAAATTGTCTTTTTCTGTCCAAAATTCTTCTCTGTTTTTGTCAGTTAAGCCTGAACCAACATTAACATGAATTTCCTTTCCTTGGTCTTTGCCCGCACAAACTAATGCACCCAATTTACCTATATTTCTACCTGTACCTTCTTCAATATCAATTACTGTTAGGTCAACTGTAATAACGGGCTTCCATTTTAGCCACTGCGCACTGCGCTTACATTCATAAACACCAAAACGGTCCTTGATCATAATGCCTTCATACCCATCTTCAACACATTTAGTAGCATACGTTGTCATTTCGTTATGACCTTCCTCGGTATCTAAATCAACTAACATAGGAGTTGGTAGTATTTCAACATTGCTCAAATGTTGTACTTTTTCACGAACTCCGTCTAAAAATACATATCTATCTTCTTGTACTTGCGACCATAAGCCTGTTTGAAAGTTTTCGTACGGCAAATAATCAAAAACGTGGTATACACAGTCTTCTGTTTGTATATTTTGCTTACGTTGTGCTTGACGCATTAAACTCTGAAAATCATCGCTCATTATTTCACCATCAAGTACGATAGGGTCATACAAATACGGCAATGCTTTATAAAACTCATCTCTAACAGCACGCAAACTTCTTTCGATTGATTTAAAGTTTTCGAACTGTTTGCCATTTCTACTATACAGTTCTATGTAACTTGGATGCATAATTGCTAATGTTCTAACACCGTCAAGTTTCTTTTGCACAAACTTATGGCCAACTAATTTCTTCTGATGTTTTTTGGAATCGGATGCCAACATACACTCAAATGTTGGTATTTCGTACTTAGTACCTTTTAATATTTTATTAAATGTTTTAGCAGTTGCACCAATGCGTAAATCTTTTAGTAATGTAGGGCGTGCTAGTTTATTCCAATTATCACTATCGAACTCTTTACTTAACTCATATACCTGTTGTATTGCATTATTACCTGTAATACGTCTTGTACTTAAATCTTTAAGTAAGAACTGAAAGAAGTGCCAACTATTTTTTTTATTTGTTAGACCTTCTGTTTCGGGTACTTGTTTTGTATGGAACTTTGTAAACGGGTCGTACGCTTCTTGTGCATTTTCCAAGAATATACATGCTTCTTTACTGCCAAGTGTACAAGCAGTATATGCTTCGCCAATAACTGCTTCTTTGTGTAAACGACTATTGCTTTCGTTAAGTTTGTCTATCCATTGATAAGGCATGTTAACCTGCGAATACGCTACTGCTACCCGATGTCATTGCTCCTGCATCTGCACTATCGCCTACTCTTCCTACAGCAATTCCTTGAATGAAAACTGAACTTGAACCTGCATTTAAATTAGCAACATGTGGAGCGCACGGTGGATTAGGCGGAAATGGATGCGATACTGTTGGTGCTCCAACAACTATTGCATTTATATTATCTACTTTTACGGAGCCGTCCGTGTTTGAACTAGCAATAGTTGTACTTCCTGTACAACCATGTCCTGTGCTTAAACTGTCTCCTACTCTACTAACTGCTGACATAATATTATTTATTCAGTGAGAACCTGTTTAGTAGGTTCGTTATGCATTTCCTCAATTGCTTTTCGATATGATTGTTGAATATGTTCTTCGACTTCAGCAACTACAGCAATTGCAGATTTATTTAATTGCATAACACACTTCATGTTACCTGCAATCATAGCAGGAAATGTATCAGGTCCTTGTGCTGTTAAAGCAACTCCAAGTGGATTAGTTATATCGTAATCTGTATGCCCAACTTCGCTTACTTCAGCAATGAATTCTTCGCCACTGAGTAACTTAAAACTATAAATTGTACCTTTATATATTTGTATCATTACTTCGCGGAATTAGTATAGTCGTCTAAAATTTCACCAACACGTGATATAATTAATTCTTTTGGTACAGCAGATAAACCATCAAAACCGCCCTCAACTAATAATGTTTCTTTAACATACAATTGTGGAACTGTTCTATGGCCTTCACTAACTACAAAATCTTTAGCAGTATCGTCCTCGTCGATTTTAATCACAGTATGTTCAATGCTGTATTCTTCTAATAAGTCCTTTGCTTTAACGCAATATGGACATCCATCTTTACTATAAATCGTAATCATAAACTAAATCCTTTTAATGTTTCGTCTGTAATATCTTGTTTAACTGCGCCAATAGTGTACGAAGTTATTTGTGTTTCTTGTGGGGCGACCTGAACTTCAGAACCTGAAATCCATTTACCTGTCCACGGTAGTGGGTCTGAACCACCTTTAAATGGTGATTCCAATCCAACTGCCTTCATGCGTTTATTCGCAATGAATTCAACGTACTGACATAATAGTTCTTCATTTAAACCAATGATAGAACCATCTTTAAACAAGTATTTAGCCCAATCTTTTTCTTGTTGAACTGCTTCTAAGTACATTTTTGTTGCTTCTTCTTTTGTATCTTCTTTAATCTTTGCGAAGATAGGGTCATCTTTTGGCATCATTTTAAGAACAGTTTGTGTGAATCCTAAATGTAGGTTTTCATCACGGCAAATTAACTTAATAATCTTAGCATTGCCTTCCATTGATTTAAGTTCTGCAAATGCCCAACTACAAGCAAACGACACATAGAATCTAATACCTTCTAGTACATTCACACTCAACATTGCTAAGTAAATACGTTTCTTTAACTCGTACTCTGTAATCTCTACTTTCTTACCATTAACTGTATGTGTTCCGTATCCAAGTAACTGATAGTAATTACTGTATTCAATTAAATCATCGTAGTACTTACTTACATCTACACCACAATCGATGATTTCTTGAATGTCTAACATCTCATCAAATACAACACTAGGGTCTGCATATACATTGCGAATGATATGTGTATAACTTCTACTATGTACTGTTTCATTGAACGACCACAGTGTAGTCCATGCTTCTAACTCAGGGATACTAATTAATGGCAAGAATCCCAAACTTGGACTTCTTCCTTGTACTGAATCTAATAGTATTTGACGTTTAAGGTTAGATGTAAAGATATGCTTTTCGTGCTCACTCAAACCTTTGAAGTCTTTAACATCTTTGTTAAGTTCGACTTCTTCAGGTCTCCAAAAGAAACCCATTTGCTTGTCTGTTAATTTATCAATCTTTTCGTACTTTAATGTTTCGTAACGTTGAAATCCCATTGACCCATTTGGGTCTACAAACATTGGACTATCAATGTGGCTTTTTTCTTTACTAAAATTAATTACTGACATATTTCTCCTTAAATCTTACAACTTTCGCAGTCATCATCATCGACTGCTACTTCACCCGCACCATCGAATGTTTGGAAGTAATACAACTGCTTTCCGCCGTACTTATAAAACGTAATAATGTCTTCCAACATTTTACTCATTGGAATTTTCTCATCTTCATATTGAATAGGGTTGTAACTTGTATTAACACTAATACCTTGGTCAATGTACTTTTGTAATACTGCCATTACCTTTAAGTATCCAGATGGACCAGGTTGGTCCCAAAGCAGTTCGTACTTATTCTTTAAATGTCTAAACTCAGGTACTACTTGTGCCATTACACCATCTTTGCTTTGTTTAATTGACACGTAACTTCTTGGTGGCTCAACACCATTGGTTGCATTACTAATTTGAGAACTTGTTTCACTAGGCATTAGTGCCATTAACGTACTATTTCTAACACCATATTTCTTAAGGTCTTTGCGTAAGTTAGTCCAATCCATCTTGTTCTTATGTTTAACAATTTCATTAACTTCTTTCTTGTATGTGTCGATTGGTAATACGCCATCACTGTACTTAGTTTCATTACTTAATGGACATGCACCTTCTTCCTGTGCTAATTCATTACTTGCTTTAATTAAGTAGTAACTCCAATGTTGTGCCCACGTGTCAACTAGTTCTAATCCTTCTTGGTCATTATATCCAACGCCATGTTTTGCTAAAAAGTAAGCAAGGTTAATAATACCAACGCCTAGTGGCCTACGGCTTTCAGTAGCCTTTTGTGCCGCTTTAACAGGATACTCTTGGTAACTTAATAATGAATCTAATCCACGTACTGCTAAATTACAAGCACGTTCCATATCCTTTGGTGTTTTAAATGCACCCCAATTAATAGCAGACAATGAACATAATGCAATTTCGCCTTCTTCGTCTTCGAAACTATTAAGTGGCTTTGTTGGTAGGTCTATCTCACAACAAAGATTACTCATTTTAACTGGTGCTAAATCAGGCTTAAATGAACTATGTTCGTTAGCATGATCAACATTCATTAAGTACACACGACCTGTGTCTTTACGTTCTTGAATAAATGTACTAAACAATTCCATAGCAGGAACTTTTTTCTTTCTAATAGAAGTTTTACGTTCATACTTTTCGTACAAGCGTTTAAACTCATCTTGATCTTCGTAGAATGCATTATATAACTTAGGAACATCATCAGGACTAAACAATGTAATGTGACTACCTGCTAATAAACGTTCGTACATAAGTTTATTCATTTGAACACCGTAATCCAATGTTCTAATACGTGTTTCTTCTGTACCTTTATTGTTTTTAAGAACTAGTAAATCCTCTACTTCTAAATGCCAAATCGGATAATACAATGTTGCTGAACCACTTCTAACACCACCTTGCGAACACGATTTAACAGCAGTTGAAAAGTGTTTATAAAAAGGTATAACACCTGTGTGATAAGCATCGCCGCTTCTAATAGGCGAGTTTAATGCTCTAATTCTGCCTGCTCCTATACCAATGCCTGCTTTTTGACTTACGTACTTAACAATAGCACTTGTTGTTGCGTTAATAGAGTCTAAACTATCGTCTGTTTCAACTAATACACAACTACTAAACTGTCTTTGTGGTGTACGCACACCCGCCATTACAGGCGTAGGTAAACTAATTTGATGTGTACTAATTGCATCATAATATTCTTTGACCCAATGTAAACGTGTTTTCTTACCTTTCTTTGGATAATGTGCAAACAATGTTGCCGCAATTAATGCATAACATACTTGTGGTGTTTCAAAGATTTCGTTAGTAACGCGATTTTGTACTAGGTACTTGCCACGAAATTGTTCCATTGCAACATAAGTAAAATCTTCGTCACGTGTATGCTTAATAAAGTTATTAATATAATTCCATTCGCCTTCTGTGTACTCATGTAATAGTTCTGGATCATAAAATCCATTATTTACATTTTTAACTACAATTTCATATATATGACGCGGCTTGAACTGTCTATAAACTTCTTTGCGTAAACTGTAGTTAATTAAACGTCCTGCTACAAACTGGTAATTAGGAGTTTCTTCTGTAATTAAATCGGCCGCTGATTTAATTAATGTTTCTTGTATGTCTTTAGTTGTGATTCCGTTATAGAATTGAATGTGACTTTTTAATTCTACCTGGCTTGCACTAACGCCAGTAATTCCTTCTGTTGCCCAAAATACAACCTTGTGTAGTTTTTCTAAATTAAGGTCTTCTTTTTTGCCATTGCGTTTAGTTACTGTAATAGACATATGCTAGTTCTTCTTGTGAGTGTATATTAATTATGTCTAAATTATATAGACTCACAAATAAGTTAATACTATGCTTCAACCTATAGTTCAATTTAGGTTAGGTTAGTTTAACCTTTTTAATACAAACGCTCTAAAGAATAACTTAATGTTGCGTTATTGCCTGTGTTTGATGCAGTGTAATTTACTGATACGTCTGTGCCACTTTGTGTAACACTAAATGTAATACCCGACACAGCATTCTCATTGTATGACTCATTATATGTTAACGATCCAGGCGTTCCGCCGTCACATGCTATATTAATTGAACCAGTTCGAACAACGCCATCGCGTTTAATAGCATAGTCCATTTTAAATGTTCCTATATTAACATTTGTATGTGTGTCGGTTAAATCAACAGTAAAAATAGTAGCGGCAACTGCTGTATTATCAGTCAGTGGAGCGATCTTACCTACTTCACGTGCATATGTTCCTAGTACAATTTTTTTACTTAAATCAAATGCAATTGATGCATTTTCATTCATTGATATACGCTGATAAGTTACACTATCTGCATCGTTACGCTCAAACATATCACCGATACTAACATTATCAGCATTGGCAATATCAATAACAGTAGAGAATGGATTTCCAGCACCATTGAAATTATTGCCTACGTCATAAAATACATTAAATGCTGATATATTTTTACTAACTGTATCAATATCAATTCCTTGAGCAAGGATATCATCAAACATATTTTGTGAAATACGAGTTCCAGTTGGTCCACCATTTACAGGCGCATCGCCCAACAATACCCCTTTATAGTGTGAAGATAAACTACTATTCGACAATGTAATAGCATTTGTTTTACTATTAATATTCATTCCAAATCCTGTTCCATGGGTTACACAATTATTGAAACTGAGATTTTTTGGAATTAATGTGGTTGTTCCTTGAATTTTAATGCACGACTTATCGTCTGACGCTGATAAAGTAGATACTGTTTTAGGTCCAACAAATGAAATGTTTTCAAAAGAGCTATTTGTTGTACTTTCTAATAAAAATATATCATTATTACTAGTTGATTCAAAACCCATACTACTAATTTCAATATCAGTTGGCACCGTAGCACTGAAATTTCCAATATTAACGCCAGTTTGGTTTTTACTATCTGTGGTTCTAACTACAGCATCTGCAATAGTTGCGCCACCATCAGGAGAATAATACGTAATTGTGGAACTTTTAGCTCCTTCTCCGTGTAATTTAGCATACGACGGAACTTTAATTGTGTCTGTTACTTTATACGTGCCTGCAGGAAAAAATAAACTACGACGAATCTCAGAATTAACTTCACGTGTGTATAATTCACTCAAAGCTCTGTTAATTGCAGACGTGTCGTCTGTTACACCGTCGCCAGTAGCACCAAAATCACGAACACTAACTGTATCATCAAACTTTTGTTGTAATGTTCTTGTAGTTGGCTGACTTACAGTAGGGCCTGTTATAACTTCGTATCCTGCCGCAGTGCCTTTATATATATACGCAGACGCAATCTCTAAAATGTTACTATACTGCGTAAGAACTTCAGTATTTCCGATAGTAGGAGCACCATCTACTACTTTACCGTTTCCAATATATAAACGTCGAGCATCAATTGCCCATCCAAGTTCAGCGCCTGCTAGTTGTGGTAGGTTTTCATTAAGACCTTTACGATGTGTAATTTTTGAAATTTGTGTGATTGCCATGTTCTTTACTTTAATTACGTAGTATTTAACTATTTATGCTAATAGTTTCTCGTAGTATTCCTCTACACGTTTCCACCATGCATTCTTCCATTTCTTGAATTCGTTACCTTCAATAACCCACTCTTGATATTTTTGATTTTGAAATACCCCCGGCTTTACTTGATTAGGTTTTACGCACATTAAAATAACACCTGTTTTAATTTCAGTATTATAAACAGCATTGTGTGCTTCAGCATAAGCGGCTAATTGCAGACAATAGTCCTTAACGTACTCGTCCTTCTTAGGCTTATTAGATTGCTTAAAGTCTAATATAGCAGGGTTACCTTTATGTTCTCCTACTAAGTCTGTAGTGCCTGCATATATTTCCGGATAGTATAATGAAACTTCCGTACCCCAACACTCATTAACATTACACATTCCTTTACTGATAATTTCCTCTGCCATTAAATGTGCTTCTTTAGCAAACGGATTAGATCCAGCCTTTTTAATTACTCCGTCATTAACATAATCTTCAAGATACTTATGCATTCTAGTAC
>Ga0208012_1000228_pt1 | contig 21722 bp, 33 predicted proteins | sample 15BtaG_FD_184090 | JGI IMG/M metagenome (GOLD analysis project Ga0208012, IMG submission 184090) | Marine viral communities from the Subarctic Pacific Ocean - 15B_ETSP_OMZ_AT15312_CsCl metaG (SPAdes) (version 2) | ecosystem: Environmental > Aquatic > Marine > Oceanic | place: Pacific Ocean... | reverse complement strand
GGTTTGGATTCCCACCTATTCTTCTGTAATTGGGCCATTGCTAATCTCCTTTGGTCTTTCTACTACATCTATCATATCATCACTAAACCCTTGAAATACTGCAGCTCCAAGCTGAGTAATTTGAGTTCTACTCTTATCTTCAAGGTCCATAATGTCAGCCAGTTTGAACAGAGCTTTTAACTTCGTATCGTCCTTCACTGTAGATTGGATTACCTCCTTGATATTCTCTAGTACATACCGCTCATCCAAGTCGAGTTCTGCCAAAACTGGCTTTAATTCTTCTTTCATTGCCGTTATCACCCTTTTTGTTTTTGTTAATACTGCAGCCTTCTCGTTAGCATAATGAGGATTATTAGTAGGAAATGCTTTCATATATGCCGCTATAGGCCCTAAGCCTCCTACTAAATACTGCACAAATATTGATTCTCTTCCTGTTAGCTTCTCTCTTGTTCTCACTGCTTCTTCTACAAACTTCTCTCCACCAAAAGAATAAATGTTCCTTCTTTTACTGGTATCCATCATTTTACCTTTGCGTACATAGAATGTTCCAGTACACGTACCAACATAATGAACTGTGCGACTCTTACCCTTAGACTTTTGCATTGTGCCTCTACGAAGGACCTGAATCACACAGCCATCATCAGCCTTAACCCAATCGTCGATATTGCCTTCTTGCCAGTTCGACCGAACAATCAGCCCATCCGGCAGGGTATCGTCAGGATCATAGACTTTATGTTCTACACCCTTAACTTTATAAAATCTCACTTCTTACAACCCTTACAACCGTCAGTACGTCTGTAAGGAAACATCTCATTTAACTTCTCTTGGCGTTTTTTACAACCACCACATGGTTTAGCTTTACCTCTACTTAAAAGATCTAATGCATTTTTTATACTATCACCAAGTCCCTTAGCTGGAGCTTTTTTCTTCAACTTTAACCTCCTTCTTTTTCTTAACCTTTTTTACAGGCTCTATTCTCTTTAGAGCTGCATAGACTTCTCTAAATGCTTCCCGCATCTCAAGCATCTGCATTGTAACATCAGCTCTTAACTTCTTTATCTCTTCATTCAAAGAATAACCATCTAAACTAGGCATTTGTCTCCCCTTCCGTTTTATAAGCACTCAGCTCTGCTACACTATCCTCTAATGTACTAAGTCTATAATTCAACTCATCCATCAGCTTATTCATATCCGTTAGCATTACCTCAACTTCATATACATCTATCATTTTAATCTCACTTTCCATTACCATTTAACAGTTAATAAGTCTAGCAAATTTTCCAAAGTGCCAGCGGCACTTGTATTGGGAAATTTATGACTCCCCTAAGATGTAATCCTCAGAGAGCAGTTCAAGAGTTTCTTTATCAAAGTATTCATTCAAAAGTATACCACCTATCATATAAAACTCCTGTCCGTCCTCTATACCTTCTTCAATATACTCTATTTCATCAGTCTTAGAGTCGTAAGCTATAGTTAAGTTATATATTTTTTTGCTCATAATCAAACTCCTTAATTCTAGTTAATATTAACCTCCACTAGTTTACTACTAATATATTTAACATGCAAGTCTTTTTTTTATCCTTGTAACTACTAACAAAACCAGACACTTATCAGAAAATGACTACTTTCAAAAATATGCAAAAAAAATCCGGAATGCTAATCCAAAAAATGATCAAGCTTTTTAAAGTAAATTAATACAGCTACCAATATATTTAAACAACCTACGATATGAGCAAATAAATTACTCGCCCATAAAACAGTAAATAAACCTACAATAAAATTAATCCACATAATATGATTTTTGCCAAACTCCAAAAAAGGCCCCCCTTTCTAATGCATAATATAATACAAAAAAAGTTAGAAACCAAAGTTTCAAAAATTGTAGCATTTTGGTGTGGGGGTAAAACTGGCCCCCTATCCCCTTGAGTGAGATTATTCGGATTTCACATTTAGTTAAAAATAAAAGGAGTTACAATGAAATTAGTTAAAGGCGTAGAAATTTCAATCTTTATTCAATATACAACAGCTAATGGTGAAGTAGTTGATTGGCCAGCAGACGTAACGTTTACAGGAGCACGTAAACAAGCAGGGGCTACTATACTTTATGAGATGATGGGTCGTAATCGTTCTTACTGGTGGTCTGGTGAGAAGATTAAAGTTATTTCTAAGGTTGAAGACCTTGAACCTGTAGATGAAGCCGCTATTTAAAGCGGCTTTTGTCTTTAAGGCATAAAGCATGTAAGGGGGTGTGGTCTTATTACTGCACCTCTATTATATCTAACTCATACCTCACTCTTATAGGTAATAATAAATAAACTCAACATAAAGGAAACAACAAATGACAATGAATACTTATGATTTAGTAAGATACATAGACGTAACATTAAACAACTTTGGCTGGTCTGATACTATCATCTTCATAGATGAAGCAGGTCAACGATTAAAAGATGAGAAGGCAGTAGATTTCACTAACATGTATAACATAATGAAAGCATGTGAAACTTCTTATTTTATCTACATGCCTGAAACTACTCTTGTTAAGTTTTACAAAGAACAGTACAGGACTAAAGTATTGGAGGGTAGATGTTATGAATTGGTATAAATGTTACAACTGGGGATTCTCGGAGTCTGAAAGGGCTCCAGTTTCCTTCATTGGTGTCATGCTTATGATAATCATCATGAGTACAGCCATATCAATCTTCTGGATTTATATAATCCATAGACTTAATTTACTATAACAAAAAAAAAGGACAACATAATGAAAAGACTAGAAATAATAATAGCAACTGCTTTTATAATATTAGGAGTATCGTTTGCATATTTTATGCATGATATAAGAAAAGATAATGAAGAAGCTTTATTTAATGCTGAAATAAGATTAGCTGATCTAATATCATACTTAGAAGAATGCGAAGAAGCTAACGCATACTATGAATACTTTGACGTAAATCATATAATGCCTGATGTTTATCCGTTTGAGCATGCATTTGAATCAGCCATATATTTATATGGTGAAGGTTCATTCTTTGAATGGCATGATGAACAGTATGCATTAGAATATGCAGAGCTTGCTACAACCACTTATTCATCTAATTGGGTATTAAATTCAGATGATAAAGATGATAACTGTAGAAGTAACATACATGATGAATGTGGTGTTTGTGATGGTCCAGGTGCATATACTTGGTTTGCTGACACTGATAATGATGGTCTTGGTGATCCAGATAACTCTGTTAATAGTTGTTTCACACCATGACACATATTACTGATTACATTGATCATGTGAGTCACGATGAGAGGGTGCATTTAGCACCCTCAACTCGTGAAGAAATGGTAGCTAAAGTTAAATATTACATATTTGAACTTATAGTAAAAGAAAAGGAAAATAATGACTAAAGATATCACCTTAAGGCAAGACAGATATTTCATATTAGTAACTTATAGAGATCTACTAAAGAAATTAAGACGTATTAAACCAGGTAATTGTACTCAATATAATACTCCAGTATCATTAAAAATGATTAATATTATTCAAAGAAGGTATGAACAATTACAGTTACGTTATCATGTTTATAATAAATGGGAATAATTTGTTGATCCTTGACAAATGAGTGAGTGAATGAATAGGGAGTGCAACTTGTACTCCCTGTTCTAAATAACAAAAAGAGGAATTAAGGAATAATATGTATTATAGAGTATTAATGTCTATTAAAGACGATGAAAATAAAATAATAGATCATATGATTGGCTTACAAGACACAGAGATGGAAGCTGAGGCTTTTATATCAGGCTGGGCACAAGCAATTGTAGCACATACTGATGAAAAAGAATATGGTAAAATAAGAGGAATGTTCAGAATTGAACTTGTCAATAAAAAAGGAGAAACAGATGAAAAAACATAAAGCTAAACCATACATACTAGGTAATCAAGGATATCCAACTAAATTTAAAAACAAAGTTGTAAAGCATTATCTGACATCACATCAACCATATAATGCACAGAAGACAGCTGAATATTTTAGACTTAGTCATATGACTATTCGTAAATGGGCATTAGATTATCAAATCAACCATCCGATCAAATTTAAAATACTTAAAAAGATTGGAAGTATGTTACATGCGTAAAGATGAAGTCATAGCTATGGAGCTTATTAACAGATATAAGGCAGATGTAAAAGATTCTGGGCCTGTATTTGTTGAAGCTGATAGTATGTATGGCTATGCATTTTTAAAGAGGCTGGTCAATCATAGTAAAAGGTATCAGACAAAAAGATTTCACTTGCAAGACATGGAACCTTGTTCTGGTACTAAGATGGCACCTATGATTTTTGGGTTATGTGCACCTAAAAAATATTCTAGAGACAAATCATTAAATTATAATGATTCAACTGGAATGTGGAAGCTTAAATTTAACGATGGAAGTATCATATATCGTGCATGCATTATGACTGGAGCAGGTAGCAATAAAAGATTAGAAACTTTCATAGCTACTGAAAAAGAAGTATTTTGGAAATGGTTAAAATATGTTAATAGACAAACAAACCGTTATCAAAAACCTAAACCAGGATTCTTTGTTGGACAAATGACTCCTAATGGACTACTATATGTAGAACAAAAGAAGCCAGTACAAACTCCTGTAATTCATGAGGCTATTGATACAATGAAAGTTGATATGGAATATTTCTTTAACAATAATCATATATTTACTCGTTATAATATGCCTGGCACGCGCAAGATAATGTTAGTAGGTCCTCCAGGGACTGGTAAAACATCTATGTGCATTAAATTTGCCAGAGAATATAAAGATGATAAATCTATTGTTATAGCAAGTGATTTAGGTGCATTAGTTTCACATTTACGACGATGTGCACAACATAAAGTATCAACAATTGTAATTGTTGAAGATGCTGAAGCCATACTAAATGATACTGGTATGGGTACTTCTTCTCAATTACTGAATTTGTTAGATGGTATAAATCAACCAACTAATAAAGCTGGAGCTTATATTATTATGACTACCAATCATCCTAATAGGATTGAAGATAGAATCCTAAAGAGGCCAGGTAGAATTGATAAGATAATTTCAGTAGGTCCCTTAAAGGATCAACAGGCTGTGGAGTGTGCTAAGTTATATTTTCCTGATGAGTTCAAAGACTGGACAAATCTAGAAAATGTAGTGAATAACATGACAGGCGCGCAAATTAAAGAGCTAGCACAAAGTACGATGTGTTATGCTGCGCAAAACAGTCTTAAGTTTGATTTAAAGACTGTAAAACTAGTGAAAAGTAAGTTAACTGACGATCTAAGTGATGCATATAAATATGCAGAGGATAATACTATCGCTCAAAAAGGCAATAAAGTATCATTTGGATTCAATTCATAAGGAGGGCATTATGCCTAAGATTAAAATGTTATCAGGTGCAGGTTTTGTAGAACAAGAAGTTGCATCTTCAAGTGTAGGTGAATTAAGAGATGAATTAGATATTTCATCTAACGCTGCTGTTTCAGTAAATGGAACTAATACTCGCAATTCAACCGCTATCAATGATGGTGATTTTGTTGCTGCAGTGAGTAATGACAAAACAGGTGGACGTATTATTTCAGTCTGGTCTGTATAGTCTTTAACCTAGAGAGGTAGCTGTCGGATAGTTACCTCTCACAAATTTGTAAAACTCTAAATGTTGAGGGAGTTACGGCTAAAACCACCAATCGTTAATGTTCTATGATGCCATATGGCAGTAGATAAGCGTGGTCTCTCTCAATATTTTTGTAACTTATTCACATACGAATTATAAGATTTATAAAAAAAAGGAAAAAGAATGAGTAAATTAATTACATGTCCAGAATGTGAAGGTGAAGGTTATTTTATATGGTCATGCTGTGGAGAGGATATAAAAGATACTATAAATGAAACTGATTTATGCCCTCTATGCAATGAACATTGTGGAGATGAAAAAGAAGATTGTGATATATGTCATGGTGATGGAGTAATATCAACAATAACTAAAGAGGTGAATGATGGAATATGCAGACATAGCCACACTCATGGTGACCGTTGTCTTACTTGTGGCGTGGATTTGGTGGGTGAGTAATGAATGCATGTGAAATGTGTGAAAGCAATGATGCTATCCGAAGAGAAGATAATATCTATCTTTGTGATACATGTAATAATAAATATCCAACAGGAGAATAAATAATGTATTATAATACAACTGGTTTATATGCAGATGATTTAAGAATGGCAAAAGCAAAAACTATGAAACAAGATGATGTAATTTTAGAAATATTTGAATATTATCCTGAATGGTCTTATACACCAGGACAAATAATGAATATAGCTTCCAATAATTTTGGAAAAAGATATCCTATTACTAGTATAAGACGAAGTATTCATACTTTAACTAAAGCAGGTAAGTTACGTAAAACCAGTGAGTTACGTAATTGTATTTATGGTAAAAAAGCTCATTGTTGGGAATTGCAATGAGTTCTGTAGGGCGACATTACAAGCAACAAGACACTATTTCAAACAAATTATTTAAATGTAATAAATGTAATTTTGTTTGGACACAAATATATGAAATGGGAAGAACAAAACTTGTAGAATATTATAGAGATTTTCCCACTTATCAATTAACACGAAAAACATGTAAGGAATGCTTAAATGAATCGAATAGAAATAAAAAATAATATACAAAATTGGAATGGAATCAAGGAACTACAAGATCAAATAATTTTAGGCCCTCAAGCTGATATATTATCAAGCTTGGCTCGTATTAATACTCGATATAAAAGCAACTTTGGTATTACTAAAACTTTTAGATGGTCTCCTGGTTTTACTAAAGAAAGAAATAGAGTAGTATTGGAAATGTTGGGATTAAATAAAAAAGGTAAAACTACTACTTATTCTAATCGTATAGACAATAGCCAATGGTACAGAACTCATTTATTTAACAATTTAATAGCTGCTGAAAATTCTTTAAGTAATTTAAGGAATAATAATATACTTTTTCAAGATAATACTGATATTGTAAATGATATAATAACTTTTATTCGCAATAAAATTGAACAAGAATTGTTAGTTGTTAATCAAGCATTCAGTCATAAATGTTCATTATCTACTTATATTACTGATAATACGCCTGATGGAGAGTATTCTTCTGCAATAGCAATAGAATGGTCTATGAAACCATATAATATTCAATATTATCCTTCAGTTTATGCAAAAGAAGCTATTGATATTCCTGCAAATAAAACAATGATTGTAGGATTTATTCCAATGGTACCTTTATTAACTCATTTGGGTAAATATTTAGCTGATAATCAAGATATTGATCAAGATGTAGCATTGGAAAATGGATTGTTATCTTTTAATCAGATGAAAATAAAAGGAATTTATGATAATCAGTATAAATTAAAACACCCTTATATTTGTCCTCGTTGGGAAACTAGCGGACGAGAAGAATATATTAATCCAAATACTGAAACAACACATATGCTACATAATACATGTACTGGAACTTATGATAATTTAGGACGATTAATTACTCAATTTGACTTAGTTTCTGCAACAAATATTATCATACAATGGTTGTCAAGATTTATTGAAGGAAAGACTAATCCTCTGAATAATATGAAATATACTTTTGCAGGAAAACCTGCAGGATTAGAAAACACTTCATTATTATCTGATCGATCAGAATTTAGATGTTTTAACCTCAAGGTAAAAACTGACTATTGCAAATCAATAGATTGTACGTTAAAAGATACATGTCTTAGAAATGAACTTGCAAATGATTCAACAACAGCAAATATAGATGAAGATAAATTACATTTATTTTGTACTTCATTTTTTCAATATTATTTTAGAAATGATAATCATGCTGAACGTTTAATACTTGATTTACTTTCAGATAATGAGACAATTCAAACATTAGCATCAGCTATGTATGAAACAATGTCTTATCATGGATCAATATGTGATTTAATATATTCACTCATGCAACATGCATATGATTGGGATGATTATGAGGTTCATGTAGAATATTTTAAAGTATGGCATCATGATACATGCAAATCATATTATTCTTTAGAGGAATATTATGAACAATATGATTTATTTCTGAATACGCCTATGCAATCAGATCCTGAATCTGAAGATTGTTTAAAAGAAGATACTAGAGAAGCTGATATGATGATCTGGTTAAATTCTAATAATATATCATTAGAAAATGTTAATCAAACATTAAATGAAGTTTTTTAATTAATAAAAAAGGAGAAAAAAAATGTTTTACATTCACAATAAAACATGGAAAAAAGTAATACAATATGCTGAGTCTGCACATACTCAGTTTAAATCTGAAATCAGTGGTATGCTTATAGCCACATTGGATGATGAAGGAGATTGGGAGGTTCATTCTCCCGTTATTCTTAAACAAAAAGTAAGTGCAGGTAATACTGTTTTAAATAAAGAAGAATTAGCTAAATATTATGCTAAAACAGGGAAGAAGTATAAAGGAGCAGTTAAATTTGTATGGTGGCATAGTCATCATACTATGTCTGCTTTCTGGTCAGGTACTGATCATGAAGCTATTAAAGAGTATGCAGATGGTGATTGGTCTTTAGCATTAGTAGTTAACTTAAAAGAAGAATATAAGTTTAGAGTATCTTATTGGAATCCAATAGAATCTCATGAAGATATTGATTTATTATTTATAGATAATGACAATAAACCAACTAAAATTATTAATGATGAAGTGAAAAACCTATGTAATCAAAAGGTTGTTCATAATAAAACATACAAAAGAAATTTTCAAAATGGTATTCGAAATTCTTATAATGATTATTATCCTCACGAAAATGATGGGCAATATGAAATATGGGAAGGATCAGACTCTATTTTGATTAAAACTTTAGACTTTATTGACAATATTAATGGTAAATATTTCATAGGAACTATTAATTATGAAGAATGGAAGGAACAAGCTGTTAGTTGGAATACAAAAGATCTTGCAAAACAAGATTTTTATATTGAAATTTGTACTGAATCAGTGCTTGACGATAAATGCATAACAGATGTAAATTCTTCATTTATAAAAAGATCAATGATTGGAAGCTTAGTATGATTAATGAAAGATCAGAAGGAATAGTTAATAATCTTCAAAATTATACTTTTCATATTTTAGGCTGTGGAGCTATTGGTAGCTCTGCAGCTGTGCAATTAACACGTATGGGAGCAAAGAATTTGTGTCTGTATGACATGGATATAGTAGAGCAAGCTAATATAGGAGTGTCTCAGTATGAGATATCTGATATTGGAAGTAATAAAGTTGATGCTTTAAGTAAAATATTAAAAGGTATTGAGTCAAATGCCAATATTTATACTTATCATGAACCATTTAGTGAATGGTATTACCAAGATATGAAAGATATAGTGATATTAGGATTTGATAATATGGATGCACGTTTATTAGCTATGGAAATAATTGAACATCATCCAAAAAAGCCTCTATTCTTAATCGATGGAAGAATGGGTGCAGAACATTACCAACAATATACACTACCTAAACCTACATTAGCTAAATATAAGAAGATCTGGTACGCTGAAGGAAGCCCTGAACCATGTAATGCAAAAGCTACTAGTTATTGCAGTAATATGGCTGGATCCTTTATATCCAATACAGTTAGAAAGCTTACTACTAAACAACCTTACAATAAGGTGTTAAATTTTAACTTTCCAACTTTAATCTTGGAAAAGAGTACTATGTATTCGTAAATTATCACACCTGATAAAGGTATGATACACTCCTTATACAGTGAGGGGAGCTTCGGTTCCCCTTTCTGGCCTCAAGGAGTTAATAATCAAAACATAAGGAGAGAAACCTCGTGGATCAAATACCCACAATAGAAAATCAACCTCAGCAGAAACTAAATCGTCGTCAAGGTGAATGGAAATCTGAAGAGATTGATCAATTAGCAACCGCTCTAAGCTTAGCTCAAAGTGAGTTAGAAGGAGCAAAAGCATCATCAACCAATCCTTTTTTCAACAGTAAATATGCAGACTTAAACGCAGTAATGGAAGCTAGCCTTCCTTCTTTAAGTAAAAATGGCTTATCTGTTGTACAAGGAACTAGATTTTGTGATATAACTAATGGCTTTTATGTATCAACTACATTAATGCATAAATCAGGTCAATGGATAAAATCAGAAACTCGAATGCCAATAGGTGGGAAAAAGGATGCTCATGCAATTGGAGCAGCAATAACATATGGTAGAAGATATGGTATGGCTGCAATGGTAGGCATAGCACAAGCAGATGATGACGGTAATAGTGCAACCGACAAAGCACCAAGACAATCAAACTATAAACAAGGAGTGCAAGAATGAAAACTTTCACAGTAAGAAAAGGTAATACTACAAATTATAATCCAGGATGGCATACTAATACTATTTCCAAAGCTACATATGGGGAGTGGAATAATAGTAAATATCTTGATGTATTTTTTGAAGGATATAAAGATAATTTTAAAATGCGTGTTTATGAAAAAACAAATGCAGAAGGAGAAGAATTTGCTATATCTAATGTCTTTAGATTTGCCAATGCAGGGATAGCAGATGCATTAGAAGGTGGAAAAGATATTGTAGTTAAATTTGATGATTCAGAGGCACAATTAACAGGTAAAACTTTAAATATTTATTATTATAAAGATGCAAAAGGTTATACTAATTGTTTAAATCAAGCAGCACCTACAGTATTTAAAAATATTGTTGATGATTTTTCAGAAGATAGTGTAATGTATTTTAAAACAAAAGCAGAGAAATATTTTAATACTTATTTAGCACCTAAAATTGCTGAAAAAACTACAGAAACAACATCAACTGAAGAAACTAGTGATGTACCATTTTAATTAACGGGAGAATAGAGGGTAGGTTTGATCTTCTCTTCCTGCCCTCTATAATATAAGGAGTTATTATGATAAAAGAATATGCATTCTCATTATCAAACAGACATTACTTTCAAGATGTAACAGAAATGGGTAATTGGATTGGGTTGGAAAATGATACTTTTATGTCTTTATATGATTATGATGACTATATAGTAGATTATTTTGCAAAGAAAAATACTCTTTCTGGGTTTGATGGATTAATTTATATCCCTGATGAGTTCATTCTTGATGTAGATGGTGCAAATTATAAAATTGGACGAGATAAATCAATTGGATTAAGCTTGCTATTAGAAGATTTAAGCATTCCTTTTCATTTATATTTCTCTGGTACAGGATTTCACTTTCACATCCCTAGCCAAGCATTTAGATGGAAGCCTGCTAAAGATTTACATATAAAAGTAAAAGAAGCATTACATCGTGCAGGTATATTTGAATATGCTGATCCATCTGTTACAGATAAAACTAGACTTATTAGAGTACCAAATACTCGTAATAGTAAATCTAATTTATATAAAGTAGCAATACAATATGAATGGTTGCATGATGTAGATGGTGAAGCAAAAATACTAGCTCATGCTAAAAATCCTAAAAATCTTCCTAAAGTAGAAATGGAATGTGAACCAGTATTTGATGCACTATCTGCTCAAAAAAATGAGGATGATAAAGACACCCCTACATTTATATCTCAAGGCAGAAATCCAGATCCAGTAAACTTCCCATGCATTAGTCATATGTTACAAGATGGTAGTATTGGAAGCAGACATATGGTAGCTTTAAGATTAGCTGCATGGTTTAGATGGAGATATCCTGAGAATATTGTAAGATTAATTCTAGAGAATTGGAGGCAGTCAGTTGATAAACAAGATAGTAGATTTACTGAAAAAGAGCTTGATAGTATTGTTAATAATTGTTATGATGGGCATGGGGGTAACGGCTATCGTTATGGTTGTACTGATCCTATCATGGATAATTATTGTAAACAAACTTGCAAACTATATAAATCAAAAAAAAGCCAATCAGTTATGGATGCATCGTCCATGGAGAAAGCTTTAATAGACTGGTTACGATCAGATAGTGAACCTATTAATTTAGGAGGATTATATCCTGGTGAAAATTTTCCAATTTACCCTGGTGAAGTAGTAATAATACAAGCACCACCTAAAAGTATGAAAACTATGTTATTACAAAATTGGATGGTTGGATTTAAAAGACCTACTTATTTCATGGAAATGGAAATGAGTCCAAGACAAATATGGTCTAGATTTGTAATGATGGAAATGAAATGGTCAGAAAGTGAATTAACTAAACATTATCAACAGATGCAAAATGGTATGGATAAAAAGTTTGAATGGTTAACAGTAGATTATTCAGCTCCATACGCTAATGAATTGGAAAAGCGAATACAAATGCTACCAATTAAACCAGAGATAGTTGTAGTAGACCATATGGGATTGTTTAAATCTAAACAACGCGATTCTAATATGAAAATAGAAGAAGTATCTCAAGCGTTAATGGAATTAGCAGTAAAGAATAATATAATAGTATTTACAGTAAGTGAAATTACTAAACAAGCTTTTCATGAAGGTATGAATTTAGCTTCAAGTAAAGGCTCATTTAGAACAGCATATAATACTAATAAATTATTATCTGTTACACCATTAAAATCTATGTCAACTGGGTTAATAGAAGAACTACATATCAAATGTGAGGCTAATAGAGAAAGAGAAAATATTGATGTTAGATTAAAAGTAGATAATGCTAATATTTACAAAGAAACTCAAGAAGAATTACCTCCATTAAATGAAGTATTATTATAAGGAGAGTTATTATGAATAAAAAAACATACGATAATTTATTAAACTATATTATCAAAGAAGTTAAAGTTACACGTGACGATGGACAGAAAGAATATGCCAGAACAGATGAGGATGTTTTGGCTAACTTCAATAGAATAAGCAAGTTAGCCAATATTTCTCGTGAAAAAGTATTAATGGTATATTTGTACAAACATATTGATGGTATAGCATCTTATGTTGATGGCCATGAATCACAACGTGAAGATGTAAGAGGTAGAATTAAAGATGTTATAGTATATCTTACGTTGTTATGGGCAATGATAGATGATACAGGACATGGTTCTGTTTCTAAACATACAACATACAATAAAAATACTGGAGAAGTAACATATGACTCTACAGAAGAAGTAATGTTAAAAGAGATGGGTTTTAAAGCAACAAAAGGAGTAGAATAATGACTATAGATAGATTAGTAGAAATGTCTGATAATCAAAGAGATTGTAATTTTCATGAAGTACAAATGTATGCATTAGTAGAAATAGCTAAATCTTTACGAAATATAGAAAATACAATAAATAAATTAACTAATATATCAGAAGAAATATCTTTAATAATACAGGAGTGAAATAATGTTTATACAATTAAATGATCAATGGGCTTTATCTGCTGACGAACATTGTTGGATAATTAAAAAATATCAAGAATCTAACGAAGCTTATCCTGATGGTAGATGGATAAGTAAATACTTTTGCACTGAGTTTAAAAATGTAGTAAAAAGATTAGCGAAAGTAAACATTAGATTGAACAATGCAACAACTATGGACGAACTAGTGAAACACGCTGAGTCCGTCCACAGCGATCTCAGTCTTCTTTTAGATTATGAGGTAGCAGATGCTTAATGAACGAATAACACAAGATGAAGATTGGAAAGATGGAATTAATGCATTTAGAGGTAAAACGTTAGAATCTATGGTCTCTCTTCATGAAAAACTAGATGGCTTAATTGATCGTATTGATAAATTGGAGAAAAATGCGAAAAAGAAATATTACAAACCTCAAAGAAAAAAAACTACAGTTTAAATGTGAATGCTGTAAAGCTATATCTTTAGGAAAGGTGTCAGTTTATTGCTGGCATCTTTCTTTCGGGGATACATTAGAAATATGTAGTAAATGTGCCAAACGAGAATTAGGCAGTAAAAATAAAAAAGATTGGGAGGCTATACATGAGAGCTGAGTGGGAAATACAAATGCGTCTTAAGGCTATGAAAGATGTTAATTACCCTTCTGAAATGATTACTTTATTAGAATGGGTGTTAAAAAAACCTTTCGGCCTTAGTAAAAAAGATTGTATATTTAGGGGTGCGACTGATGCTACTATCAAAGCAGCACAGGAGAGATTGCACAATGAAATGGGTAACTTACCCGAAGATTAAGGAGAGAAAATGCCAATAGAAGAACAAATTGAAGAACTAATGAACCAACATCAATGGGAATACTTTAAAATTATGAAAGAAGAAGCAGAAAGTATTCTTAAAGAACTAACAAGTTTAACAGCATTAGACAAATTTAAAATAGAAGACATTATACAGAAAGCTAAAGTACATTTAGGCGGAGGAAATATAACGCAGGTAGACTCAGTTGAGCTCTAAAATATCCTCCAGAAAGGCCAAAGGCAGGAGGTTGCAAGATGCAGTTTCTTTATTCCTTTATTCTGCATTTCCCTCTTTGCGGCCTGGAGATATTAAACCTGCTATCATGGGCGAATCAGGGGAAGATATAATTCTTTCCCCTGTTGCTCGTGATTTTATTCCATATAGTTTTGAATGCAAGAATCAAGAACGATTAAATTTATGGGATAGTTTAAAACAAGCAGAGGAAAACTCTGGCGATCATACTCCTGTGTTAGTATTTAAAAGAAATAGATCCGATACTTATGCAGTAATACCTATTGAAAAATTTATGGAGTTAATTAGTGAAGTGTCGTAAATGTGCAGAAAATATTATAGAGGTTCATCGAGTAGAGAGATATATTGAACATGCTGAGATTAGCGAATTAGCAAAGGCAGTATGTAAAATAAAAAGAGATATTGATAAATTGTTTGCTCAATTAGAAAGTCGTAAACATGCTACTAGAACTCCTTCATCTAGAAATAAAAGATACTAATCAAATAAAGAACTAATTCCACTGCCAATACCATGAGTTAGCTTATAAGCACCTCTACTATAAACCTGCATTATTTTTAATGGATCGCCAGTAAATGTATCTATTATTATACTAGCTATCATTGGAGTAAATATATGATACCATTCTACTGGAATATCATCATCGTCTGTAGCTCCAGCCATAAACACTCCTAACAATACTGTTCTAAAAATAGCTGATAATATAACTGATTCACCACCCCTACCCATTGCTCTAGTCATTGTAGGGTTTAATATATTTCTAGTTAAAAATTTAATTACATTGCCAAGAACTGGAGTATAAAATAATAATGTAGTTGATAATGATACTAATCCGCGCGAGAGTATAAATTTTTGCATTTTTCTATCCATAATAGACGTAGGATTTATTAATGTTGCTACAGTATCTAATGGATTTTCGCCATCTCTAGCTAAAAACCAATTACGCATAGTTCTCCACTCGTTACGAGCTTGATGCCATTGATATGGTTTAAATTTAAAGAGAATTGTACCTACAGCACCTCTAAAAGCTTTAGGCATATAAGATGTTGACATCCCAAACAATGTATTATAAATAAATACTCTACCAAATCTTTTAGCATTCTCATTTTTAGCATACCAAAGAGATCCATGCTCTGCAATGTCATCTTTGTTTTCTTCTATCCACTCCTCAGATATTAATCCTTGATTTTTAGCTTCAAGAACACCAGCAAAAAATAATTCTTTACGCATTTGAATTTCAGAACCTGTAAATGAAATAACTTTAGTAGCTCCTTTAGATGAACTAAGGAAGCCTCCTCCTAAAGCCCACCCTACATAAGCATCTGCTTGTTTTTTCTCAAGCATTCTACTTAATCTTTTTTTCATAGCTCTAATTTGAGCAGGAGTCATTTCTTCTGATGCCTTCACACCATTAACAATTTCCCAAATATTATCAGCCATATCTTCTCTTGCTGAGGTGTCAATTTTTTCATGTCCTTCTACCCCCTTTAAAACATGAGTACTAATAGTATCTCTCCACCAAGCTCCTGTAGTATCAGAAACATCAGAAACTTTTCTTAAAAATTCATTTTTACTAAGTTTTAATAATGCAAAGTTTTTTACAGCTCTAACACCACTTGTAGTTGTAGCATCCCCAGCTATAGTTCCAATAAGATTATCAGCAATAGCAACAATAGTATCAGTAACACCAGCCTCATCTGCTAATGCAGATGCTAATTCTTCATTATCATTAACTAAATGTATAACATCTCTAATATTAACAGTTTGTGTTTCAATAAAACCAGATAATCTTTGAAAATTATTGTTTAATGCAGACCCCCATTTAAGTAGTCCACCGGAAATCCACATACTTTGCATTTTAACTGCAAAATGTATCATCTCTTTAGTGACCTCTAAGTCATCAATATCATGTTTTCTCTTTGTAAACGGAATAGCATATAATGTTTTATACCATGCTCTAGTAAATTTAGTTGCTAATTTAGCTACTTTATCATCACTATAATCCCAACCAAACATACCAGCATTAACATCTAACCTACCAATAGAAGCCTTAGCATGGTCAATTAAAAAATCTGAAGTAGCTTTAGTAGTTCCAGGTAAAGAATCTAACAAATCTACTTTTAATTCATTATAATGTACGTCTTGGTACATATTATCAGTATATTCCATGAATACACCAAAATCTTTTCTTCTACCTTCATTTTTCAGTCTACCAGGATTAAAAGGATCCTCAATTTGTAATGGATTCATCATCCCAGTACGAGCTTTAATATATCTAATCATAGTAGCTGCATTCACTGGTTGTTCGACATTTTTATCTTGCATTCCAATAGAAATATTTAACTTAGTTTTCATCATATCTAAAGTATCTTCTGTTTGTTGAAGTAATACACTTTTAGCTAATGCTTCTTCTACTTTACCTTCTATGCTAGCATCAGAGTGCTCTTCTTTTAATGCATCCACTCTTTCTTGGACCTCCATGATACCTTCTTGTAATTGTTTCCATGTAGTAGTTAATGCATACATGTGAGTTACATAGTTCTCTTGTTCTCCAAAGAAATGGTTAGGAGTAATTATTTCTCCATTCCTAATACTAAAATTTAAATTAAATCCATCAAGACCTAATACTTGATTTAAAGTTTCTTCTAATTCAGCTTTAGGCATGTCAACAACAAGTTTGCCTGTAATAATCTGATTAGTTAGAAATAATATTTGTTTTTCTTGCTCTTTAATTTTTTGAGTAACATCAGTTTTAATTTCTTTAAGCACTCCCCTTAACGAAACTATAGCATGCCATACTCGATCATCAACTTTCTCTCCAGTTAAAGTAAAGGCATCATAAGAACTTACATTATATTTAGTTCCAGACTTAGCTTCTCTCGTTGAACGCTTGTAATTCGTAGATCCATACAATCCTTCACTCATTGCTCCTTTAACAAGAGTTCCAAGCTCATTAACAACCGGAGCTAATCCTCCGTCTTTCATAAAATCTTTCCATCTTTGTTGGTTTTTTGAATGAGGAGGATAAACAAATCTATCTATTTTACTTTTACCTAAAGTACCATCAGCTTGAACATACTCTGATCCAGCCGCAATATAAGCTACTTCATATGCATGCCATATTTCACTACCATCTTCATTAGTATGTTTGATAGGAATATAATAATGTATTTGATTGGTATTGGGATTGACATATTTCTGTAAATGTTGTCCCGCCCCTACTTTACTAAGAATAGCATCATTTAATAATCGTTTAAATTCTTTCAAATCTTCTTTAAATTCAGCAGTAAATACTTGTATTTTAGTACCATCTTTTTTAGTAGCCCACTCATACATTGCTATAGGTTTAATTTGACGTTTTTCACTATCTAATATTTCATGAACCATTTTAACATCAGCAATTAATTGTTTATTTTGATCTTCTTTGGAGTCAATTGTTTTAGCAATAGAATGTTTTAGTCTATTTAAAATACCTGTAAATATTCTTTTCTTACTATTAGTATCAGAATACATCTCATCATTCATTTCTCTAGTACGATTTATAAATTTATACCCCTTACCAGTAGGATCTGTCTCAAGCATTACACGGGCAGGGTCATAAAAACTGCCTTTATATTTACCTATTTTACCCTCTTCTTCAGCTGCTTTATCATTAAATTCATATAACTTTTTTAATTGATTATGAATACTAATAAGAGTTTTATAATCCATTTTAGGTAATGTTTTAGCCTCATCCGAATCAAACCCTGCTCCTAAAGGTGTGGTAAATTGTTTTTCAATCCAATCTGCTACTACTGAAAAAATAATCTCATGGTTAACATCATACGCCCTATACTCAGCAAACTTAGATAATTGTTTTAGTATAGTTGTTTTTATATCAGCTAATTTCTGTGCTTTTTTTTGTGCGACGGGGAGGTCTCTCTCTAATATCTTAATCTCTTTCTCTACGCGTTTCTTTCTCTTGTTAATCTCTACCATACTAGCTCTATCTACTGCTAATATATCCTTAGAAGGCATATCTTTATATGCAGATAGACTTTTAGCTAATTGAAAATTTTCTTTTTTTAATGCTTTTAATTTTTCTTTATTTGTTTCAGGATCATACATAGCATATCCAAAGTATGCATCATAGTCAGAATCCCATACATTAATCTGCCTATTAATAAATTCTAATGATTTTTCTTGATCTGTGTTGTCTAAATTGCATACGTCTATCGACATCTTGTAATCTCCGCTTTAAATGTTTTAGCACTTTGTTGAGCTGACTGCACAGCCTTATTGGCCATATTAAAATGTAATGATTCTAACACTTCTACTCCATCTACTATAGTTTTTTTATCCCAACGTTCTGCAAAAAAATTACCAAACTGTTGTAAAGTTTCTCTATGATAAATTTCTACTGGTGCAAAGTACTTAATATACTGTGTTTGCCCCATACCGACCAAAAGAAACATTGTCATTATCTGATGCACTTCTTCGCCATATTTTTGTGTAGCTTCAACAACACTAGGTAAATGCTTCATTAATATAGCAAATAACTCTTCACTATATTCAGCTTGAAATGCAAACAACTCTTCATCTGATTGTTGATCCCCTTCAGATTCTTGTTTCTTTTTCATTCTCTCTTTAATGGGCTTACTTAAATCTTCAAGCTTACCATAAAAATCTTTAGCAAATTCTTTAGCTAATTCATGTCCAATATCTACTGCTTGATCTGTAAATCCTTGTTCTGCTAAATGATGAATTAAATCTTGTCTAGCTAGTAATGCAGTATTTTTCTGTCTGTCAGTATTAAATACTAATGGTACACCACCTTCATCTGTTAACTCTTTAAATCTCTCATATGTTTGAAGAACAAACTTTTCTTCATAGGTAATATGATCATTCAAGTCTAAATCAATTATTCGTGGCTTACTTAAAGATCCATCTGGTTCTGTAATTTGAGGACCTTTTTTAGTTTTATAACTTAAAATGGTTTCTTTTTGCTTGTCAACAGAGCTATGCAATCTATCATGATGTTCTTTTAATACATACCAAGTTAATCCCATATCCATAGGAGACTTAGTTATGTTAGTCCTTAATTTTCTAAGAGAGCTATAATTATATTGACGCACTAATTCACTTAAAATTCCCATATGCCCTTCAGTTAGCTCTCCTTCTTCAACAGTAAAGATTCTTTCTACGAACCAATTCCATCCCCTACCATCCATTACTCTTGTAAGGGTACCTTTTTTAAGGTTATCTACAGCAGCATTAGCTATTAATAGAAACTCATGTTCTGCTGATGTCTTTAAGAATCTAGGACCAGACATATTTTTAGTCCATTTCTTACCATCTTCGTTAACATAATATGCAAATGGAGGAATATCTTGTTCGTAATTAGGATCTATTGGCATATAATCCATAACCACTAAATCACTATCTTTAGATGCAAAAAACTTTTTAGTCTTCACAACTGTTCCATCGTTAAATTTGATAGTACTCATTTTCATAGATAATGCAGAAGCTACATTCTTAGCAACAGCAGCCATACCCTGAGCTCCTGATCCGTGCAATAAATCAACCATTGTCTGACGCATAGATTTTAAACTAGTAAAACTAGGTAGCTCACCTTGATCAGCCATATTAATATCTGCATTGACAGTCTTAGCAGTTTGGTAGAATTTAGTTGCATAAAATTCTTCAAAGATTTTAGCTCGTTTATCATCCAACAATATAACACCAGCTTCATCAATATCATGATCACCAACTAATCTTCTAAATACATCTTCAGGGTGATGATAAATAGCTCCACCATCATCATTGTGAAACATTTGAATGCTTCTAGTTTCAATAGCAGCTAATTGTAATATTGGAGATCTGTATGTTAATACTTTTTGAGGACTAACTCCACTATCTAACCATGCATTAATAATATCAATTTGTTCTATTTTCGATAATTCATTAAACTGTTCTCGACTATATTCAGTATTCTTACTATTCACATAATTAATTACTACAGCATCCCAAATAACATGATTATCTGCAGATAAACCAACCATTCCTTTTTTCACAGCTCTATCACCTAAACCAGGTTTCATATAATAATTAGATCCCTTAGTTCCACCTTCAGTTGGTAATAGCTCTCCTGATGTTCTTGCCTGCATTGCCCCACGTTTTATAAGCATATTAAGCAATACGGGTTTTAACATTTTAATAGCACCTTCATGGAATACTAAATCTTTTTTAGCTACAGATAGTAATTGCTCAAGATTATGTTTCTGATCTGACTTTTGATCAAACATGTATTCAACTATTTCCCACATCTTATCAGGATCATTACTTGCTTCATGTAATAAATCAGTATATTGATTGGATTGTTCTGTCAGTAAATTAAAAAACTCTTCAGAAAACTTTTGTAATTGTATTCCAGCTTCTCCCTCAGCTATCATATTGAGAGATGTTAAAAACTGTACTGGCCCATATACTGTATCTGAAGACTTTGTATGAGGTGTTTTTATAATACGTCGTGAGGATTCATCAAGCTCTAGCGAGATTGAGGAGCTTTTACCCATTTCATAGGCTTTGCCCCTTAAAGTTTTTACAGCGTCCAGGTCAGACACTTGGTCAATTGATTCTTTAAAACCTTTGTTATCACGATACATCATTATATGATTACCTTCTTGAACCATTTCTACTATTACTTCTCCAGTCTTAGCATCTTCTATTGTCAATCCAGGAATAGCAGCAAACTCAGCATGTTTCTTTTCAATAATACCTATATATTCTCCATTTGCATCTCTAGTGATTTGATGATATACAGTTTTCAGTTCTCTTAAATTATGCTCATCGTCATATACTTTATTGACTCCAATCTTAACAGCTGTTTGGTCTAAATATACAGTACTAGAAAATGATGCACCATCTACAATGTTAATCTTGCCAATACCTGGAATATCTTGTATATGATTAAATACTTTACCATCGTATCGATATTTTACTTTCTTCTGATCAAATATTACATGACTGCTTTTACCCATACCATGAGTTCTAATTCCTTTAGATGCTGGGATACGCAATCTATCAAACATATTGAAGATAGATCCATCAAGATCTAATAAATAATCATCCCCCCTAACTGCTTGCCACCACTCATGTCTAACAATATAAGATACATAATGTATCATAGGATTAATATATTCTTGCCCACCATTTACAGCGAATGCTCTATTGTTGCCAAAGCTATCAGTTTTATGAGCAAAATCTTTTTCAATACTCTCCATTAATTCAGCATGTTGCTTGCTAGTAAGATTGCCAGCGC
>Ga0208012_1000226_pt1 | contig 21945 bp, 27 predicted proteins | sample 15BtaG_FD_184090 | JGI IMG/M metagenome (GOLD analysis project Ga0208012, IMG submission 184090) | Marine viral communities from the Subarctic Pacific Ocean - 15B_ETSP_OMZ_AT15312_CsCl metaG (SPAdes) (version 2) | ecosystem: Environmental > Aquatic > Marine > Oceanic | place: Pacific Ocean... | reverse complement strand
GACATTTCTCGAAAAAGCGGTTATTAATATAAAAAGAAAGCTCGTTATCAAGAATCGTTTGTCTTGTAAGGGCTGTGCATTTTACAAAACGCAACATTGCGGTTGAGGAATAAATGAGCGAGAAGAAAACGATTTTTGTGATCTCAGATCACCCGATGGCGCCGTCCGGGGTTGGGACGCAAACAAAATATGTTATTGAGACACTCTTGAAAACAGGCCGGTATAGGTTTGTATGTTTCGGGGGTGCAGTAAAACACCCAAACTACGAACCACAAAATATAACGGACGAAGCGTGGAGCCCGGGCGACTGGATAGTGTACCCTGTCGATGGATATGGCACCCCGGCACAGGTTCGTTCGGTTTTGTGGACCGAAAAGCCAGATATACTTTGGTTCATGACTGATCCGCGTTTTTATCCGTGGCTTTGGCAAATTGAAAATGAGATTCGCCCCAATGTACCCATGGTATACTATCATGTGTGGGATAACTACCCGCCCCCCAAGTACAACGCCAAATGGTATCGTTCAACGGATGTGATTGCTTCTATATCTAAAGTCACTCATAATATTGTCAGTAAAGTGGCGCCTGAAGTAGAAAACCACTATATTCCTCATGCTGTTGATGAAAAGATCTTTAAGAAACTTGATAAAGAAGTTGTTGAAGAATTCAAAGAAACAAATTTCCCCGATCATAATGATAGAGTGATCTTTTTTTGGAACAATCGAAATGCTCGGAGAAAACAGTCTGGTACGCTTATACATTGGTTTAATAAGTTTGCAGAGGAAGTTGGGCCCGAAAATGTGTGCCTTGTTATGCACACCGACCCTAAAGACCCTAATGGCCAAGATTTAGAAGAGATTCTTAAAGACTTTGATATCGCAGACGGCCGCATCGTTCTTTCTAGAGACAAGATGCCTCCGGAGGGCTTGTCTTTGATGTACAATATGGCCGACTGTACCATCAATATTTCTGACGCGGAAGGGTTTGGGCTTTCGACGCTTGAATCTCTTTCTTGCGGCACACCAATCATCGTCAACATGACTGGTGGCTTACAGGAGCAGGTCACAGATGGCGAAGAGTGGTTCGGTATTGGCCTTGAGCCGCCCGCAAAGGCCCTTATCGGCTCTCAACAGGTTCCATACATATACGAGGACCGATTAAGCGAAGAGCAGGTTGTAGGGGCTCTCAGGAGCTTCTATAATATGTCTCCCGAAGAGCGCGAGGAGATGGGTGAAAAAGGCATTCGACATGTTCGTGAGAATTACAATTTCGAGAAGTTTAAGGATCGGTGGATCGAGTTAGTTGATGATGTGGTGGAGCGTTTAGGATCCTGGGAAACCAGAAAGGGCTACAAAGCCTGGGAAATTAAGGAGATCTCGTGAGAAAAACAGTATTAGTTAGAGGCCCAGCCCTATCACAATCGGGTTACGGAGAACATACACGATTTGTTTTGCGGGCACTAAGAACAAAAGAAGAAGAATTCGATATTCATATTCTCCCTACAAACTGGGGAGAAACTGGCTGGTTGGCCATAGATGATGACGAGCGCACCTGGCTCGATGAACATATCAACAAAGCGACAGCACACCTACAGGCAAAATTGCCTTATGATATATCTGTACAGGTTACAATTCCTAATGAATGGACACGAATGGCTCCAGTTAATATTGGTATTACGGCAGGGATTGAGTGTAACAAAGTTTCTCCCGTTTGGCTCGAAAAAGCTAACGAAATGGACAAGGTTATAACTATTTCTGAACACTCGAAATCAGGATTTGTTAGTGCGTCATATCACGGTCAGAACACTCAGACCGGCCAAGCAATGGAACTCCGGTGTGGTACACCGGTGGAAGTTGTGGGATATCCAGCAAAAGTATTCGAGAACACACCAGATCTAAATATTGAATTAGACTATGATTTCAACTTTTTGGCTGTGGCCCAATGGGGCCCCCGAAAAAACCTTCACAATCTTATTCGTTGGTTTGTTGAAGAAAACATTGATCAGGAAGTTGGCCTTGTTGTAAAAACAAGCCTTAAGAATAACTCGGTTGTCGATCGAGAGTATGCGGAGGCAATGATAAGAAATTCTATCTCTGACTATCCAGATCGTAAGTGTAGGGTTTATTTTCTCCACGGGGATATGACAGAACCAGAAATACACGCACTTTATAAGCACCCGAAGATCAAGGCACTTGTTTCCTTGACTCACGGCGAGGGCTTCGGGTTACCTTTGTTCGAGGCGGCCTATAGTGGCCTCCCTATTATCGCCCCAGCCTGGTCCGGTCAATGCGATTTTCTTTACACTCCATACGAGTCGAAGTCCAAGAAGAAAAAGAAAAAGACTAGAAAGAAGGCTCAGTTTGCTGAGGTTGAGTATACTCTGGGCCCTGTTCCAGGCGAAGCAGTTTGGCCGGGCGTCATCGAAAAGGAGACAATGTGGTGTTTCCCAACTGAGGGTTCTTTCAAGATGCGTCTCCGTCAAGTGCGTAAGAACTATAATAAATACTTAGAGAAGGCGATGACTTTGAAGAAGTGGGTGTGCAAGGAGTTTGAATCAGAGGAGACGCATAAAAAGCTGCAAGAAAGCATCTATAAGATAGAAACCTTTGAAATAGAGGAGTGGCTTGAGGAGCTGGACGCTCAAGTCGTGGAGCATGACTAAAAAGACTATTCTGTTTATAGCTGATTTCTTCGCTGATGAAGTGAATGGCGGCGGGGAGCTAAACAACGCGGTTCTTGTGGAACAGCTTTTTTCTAGAGGCTATGAAATGCGCCGCGTGAATAGTCATCAAGTTAATCATTTAGATATATTGTATAATGATAGTATAATTGTTTCTAACTTCGCAAACCTTTCAGAAGAAAACAAGCGAGAGATACAAAATAAAAATTATATTATTTATGAACACGATCATAAATATCTACAAAACAGGAATCCAGGTGTCTATCAAGGCTATAAGGCACCAAAAGAGCACATCATTAATAGAGAATTTTATGAAAATGCGAAAGCCGTATTATGCCAGAGTGGGTTTCACACCAAGATTCTTAAGGAGAATCTAGAAATTGATAATGTTGTTAATTTGAGTGGTAATTTGTGGTCCGAAGAACACCTTTCTTTGCTAGAAGAAATGAGCAAAGTAGAAAAGATAAATAAATGTGCAATAATGGTATCTAATATCCCACACAAAAACACCGGGAAGGCTGTGGCGTATTGCAAGGCAATTAACGCTGGGCATGTGCTTGTGCCCCCCAGCGGTCCCCAGGAGTTCCTTAGAGAGCTTGGGAAGTACAAGACGCTGGTGTTCCTGCCTGAGACGCCCGAGACTCTCTCTAGGGTTGTTGTAGAGGCTCGTATGATGGGTATGAGTACGAAGGTCACTAAAAATATTGGAGCCATATATGAGGAATGGTTTAATCTCAAGGGCCTTGAGTTGATTAATATAATACGACAAAAGCGAGAAGAAATCCCAAATAAGGTTTTGGAGTGTCTTTATGAATAACAGTGTTTGCTTAATAACTCCTCCTTCTCCTTTTCTTTTAGACGAAAGAGTTTTTATTCATTTGGGGATTCTTAAGGTCGCCTCGGCTCTAGAACAAAAGAAGATAAAAATCGATTTTTTGGATCTAAGCGGCGTTAAAAATTATTTAAACGTCTTGGAGAATTACTTGGAGTCTGGGGAGGCAAGCAAAACTTTTGGTGTTACAGCTACAACTCCTCAAATACCCAATGCGGTAAAACTTTGTAAAGCAATTAAAAGTAAAAGGAAAGATCTAAAAGTTATTTTGGGCGGGCCCCATGTCACTTTAATGAATGCTGCGTCTAAAAGAGAACAAAAAAGAGGTCTGGATAAGGGAAACCGGGCCACATCTGATATTCAAAAACTTTCTTCCGTTTTTGATGTTTTAGTTTGTGGAGATGGAGAAAAGGCCATATTTGAAGCTCTTAGAATTGATAGTGGGATTGTCGATGCGGATGACGGGAAATCTCCATTATTTTTGACGAATGAAGATTTTTCACTGCTCCCGTTGCCGGCCCGTCATCTAGTTGATATAACTAGCTATAAATATCATATTGAAGGCGTCCCCGCAGTAAGCTTAATTGCACAACTGGGGTGTCCTTTTCAATGTACATTCTGTAGTGGGAGAAACTCTCCTTTTTTAAGGAAAATACGCACTCGTTCAATTGAATCAATTATAGAAGAAGTCGACTTTTTGTATAAAACCCACGGCTTTAGGGGTTTTATGTTTTACGATGATGAGCTTAATGTTAACAAAGGCTTAGTTGATTTGATGCGCCGTCTAGAAGACTACCAAAACAAGAATGATGTGGAATTTAGGCTAAGAGGTTTTGTAAAAGCAGAGCTTTTTAATGAGGAACAAGCTAAGGCCATGTACGGCGCCGGCTTTAGGTGGCTTTTAACCGGCTTTGAGTCTGGTGACGAGAGAATTCTCAAGAACATCAGAAAGATTGCAACGATAGACGATAACACTAGATGTGTTGAAATCGCTAAAAGAAATAATCTAAAAGTTAAAGCGCTGATGTCCATCGGCCACGCTGGCGAAAGCTCAGAGACAGTTGAAAATACAAAGAATTGGCTTCTAAGAGTCCGGCCAGATGACTTTGACTGTACTATCATCACCACCTATCCGGGTTCTCCATATTTTGATAATGCTGAAAAACACGGAGACACTTACATATATGTCGATTCTAGAAATGGAGACAAGCTATATCAATCTTCCATTAATTATTTAGAAGATCTGGACTACTACAAAGGAGATCCCGACGGCGGTTATATTTCTTATGTTTGGACAGACTACCTTTCCGCCGCGGACCTTGTTAAGGAACGCAGCCATTTAGAATCAGAAGTAAGGGAAAAATTAAATATTCCATTTAATCCGTCCCGCCCGGGCATTAAATACGAACACTCCATGGGGATGGGAAATCTTCAACTGCCAGATTACATTCTTAAGACTAGTCAATGACTTTTTTTAATATAATAGTTCCATTCTACAATGTTGAAAGCTGGATAGATAAATGTTTGAAGACGTTAAAGGCACAAGATTATGAAGATTATCGTGTAGTCCTAATTGACGATTGTAGTACCGATAATACAACTACTGTTATTAAAAGAGAGATAGAAGGAAACGATAAATTCAAGCTCATCCAGACGGAGGAAAATGGCGGCGCCTTAAACAGCACATGTATTGGAATAGAGGCCTCGCCGCTGAAGCCGGAAGATGTGATAATTGTTTTAGACGGTGATGATTGGTTAGCTAGAAAAGATGTATTAAAAATATTGGACAAAACTTATAAAAACACGGGCTGCTTGATGACCTACGGAAGTTATGTGGAGTGGCCAACAAAAGAAAGAGGAAAGTTTTCTAGGAAGGTACCAGAAAATGTTGTTAAATATAAACTCTTTAGACAAAGCCAATGGATGACTAGTCATCTGCGAACGTTTAAATATAAATTATGGAAGGAAATCAAAAAAGAAGACATCCTCAATAAGGACGGAAAAATTTATTCTATGTGTGGTGATTTACCTGTAATCTTCCCTATGTTGGAAATGGCAGAAGAAAGAATTTGTTTTATCGAAGAAATTCTCCACGTTTACAATAGAAGTAACCCCCTAAACGAGGATAAAGTTGATCACGGTCTTCAACTGTCCATCGAGAGGGAAATAAGATTGAAGCCCGCTTACCCCGGGCTGGAGGAAATAGAAAATGGTTGAATTAAGTTCGAGAGAATATGTATTAGATTTAGTATCTAAAAATCCGGATTGGAATGTATTAGATTTAGGATGTGGTATAGGTGGGATTAGATTGGCGAAAGTATATGCTGATATAGAGGATCGCAAGAATAGTTATCCAAATAATCGTTTTGTGCAAACAGAGGCGTGTAGTACTCCGTTTGAGGACAAAGAATTTGATTTTGTTTTCGCATTGCATTTAGCAGAACATATACCGGATTCAGCGGCCTTTTGTGCCGAGTTGACAAGAATTGGTAAAAGAGGGTTTATTGAAGTTCCGACTCCGTTTTTTGATAACTTTGTTGTAGGGAATTCAAATCCTCCTCCGCATGGCCATGTATCTTGGGTTACGTTTGATAATATTAAAAAAGAAATTGTATTCAAGCCGCGATTTCAAATAGTTGCGGAAATGGCTGTTCCGTCTGATACAACTTTTTTGCTTCCCTTTTTTAGAGATTCTATGATAACAGAAATATATTGGGAAGATTCTATTAAGTTTCGTATTGATGAGGCAATTTTTTCTTATACGGCTGGCAATTCGGATCCTCAGAGGGTTATCGATATTAGAGATAGGGAAATACCTTTTGACGTTAATCTTTGGCGCCCTAGAAAATTATGAAGTTAGTTTTCGACGATATAATAGACAAGCACAAGGGCATCCCAGCGGCCATCGCACTACACGGCCCGAGCCTGGATCGGCACAAAGAACAAATTCAAGTTCTTCAGAGGCAAAATAAAATTCTAAGATTTTCTGTTAATGATTGGTATAATTTTCTCAACGAGAAGCCAGATTATTGGGTAGTATCAAATACGGAGTTTACGATTGGGGCCTCAATCAGCAGGAATCATATATGGGAACAAAGGAAATATCCGAGAGATGTTTTTAATCAATTTGGTATTCCGCTCTTGTATAATGCCACGGCAGACCTAACAGATTTGGAGATTGTTGATAAAAAAATGAAATGCGATTATCTCCCATATGATACAAAACATTTCAAAGGACATCGATGCATACAAATATTGAAGAATTTCAAAAATTATTATGAACAAAATAGAAATTTGGAGTTCACATATTATGGCAACAATTCCTCTTTGTGGTCTAGACCAAATATAGACGGCTTTCCGGAGTGGATGAAGAGATTACATGGTCGTATAGGCAGCGCTTGGGATGCCACTGGAAAGTGCTGTAAATACATCGGCCCAAAGACCCTACAGGAAGCGTTGCAGGAATATACGGGTCACACGCAGCACATGGGAACTGGACAAACTGTTGGCCTATTTTCGGTTGCATTTGCCGTAATAATGGGCTGCAATCCGATATATATTACAGGCCTTGATCTAGATTGCAGTTTGGGATATGCCAATGGATCAAATCCATTGGATCAATATAACGCCGGCCACATGGGGCATTGGAAGACTATATTCAGAGAGGTTCTTCTAAATGACATGAGAATACTTGATGAGAGCGCAAGATTGGTGGGCACAAAGATTGTCAACTTGAATGAAAACTCGTGGCACGATATATTTTTGAAAGAAAAATTGAGTTTATAGCTTGACTATATCTAGAGGATGTGTTATATTATAGAAATAGGGAAAACAGTTGGAAAATAAAGCCATTTTTATAACAGTAAGAACAGGATCTTCTCGCCTTCCCAACAAAGCAATATTGAAGATAAATGGTAAGACTACGATTGAGTATGTTATCGATAGTGTTAAAAGATCTAAATATGCTGATCTTGTGGTGTTGTGTACAACGACACTACAGGAAGATAAAGTTTTATGTGACATAGCCGCGGCTAACGGTATAGATTTTTTTCAAGGAAGCGAGGAAAACAAGTGGGAGAGATGGAAAGGGGCCTGCAATAAGTACGATGTCGATTTTTTCGTTAATGCTGATGGAGATGATTTATTCTATGATGCCGGCCTAGCGGACTGTTGTTTTAGGCAGTACAACGACTCTCAAAAACAGGGAATTGTAATAGATGGGCAAGGCTTTTATAACGATGTTTACGGTATTTGCCGCGATTCAATTATAAGGATATGTGATTTAGAAAAATCAGAAAAAATTGAGCCCCATAATTTGACAAACTTCTTGAAAACATCAAATCTTGGAATCGAGCGATTGCGAGATGTACCAGATATCTACGCTAAAAGAGGTGTTCGAATGACCCTAGACTACGCCGAAGATCTTCGCTTTTTCGAAACCGTGATACAGCATTTTAAAACAGCCAACCTGGAAATGACCTTTGACGGGATACTGGATTATCTAGAGAAAAATCCAGATGTAGTCGAAATAAATTGGTTCCGCGAACAAGAGTGGGAAGGCAACCAAAGAAGAATGATAAGTCGGCGCGCGCTGTGATGAAGAACCCAAACAAATATCTCAATAATGAGGTTGAATATTTAAAAAAAGTGTTAGACTCAAAAAGTTGGTCATCAACCGCAGGCTCGTGGTGTCAGATTCTAGAGGAAAGGTTTGCAGAAAAGTTTGAGTCCAAATATGCAGTGGCTATGAATTCTGGTACTTCGACCCTGCATGCTGCACTTGAAGCAGTTGGCGTGCAAGCTGGAGACGAAGTGATCTCTCCAGCACTAACTGTGATTATGGACACAACGGCAACTCTCCACGCGAATGCAATTCCAGTATACGCCGACATTGATCCGGATACATTTACCATCAATCCGGATGACATAGAAAGAAAAATCACTGACAAGACAAAGGCTATTATAGCAGTGTCGTTATATGGTTTGCCGTGTGACATGGATAAGATAATGGCAATCGCTGATCGGCACGGCATAGCAGTTATAGAAGACAATGCACAGTGTTACTTATCGACATACAAGGGAAAGCTAGCAGGAACCCTTGGGCATATATCTAGCTGGAGTTTCGAAAACTCAAAACACATGAGTTGCGGCGAAGGCGGCATTATTACTACTAATGATGAAAAGTATGCACAGCTAGCTAGGAAAGTATCTGGACACGGGTACAAAAATCTCGGAGCTAGCTATGGACAGATAAAGCTAAATCAAAGCGTTTACCAGAGTCCTCACTATAAAAGACACGACACTGTTGGCTGGAACTACAGAATGCCAGAATTTAACGCTGCTGTTGCGCTAGCTCAGTTAGAAAATCTAGAGGAAAAAGTAGAGCTTCGAAGAGAGGTTGCCTCTATGTTTCTGAGTGTGGTCGAGGACTGTGAATATATAACACCTCAGTTTGTGCCCGCGGACTATAGTCATTCTTATTTTACTCTTGGCCTCTTATACGATGGACTGGAGAGAATAGGAGTTACATGGGAAGACTTTAGAGAACAATATATTAGTTTTGGCGGTGATGGTTTTTACGGAGCCTGGAGTGTGCCGTATCTAGAGCCAGTCATGACAAGCAGGGCTTATGTGGGGAGATGCCCAGAGATTTATGAAAACACTTCATATAAAAAGGGCATGTGCCCCGTCGCCGAGGAAGTTCAGCCAAAATTGATGCAGATTAAAACAAACTACAGAAATATTGAGTTGGCAAAACAAAAAGTGTTGTCATTAAAAAACACCATAAAATATTACAAACAAGAGAAGAATAAACCAAATGTCTAGAACATATATTATATCAGAGATTGGAATCAATCATAATGGCGATGTAAACTTAGCCAAAGAACTTATAAAGAACTCGGCCGACGCCGACGCCGACGCAGTGAAGTTTCAAAAACGAACTGTTGAGTTGGTGTATACAAAGGAGGAGCTTGATAAATATCGAGAATCTCCATGGGGAACGACAAATCGACAACAAAAGCAGGGATTGGAGTTTGATATGGAGACGTACAAAGAGCTTGAGAAATATTCCAATAGCATGGGCCTAGATTTTATTGTGTCGTGCTGGGACATTAACAGCGTCAATGAAGTGGAGGAACATCTGGACATTAAGTATCATAAAATTGCTTCTGCTCTGGCAACCGACAAGAATTTCTTAGAGGCTCTGAATCAATCTGGAAGGCCAGTTATCTTGTCAACAGGTATGTGTACTGAAGAAGAAATTAGTGCGGCCATTGATGTCTTGGACAACATTGAATATGTTTTGGCATGCACCAGTACATACCCAACGAAGACCAGTGAAGTTAACTTGAGACATATTTGTACGCTGAAGGATAAGTATCCTAATATTAAGATTGGGTTTTCAAACCATTACAATGGTCATGATGCTTGTGTCGGCGCCACCGCCTTGGGCGCTGAGTGTATAGAATTTCATGTAACTAAGAATCGTACTATGTATGGCTCTGATCAGGCGGCATCGATTGAAAAACCAAAAGAGCAGATTATTGCCATTAGAAAAATGGAGGAAATGGTTGGTGACGGGACAAAGAAAGTGTATGAGTCAGAAGTTCCAGTTATGAATAAGTTGCGTAAGGTCAATGATGTCGTCTAATAGGGTCGCATTAATAACGGGAGCATCACAGGGTCTTGGAAAGGCAATTGCAGAAGAATATGCCAAACATGGATACAATCTTGTCCTTGTTGGTAGGAACAAAAACAAGTTAGAGGCGCTTAGTCGTGAACTAACAAAATATGCCGTTGCCATTATAATTAAAGTTTGTGATATTAGTAGTGTTTCTCAGTTATTAGAAATGACTGACTCTTTAGAAAATACAAATATCGATATCTTAGTAAATTGCGCCGGCGCATTTCCAGTTAAGAAAATATCTGACATGAGCCTAAAAGAGTATGACGAGTGCATGCAAGTGAATGTCAGGGCGCCTTTTTTGTTGATAAGGGAGCTTTCGAGGAATATGATTAAGAACCGCTGGGGCAGAATTATTAATATTGCCTCATCCTCTGCTTATGGCGGCGCTCCATTGACATCTGTTTACTGCGCCTCAAAGCACGCCTTGCTTGGTTTGTCGAGATCTCTATATAAAGAACTTAAGGATGATAATATCAGGGTTCTCTGCGTATCCCCAGGCTCTATCAAAACAGAAATGGGCAGAGAAGTAGAAAAGCTTGGCCAAATATTCGATACATTTATGGAGCCGACAGAAGTCGCAAAATATGTTGTATACAATTCTTCATTCGACGGAAACATGGTCGCCGAAGAGATTAGATTAAACAGGGTTTTTGTGCAATGAAAATGGGCATAATGCAAGGCCGCTTATCACCCCCTGTAGGCAGCCATATGCAAGAATTTCCGGAAAGCTGGAATAATGAGTTCGCGTTGCTCGAAGAGTGTGGATTGCGGAGCATTGAGTGGTTGATTACTAAAGGCAGGAATTCAGATAACCCGATTCTGAAAAATACAAGGTTGGTGAGCAAATATCCAATATCGTCAGTTTGTGTTGATACGTTGGTCGACGAGAGGATATTTGATTTTAAATATTTGCATAATGCTTTGGGGCCCCTGTGCGTACTCATCGATAGACATTTTTCAGTTCGAACCATTACCATACCACTCTTGGAAGAAAGTAGTATGGTCGATAAGTTGGCGAGAAAAGAATTCTCTTCCCACATTATTCGTCTAGGACGCGCATTTCCAAATATCAATTTTTCATTTGAGGCCGAGCTAGGAATCGAAGAGTTGCGTGAAATAATATCATTATGCGAGAACTTCTATGTAACATACGATACGGGAAATATTACATCCTATGGCATCGATCATGAGGAATATATAAGAGCATTCTCTACTAGGATTAATAATGTACACTTGAAAGACCGGACATTTTCCGCGGAAACTGTAGAACCAACAAAAGGGGACACAGACTTCGGAAAAATCTTTGAGAGCCTAAAAAGAATAGATTATGATGGTTCATATATCTTACAAACAGCCAGATCAAAAGGTGGCGAAGAGAAGAGCACTATACTGAGACACAAGAAGATTTTCGAGGACATGTATGCAGAAGCTATTTGATCTAACTGGAAAGACAGCCCTAATAACAGGGGGTGCAGGTTTATTAGGCAAAAAGCATGCCGAAGCTATTAGGTCCACCGGCGGGCATGTAGTGCTAACTGATATTGTTGACGATCCAGAGTGTATTTATATGGATGTAACAGATAAGAACAATATAGAGGAAGTTGCCAATAGCCTGGGCCCTGTTGATATTTTGATCAATAACGCCGCCCTTAACCCCAAGATGGTAGAAAAGGGCGAGAATAAATTTGAGAATTTTTCTTTGCAACGCTGGAATCAAGGCATAGAGGTTGGACTAACGGGCGCGTTCCTGTGCAGTCAGGTTTTTATAAACAAGATGGTCAGGGATGACATTCGAGGTTCGGTGATAAACATAGCATCAGACTTATCAATCATAGCGCCTGACCAGAGGATTTATCAGGGAGATGTCAAGCCGGTTGATTATAGCGTGACAAAGCATGCGCTAATCGGCCTAACGAAATACCTTGCGACTTATTTCGCTGAGAAGGGCATAAGAATAAATAGTCTCAGTCCATCGGGCGTGTATACGAATCAGGACGCATCTTTTGTAAAAAGGCTGTCCAGCCTTATACCAATGAACAGAATGGCTAGCGTCGACGAATATAAGGGCGCCATAATTTTTTTATGCTCGGACGCCAGTTCGTACATGACGGGTGCGAATTTAATAATTGATGGAGGAAGGACAGTATGGTAGGCTCAACAAAACTTCCCATTAAGTTTGTCCCCAAAGGCTGGGGATTCGAAAAGTGGATCGTAAATAATGAAGAATATTGTGGAAAGCTTCTTTATTTTGTTAAAGGAAAAAAGTGTTCTTGGCACTATCATAAACTGAAAGACGAAGTCTTCTATATTCAATCTGGCCGCATTTTGGTTAGATACTCTGAAGGTGACAAGATGTATGAAAAAGGCCAGCTTGTCGCGAATGAGATTGTTCTTGCTCCCGGCGATAACTTTCATGTATATCGTGGATTGAGACACCAGATGGTAGCATTAGAAGACACAGAGTTGTTTGAGTTCTCAACCCAGCATTTTGATAGCGATAGCTATAGAATTGAAAAAGGTGATTAATGCGTTATATTGTTGATATAGACGGTACTATTTGTACGAATACGGATGGAAAATATGAGGAAGCGCTTCCTTTCCCTTCTAATATTGAAAAAATAAATAATTTACATGATGAAGGGAACGAAATTATATACTGGACTGCTCGTGGTAGCGTTACTGGAATCGATTGGACAAGCTTGACGACAGAACAATTAGATAGGTGGGGCGTGAAATATAATGAACTAAAAATGAGAAAACCACATTATGATTTGTTTATATGTGACAAAGCAATAAATTCAGATAAGTATTTTGGAGAATAACTTGAAAAAACTTAAAGTAAATTATTATGACAGCCTGATGACGAAAGAAAATAATTTTGATGATCACCAAGCTTGGACTATGAGCAGAGCATGGAACCCAAAAAGAATGCAGTGGATATATGGCGGAGGCGCCCAAGAGTGCGCTGCGGAGCCGATGAGAAGGCTGCCGGAGGAGGGTGTTGAAGTAACTTTGTTTACTGATAAAGATATCTTCTCTCCTATGGTTTCACAAGTTGGCACCAAATATAAAGTAGTGTATATCTCGGAGTGCAGATCTATTCATCCTTTTGCATACAATCATGCAGTCATGGCAGAAGATAACTTTGATTTCATATTTACTCACGATGCCGAACTTTTGAAAAGAGGTGGAAAATATGTTAAAAATGTTTTAGGAACTTCATGGGTAAACGAAAGTGAGGCTAACATATATAACAAAACTAAGATGCTTTCACACATTGCTTCCAACAAAAGGTGGTCAAGGGGACACAACTTGAGACATTTGATTGGCAAAGCTATCATGAATCGTTATAAAGTAGATTTATGGGGATCGGCATATAATGGATTTGAAACAAAACTGGATCCGTTGAAAGATTACCGGTTTTCGATTACAGTAATGAACGCGAAACATAATAATTATTTTACAGAAACTTTGGTGGACACTTTTCGCTGCGGTACCATACCAATTTTTTGGGGTTGCGATAATATAGGTGAGTTTTTTGATGAAGAAGGGATATTAGGATTTGAAACTGGCCCCGAATTATTTAAAATTCTTGATAATTTATCCGAAGAGCTTTATAATAAAATGTTGCCTCATATTAGAAATAACTTTGAAATTGCAAAGAAATATGTGTGCGTAGATGATATTATAGCAGAAAACATCATTAATACATTAGGACTAAAAGGGTATGAATAGGAAATATTTACCAACCCTATCCGAACTTATTGATAGACTATCTATAGTTCAGCTAAAAGAGGTGTTCATCACAGAGCACAAAGGGGAATATAAACAAGAAATAAAGGACATTATTCACGATATTGATTTGACACTGAAGGAAAATAGTGTTATATTAGATTCTAAGGCAATAAGAGCAATAGTAGTTTTATCACAAATGAACCTTCACATCTGGCACAATGAATCAAACTATCGTAAAGGAATTGGTGAAGGAAATAATCTAGAGCTAACACACGGATTAAACGGCATTAGAAATACCGCAAAGAACAAAGTTCAGGAATTGTCAGGAGGCCGCAAAGATTATAAGATTGATTGTTTGGCCGCAGAATTTAAAGATTGGGAGATAAGCTGGGATGAATCTTAGAGAATATTATGAACATTACCTAACGCTGCACAAGGATCCTCGCTGTAGGAGGATGCATTTTGTGGGACAATTGGCTACAATATTCTTTGCGATATTTGTGCTCCATGGAGCGTATTGGTACTTCTTGCCGGCGATACCTTTTGTTGTTTATCCTTTTGCTTGGACCGGTCATATTCTTTTCGAAAAAAACACGCCGGCAGCGTTTAGGGATCCCTTAAAAGCAAAATTATCAGACTGGCTAATGTTTCGGGATATATTACTTGGGAGGATTTCCTTATGAAAGTTTTGATAACCGGTGGCGCTGGATATATTGGTAGTGAACTGGTTCAATATTTTCTTGATGACGACCATCAGGTTGTGGTTTACGATAAACTAATGTATGGGCCCGACTCACTTTTAAGATATACCGTGAACCCTAATTTTACTTTTGTAAAAGGCGATGTCAGGGACACAGCTTCTTTGCGAAGGGAGGTTGAAAAGGCAGATGTTATAATACCCCTTGCCGCTTTGGTTGGTTTCCCATTGTGTCGAGACAACCCTCGCGAAGCGAACGAAGTAAACTATAAGGCGAACGCTTGGATAGCTAAAAATAAATCAAAAAAACAGATTGTAGTGTATCCTTGTACTAATTCTGGCTACGGGGTCGGGGAGAGCGGCAAATTTTGTACAGAAGAGTCGCCTCTAAATCCGGTATCTTTGTATGGCAAAACTAAGGTGGCAGCCGAAGAAGAATACCGGAATGTAGAAAATCATATAACATTTAGGTTGGCAACTGTATATGGACCTTCTTCTAGGATGAGAACTGACTTGCTGGTTAACAATTTTGTGCTAAAGGCTTTACGAGAAAAGATTTTGGTTCTTTATGAACGAGAATATATGAGAAATTATGTGCATCTACACGATATATGTAGATCTTTCAAGTTTGTAGTAGATAATTGGGACCTCTGTAAAGACGAAACATACAATGTTGGTAATGACGCTCTCAATATGAATAAACTTCAGTTATCAGAAAAAATAAAAGAGCATGTTCCATTGGAGATAATTTTCGCCGAGTTCACTCAAGATTTGGACAAAAGAGATTATATTGTCAGCAGCCAGAAATTTTATGATAAGGGCTTTAAGTGCCAATATGACCTTGATGTCGGGATTAAACAGCTTATGAAAGCATATAGCATTATCGAGTCACCTTGGTATGCGAATTATTAAGGAGTAATATATTGGATGATAAAAATTTAGATGTGCTGTTTGTTAGGCCGAATAACAGTGGTAAAATTTATCAGGGTCTCTCGAATAAGTATTCAGCGATAGAAACACCCACATGGTGTCTTTTGTTGGCGGAATCGTGTAGATCTGTGGGCTATAATGTTGCCATTATGGATACCACTGCTGAAAATTTAAGTGATCAAGAGAGTGTCGAAAGAATTGCCAGCCTCAACCCCAGGCTGGTATGTTTTGTGGTTTACGGTCAGAATGTAAATGCCGGCACGGTAAACATGAGCGGTGCGGTACGCCTGTCTAAGGCTGTGAAGGCTTTTGGAATAAGGAATCCTATATGTTTTGTGGGTTCTCATATGTCAGCCCTGCCATATGAAACGTTGGAAAAAGAGTCTAGTATTGATATTATCTTAACAAACGATGGAGTTTATGCTTTAAGAAATCTGCTGTCCCTAGATACATTGGATATCAAGAGTCTTGAAAAAATTAGAGGTATCGGGTTTAGGCAAGGTGGGAAGCCGCTTTTGACGCCTCCCGAGAAACCTGTGCCGCAAGATAGGATGGATACGGATTTACCCGGATACGCCTGGGATTTACTACCATATAAGGAGAAACCCCTAGATCTTTACAGATCCCCGATGTGGCATGCAAATTATATAGAAGAGGATAGAAATCCGTATGCTGCGATATACACCTCGCTTGGGTGTATGTTCAAATGTTCGTTCTGTATGATTAACATTGTGAACAGAAACGACAATGCTAGAGTAGGTGTTGCGTCCGATTATTCTGGTATGAGGTTCTGGTCTCCGGAGCTTATTATTAAAGAGATAGACAAATTGGTTGCTATGGGTGTAAAAACACTAAGAATTAGCGATGAGATGTTCTTGTTAAATAGAAAATATTATGTTCCGCTCTGTAATATGATAAAAGAAAAGGGTTACGGCGAGTTCTTGAATATGTGGGCCTACTCTAGGATAGATACAGTGAAAAGACCAGAGAATCTGAAGCTAATAAGGGAGGCTGGAATTAGATGGCTTTGTCTTGGGATAGAGAGTGGGGATACCAAGGTTCGCCTGGAGGCATCCAAGGGCAAATTTAAAGATGTTGATATAAGACATATTGTTAATATGGTCCATGACGCAGATATAGACATAATGGCCAATTATTTAGTTGGTTTGCCCGGAGACACTCATGAAACCATGCAGCGTACACTTGATCTGAGTCTAGAATTATGTACACGCGGTTGGAACATGTATGCAGCAACAGCCTTACCAGGAAGTCGACTCTACAAATCGGCGCTTTCTGACGGCTATGAATTACCAGAGGATTATATTGGGTACTCCTTTCATTCATACGAGACACTTCCGCTGCCCACGGATGCGCTCACTCCAGCAGAGATATTAAAGTTTAGAGATGATGCTTGGGTGAGGTATCATACCCACGGCTCTTTTCTAAGTTTGATAGAAGAGAAAAGTGGTTTAAGAGCAAAAGAAGATGTTTTAGAAATGACAAAAGTTAGATTAAAAAGAAAAATATTGGGAGATTGATAAGTATGGTTTTAGAACAAATTGCCAAATCGGTAAGGAAAAGAATTTTTGAATTTAAAACAAAATCTGGCCATGGCCACTTGGCTAGTTGTCTATCTCTGGTGGATATCCTGGTTTCTCTATATCACGATGATGAGACCTTATTTGAACATAAAAAGGACACAATAATTCACAGCAAGGGTCACGGATCCCCCGCCGCGTATCCCATATTAGCAGATCTGGAATACTTCCCAGAAGACGAGTTGGATAAATATTGCACCCCAGGTGGTATTTTGAGACTTCATGCTGATTCTACAATCCCAGGATGTGAATTTGTAGGTGGATCTCTTGGAAACGGAATAGGGTATGCTGCTGGCTTAGCATATGCCAGCGAAAAGAATGTGTATGTCATTTTGGGCGATGCTGAGTTATATGAAGGATCCGTTTGGGAAACTTTGATTTTTGTCGCACATCACAATATTAGCAATCTTCGAATCATTGTCGACAGAAATGGAATGGGTATACTAGGAAAAACGGAAGAGCTTTTAAAGCTTGACCCATTGGATGAAAAATTTAGAAGCTTTGGATTCGAAGTTGATGTAGTCGACGGCCACGATTTTGAGCAGTTGAGAAAAGTCTTCTCTAAAAAAACAGCCATTCCCCAAGTGATTGTAGCAAACACCATAAAGGGAAAAGGAGTTAGTTATATGGAGGATGTGTGGCAATACCATACAATCATACCAAAGGATGATGAATCCATAAGGACTGGAATGGAGGAGCTGTCATGAAATCACAAAGAGATGTTTTTATTTCGTCTTTATTTAAAAAGGCAAAATATGATAAAGATATTTATCTAATATCGGTTGATATGGGCGCCCCCTCTTTGGATCAGTGGAGAGAAGAACTTCCAGATCAATTTTTGGCAGCGGGGATATCTGAGCAGAATGCAATTAACTTTGCGGCCGGCCTGTCTGCTGCCGGCAAGAAAGTATATGTTTATTTTATGGCCAGTTGGGTTGCGAGATGTTTTGAGCAAATCAGGTATTCTTGCGCCATAGCTGAAAACCCTATAACAATTTTAGGTAATGGAGTAGCGCTAGGGTATTCTCCTGCTGGCCCTGCTCACAATCCAACAGAGGACATGTGCTACATGAGGAGTATATGCGGGATAGAAATATATTCACCGAGCAATAACTATATGGTTGAAGGACTGGTCGACCTTACAGTGGAAGAGTCAAAATTAAGATATATTCGTTTAGAGAGAAAACAAGCCGAAGAAATGAAGAACGCATATTGTCTTTCCGCCGCCGACACTGGCTTTTTAAAAAAGGGCGTTTCCAGCGTAAAGCTTGGATTATCGGAGCCAAGACACCTCCGTGATCCTAAAATCTGCATAATGTCTAGTGGATATATGCTGGGAAGAGTGTGCGAGGCTTGGGGGTACCTCGTCTCGGCCGGCCACCGGGCCTCTGTTTATGATGTATGGAAGATTAAACCGATAAACGAAAAGATGCTTAAAGAAATAGTTAGAGAATATGATTATGTGGTCACCGTAGAGGAGCAAACTGTTTCTGGCGCCTTCGGCTCTGCAATTATAGAGGCCCTGTCTGACTCTGGTTCCAAAAAGGGTGTTCTAAGAATAGGGCTGCCAGAAAGGTATATTTTCGAAAACGGAAGCAGAGATCACCATATCGATAATAACGGATTATCAGCAACAGACATATATAACAAGATAATAGACTTCGTAAAAGAGACAAATGAAAATTATTAAAAAGATAAAACACTCAGATAATATTGATGGAGTTTCTAAAATTACATTAGACACTTTTCAAGATTTTAGGGGAGAAATATGGACACTATATTCTAAAGAATATTGTGATTATGATTTTGTCGCGGATAAGATCACGATCTCTCGCTTCGGTTCGCTGAGAGGGTTTCATGGAGATAGTCACACTGCAAAATTGATATCATGTTTATCGGGACAGTTTCAGCTTGCCATTGTAGACACCAGAACAGGCTCAGATACCTACGGCAATGTAGAAACATACCTAGTGTCCGACAATGAGCCTGCCGTCGTTGTGGTGCCGCCTGGGTGCGTCAACGCACACCTGTGTCTTTCTGATAAGTGTGTGTTCTACTATAAGTGGTCAAAAGAATATGAGGGCCCAGATGGCCAAGTGACGGTTGCCTGGGACGACCCCGATATCGGGGTTGATTGGATTATAAAATCACCAATACTATCAGAAAGAGACAAACATGGCCTCAAATTAAAGGAAATTAGATTATGAATATTAAATATCCTCTAGCAAAAGAGACGATTAACAATAAAGATATTGACGCGCTGTGCGATTGGCTTAAAACTTATCCTCGCTTAACTAAGGGAGAACTGACCTGGGAAGTTGAAGAAGAGTGGGCCAAGTACATTGGAACAGACTATGCCGTTTTTAACAACTCAGGGTCGTCGGCTAACCTCCTTATGATATATGCTGCAATGAGAGCAGGGCGCATTGCAAATGGAAAGATTGTTGTTCCGTCGGTTGGTTGGGTGACCACAATCGCGCCCGCAATTCAGCTTGGTTTAAAACCGATAATGGTTGGTGCAGATTCAAAAACATATGGCATCGACCTAAAACAACTGGAGAGTATATGCATAAAAGAGAGGCCAGATGCTGTAATATACGTTCAAGTTTTAGGAGTACCTCATTATAGAAAACGGCTATTGGAATTAAAACAGAAATATGGATTTATTCTTTTAGAGGATGCCTGCGCAGCTCTCGGCGCCTCATATAATGACGGACAAATGGTGGGGACTATAGGTGATATGTCGTCTTTTTCTTTTTATTTTGGCCATCAACTTTCGACCATAGAAGGAGGAATGGTAAATACTAATGATAAAGCTCTGTATGAAATGTTACTTATGCTGCGCAGCCACGGATGGGGAAAGGATTTGCCGGAGGATACATATGAAAAACTTATCCATAAACACAAAATTGATGATTTTCACAAGCCATTTACATTTTTTGAGCCTGGATTCAACTTGAGATCGACAGATTTACAGGCATTTTTAGGGCTAAGACAGATAAAGAAGGCAAGGTGGGCTGCACAAAACAGAAATAGAAATCATCTCTTTTATGCCGATTTATTGAGGGGATACGTCCAATTTCAGGATTGGAGAGATCACAATCCAGTTTCTATTTCATTCGGTGCTCTTGCCAAAACTGCAAATCATCGCCGCACGATCGTTAACCGTTTGGTTGAAAATGGTATAGAGACAAGAATTTTTAGCGCTGGTAATCTGGGCCGGCACCCGTTTTGGGTTGAAAGATATGGAATTTTTGAAGATAAAATAAGTGATAAAATTCATTCTTGTGGGTTTTTTGTTCCAAATTATCCGGAATTAACAGAAGAAAATATACATTTTATTTGTGGCGTTATCAGGGGAGAATAATGAAGATATTGGTTATTGGCGAAACATGTCAGGATGTATTTTGTTACGGAGACTCTGAACGTATGTGTCCAGCGGCACCCGCACCGGTATTTGTGCCGTTATCAATAAGGAAAACTCCCGGTATGGCTACAAATGTTCAAAAAAATATAATTTCTCTTGGTGTGGAGTGTGATATTGTTACTAATCATAATTGGAAACAAATAACAAAAACAAGATATGTGCATCAAAATACAAATCATTTTTTTCTACGAGTTGATGAAGGCGAAAATAAGTTTTATAGAGGCGACATAAGTGATATAGAATTTTCAGAATATGATATTGTTGTAATATCTGATTACGATAAAGGGTTCTTAACCAAGGAGGATATTTATAATATTTCTTCCAGACATAGATGTGTTTTTATGGATACAAAAAAAGAGTTGGGTTTTTGGTGTCGTGATATAAAATATATTAAAATTAATAATTCTGAATTTGAGAGATCAAAAAATCTAATAAATGAAGAATTAGAAAAAAAAATCATTGTTACCCTTGGTAAAAAAGGGTGTAGGTTTGCAGGAATAACGTATTCGGTTGATAAGGTTGAAATTAAAGATCTGTCGGGTGCGGGTGACACTTTCTTGGCAGGCCTGGCCGTCGGGTATTCGAAAACAAAATCTATTGAAAGATCTGTTATTTTTGCCAACGAATGTGCTACAAAAGTTGTGCAAAAAAGAGGGATGAATATTGTATGATCTAGTTTTTACAAATGGTTGTTTTGATATAATTCACAGAGGCCATATAGAACTTTTACAATATTGTAAAAGTATTGGAAAGCGTGTTATAGTTGGGCTTAATAGTGATGAAAGTATAAAACAGTTTAAAGGATCCACCAGACCATATTTTAAGCAGGGTGATAGAAAAAGAATGTTGGAAGCTCTAAGGTTTGTAGACGAAGTGATTATTTTTAATCAGCCAACTCCTTACGAACTTATAGGGGAATTAGCACCCGATATAATAGTAAAGGGGGGTGATTATACACCTGAGCAAGTAATTGGTAATGATTTATGTGAGGTGAAAATTTTTAGCTATTTAGATGGTTATTCAACCACGAGAATTTTAAACAACAAAAGGAAATAAAAATGAGTGAAGTAAAAGACATGCACCTGGCCGACCAGGCTATGGGGGCCCTAATGATGGCCTTGCAAAAATCGCTAATGGAGCAGTCAGATATTGTTCCCGTATTGAAGGGTTTTAAGTTTCGTTTATCAGAGGAGGGACTAGTAGTAATGAACCCTCCTTTGGTCAAACTAAGCGAAGATTTAGAAGAAAATTAGGAGGAACGCCGTGCCGCGCTATATTTATAGATGCGATGTCTGTAAAAAGTATTTCGAAGTCTCTCATTCTATCTCTAAAAAATTAACTGACTGTAAGTGTGGTGA
>Ga0208012_1000223_pt1 | contig 22068 bp, 26 predicted proteins | sample 15BtaG_FD_184090 | JGI IMG/M metagenome (GOLD analysis project Ga0208012, IMG submission 184090) | Marine viral communities from the Subarctic Pacific Ocean - 15B_ETSP_OMZ_AT15312_CsCl metaG (SPAdes) (version 2) | ecosystem: Environmental > Aquatic > Marine > Oceanic | place: Pacific Ocean... | reverse complement strand
CAAACAATCGGGGCAACTTTCACATTCACAAACCATTTCATAAAAATCTGGGTAGTTGTCGATCCATTCGGGGGGTATACAATTCGCAGTGAGGTTTCGAAAGCCTGCGCGAGTGCAATATTTTTCGTAATATATGCCTTGTTCGCAAGTTGACCCAAATTCGCAATCGGAATCACTTTCACATTCTACCCCTGCCCCATCCCCCCCATCGCAAAACCAACTACAAGTTGGGGGATGCGCACAACTCCCGTCCCAGCAACCTGTTCGATGTTCGCAACACAAAGAACCAGCACATTCACTATCTTCTTCGCAAATAGCACCAAACAATTTAAAACCATTCTCTTCGCACCAAGGACACCCACCTGTCTGATATCCGCCGTACCTTTTTGCGCCCCAAATACCATTGTAATCAATTCTGAAACAACCAGAACCCAAACCAAGCCATCTTGTTCTATGTTCTATTCCATAAACGGGATCAATATATCCATCATAATCACTACATTCTGTTGCAGTAAGAATTTGACAATCAGTCTGTTGGGTATATTGATCATGAGAAGAAGGATCCTCACATGTTGTCGTATCAATTGCAGGAATACATGGAGTACCAAATATATCATCGTTGGTGACTGTAAAGCAACATGCACCAAATTCAAATTCACATTCACAATCTTCTTCTTTTGTGCAAGGTACAACACTGCAATCTGTTTCTGGTCCAAACCAATGCCCGACACAACTATCTTTTACTACATAATCACATTCACCATCATGACAACATGCACCGAGTTTGTCACCGACAGTACACCATTCTTCCGGTAAGCACCTACCACAACAACTATTACCGCACCAAGTTCCAGAACAAACACAACATCCATCTTCACACCCAATGTCTTGGTCACATAATTCATCTGGATCAATGCAAGGTAAGCATCTTGATGTACCGTTGCCTAATACAAAGCAACACAAATTACCACCACAACCACCATCTACACAACCATCATCTTGTGGTTCAGGTTCACAATTTTCATTAATATCAAGACCTTCCCAATATTCTGAACATGTTGTATTGCAACACCACACTCCACCCGTCATATTACAAAAACATTCGTTTCGTGTCCAACACGCAGGCCAATGACCATGATCGAAATCCATATAAATGCAGGAACATTCTGCTTCTTGTGTTTCGCATTCTATATCTCCGGGCCACACATCAGGGAAAAATACTGAGTCAGATCCATCTGGAAGGTTAGAACAATCTTCTTCTGTAGATCTTGCAGCAACTTTATAACATTGCGATGGTAGAGTACTACCAACCATAGGATAAAAGCAACAAGTTCCCATCACTGGTGGTTCTGGTTGTTCACATAAACCATCTGTACATATAATTTGGTCACCTTGAAAAATCCCGTTTTCGTTGTTATAGCAATCGCTGCATGACATTGCTTGACAAGATTCATCTAGTAAACAACACGCACCATACCCGATACACTCAACATCCTCATCTTCACCTTCTTCATTTCCTTCATAGTCATCTTCTGTACTTTTGCAAACTCTATTTTTTCCTTGCCAAACACCATCTAATTCTTCGCATTCTTCTGGTAATAAGGAATTCACACATTCTTCAAATTCAATATCTCCACTTTCACATATACAACAAGAACCTCTATCCATAAAGCAATTTACATATGGTCCATTACAAAATGTTTCGTCACCTTGATAGGAACCCTGATATATGTAACCCTCGCACAAAAATTGTGATAGGTTATCTATACATCCTTCATCTGGTAAACAACATGCACCAAACATCATCTGACATGAGGCACATTTATTATTTACACAACAGTTACATCCTTGACAATCGATATCAACAGTTTCTTCGTTGCAAGGTCTACCAATACAACTTTTACATACACCAAACACACAACAGTCGCATCCTTGACAATCTTCATTTTCGGTACAAGGTTCGTCCGGTAAATCACAAAGACCAGGTAAACATTCTGTATCTTGTCCTTGGTACTCTCCTTCTACTGCTGCACAAACTTCTTCTGGAATAATTTCACAAGTTCCATCTGGTAAACAACATGCACCCCCAATCCCCTGACATAAACAACACCCTCCAGTTAGAGGCTCACATTGTTCTTCTATTTCGGAACAACTTGGGTTACACCAGTGTTGTGGGTCTGCACCATTTTTTCCCACATTAGACGAGGCACCCAAATAATTTGGCAACCTACCGCGCCATCGACCCAATTTCTCCGTACATTCCCAAGTGTTTAAATTTTCACAAGACCCATCAGGCATACAACAAGCAGCAGTAGGTAAACAGGGATTTTCTTCGTATTCTTTTCCTTTATGATCCCAAAAAATATCCCCGCAATTATCAGAAATTTCATACCCCTCTTCTGATAAGAAATCACTACAAACAAATTGCCAAAAATCATTATTACAATGCTTTTTCTTTAGCTGTTCTTCCGTTGCGCCACCAAAAGTGCCGCCACCATCTTCATCCAATAAAGAATATTGAAAATTGTCGATTTGGGTTGCATTCAATCCCCACACACTACTATCATATACAACAATGACCGCACCCTTGCCATTCTTTTTCCAAACTACTGTACAATTTTTATTATTATCACAATCTTCTGGACAATGAACCGCCTTGCAACTTCCAACTAATCCCTTACCTTTATTTACAGGAACAAGTCCCTGTGCATATTTGGTATAAAAAGGTAATGCTCTTCTGGTTCCATTTTCATCTTCTTTTCTGAAAGGACTCTTTGTTTTTTGGCATGTAGAAATTATATTGGATGCGTTTGGACTTCCACCGTGTGTGTGGTTACTATCATCGTCTGCCAACCACACTTCATTTATAAGGTCGTCACCAAAATCAAAAAATTGTTCCTCCGACTCGCCTGGTTCTGCTGCACAAAATTCTGCAAATTCTATTAGTCTGTCATTAACCATCTCGACGGTCATATTTTCTTCTGGATATTCGTCCCACACATTGTCAACATCACAAGAAACATTTCCAACATGAGATTCATAAAATGGACCTGGTTTATAAAAAATAAATGACTTGTCTTGTGCGTGTTTCCATTCACCCATAATCACTAATTTACCACCAGAATTAACCCAGTTTCTAATCCATTCCCAATTTTCATAATTATTTTCGGGTGTGGGTGGAATAGTTGCAACTTTCATAGACGAAACTACACCAGACTCTTGATAATTTCCAACGTTTCCAACGAAGGCAATCTTATGACAATCTATATTATCTTTGGTGCAATGCATTGTACAATCACCTTGAGGAAATAATGGACCTCCCCAATAAACCATCCACTCTGCAAAAACCTGAGGTGACCAAGGAAGAAATCCATGAGGCGGTGCAAATTGATAGCGCCAAGGTGGAGTAATATCTGGCCAATGGATGTCTCTCCATCGTTCATCGTCAGGATCAAATCTTCGTGAGCAATACGAAGATTTCCAATATTGAGTCCCCACAGACCCCATATCAAAATATGAATTTGTGGTTGCATCATTTTCAAGTTCATACATGTCGGGGTATGTTGACATGTATGGATTGCTGCCCATCGCAGGAAATGTATATGAAGATTCTCCTATTGCACAGACTGGACAACTTCCTTTGAGATTAGAAAATAAATTATCAACAAGTTCTTTATGATCTTCTTTGTGTTGCAACCAAGCATTATCCTTACAATCAATATTATCACCACAACCAGGAATAACCGTGGAATCATATTCAGTTATTAAATTATTTTTTAATTCAACATACTGATGCCAGAATGTATCTTTATAAGAATATACACTCTCATCACAAGGATTGTCACCACACCCACAACAACATGTAGTTCTATGAGTAGACATATTTAATTAGAGACAATCACACAACCCATCGTGGGCATTTGGTACATCAAAGAAAAATATTTCTTCTGGGAAATTGTCATCTTCACCTTCTTCATTTTCTTCTGGAACAAAAACTTCTAACATATAACTCGGAATCCTATTCATCTGTACAATATGTTTATGAAAGTGAACATCATCACCATCAACCGAACACGGATCTACTCCAATTTTATAATAACCACCTACGGGCATCATTTGATATGCTTCTGGATAATCGTTGAAATCTTCGTCTGCGACATTGACACCGGGTCCAACAAATATATTATTACCTTCTTTAGTGTTTAATAATTCGTTTATGTTGAATGCACCATTTTCTACATTTGCAATACCTTTCAAACCATCTGGTATTACAACAACACTAAATGGTGCATTTTCTTTTGTTAGAATTTCTAGTTCGATATCATCTTCACCTTCTTCATTTTCTTCGTCATCGACTATTGCATCTTTCGGCCAAATCTCTACTTCTCTCCAAGTGTATTCATATATTCCACCCCTTGCATCATCTTGTATTAATTTTGCATCATCAATTACCGCAAAAAATTGCATTTTTATATCTTCTTTATCGCAGCATATAGTGTGTCTATACACATCCCATTTTTCTTTTAGGTTCTTTATTCTTAAATATTCTTTATAATTCTCTTTACTTGGTTCAATTACATTTTCGTAAATATTTTTTAATTTGTTAATTTCCATGTTGGTTTGATCAAACATTGTCTGCCACATATTTGTGTTTTGTTTACCGAAACCACCATCTTTCATTCTACTAACTAAAAAGTCTTGGTCTTTTAGTTTTCTATCATTGTTAAATACAGAAGAAAAGTAGCCATAAATGTCATTCTTCTTTATTTCTCTACTCTTCTGGGGAGATTTTTTATCTATACTCGTATCAATCCAGTCTGGAAGTAATTTATATTCTTCTACCGTTTCCCAATTTTCCCAATCTCTATGATAATCATAATCAATTATACTTTGATCGTGCATAGAAAGACCGTCCGAATAGTTGTGATAGGGATCAGAATAATTTGGTTTAATTAGTTCATAATATGAAGAATAACCACCATTTTGCCACAAACCCAAATGATCATATTCTGTATCACTTGCGAAAGATAATAGTTTAGGATCACCCTTATCTTTTACAAACTCTAGGTCTTTGGTTGCACCGTCACTTTTCCCATAGACGAACGGAGTGGACTTCTCAGGAGAATATTCGGAAGATTTTGGTAAATTCGAGTCTGTGATCATCTTTCTTATAGATTTGAAATGCCATCCATCAAAATCATTCCAGAACAAGAAATTAGAATGACCTTGCTGGTTTACACCAATAGAATTTTCGGTTAGGTTGGTCATGAGTTGCATGAGAGTCAGGTTATTTGATTTCTTTCCCCACGGATATAAATTTGGATTCTTTTTCATCCATATAGAATTGTGAGTTTCTTCGATATCCATACTGTTTGGAACTGACCAACCATCAGAGCCATTGAAATATTTTCCTGCAATGTTATTTACTAATCCACCATCTTTTCCAGAACTAGCAATCTTTACAAAAGAATCCGTATTCAAAAATTCAGCGTGTTGTTCATTATCGGGAATATTATAATAATATCCTTCACATGACATGAAGTTTATTTTATATTGACCTTTCTTTAAAGTACCACCATATGCACCATCTGCAGTAGCAATATCGCCCTGTTGGTGAGCTTCCGTCAAACAAAATTCTAAAATTTTCTTAGAACCAGGAATTCCCGGTGTTTCCATCTCTATATGTACGACTTCATCTTGACCGTTTACTACAAATTCACCAACCATATTGTCTGGCTCCTTTATAATCATACTCCCCACAATAGATGGTGAAAGTATACTTTCCATTATAGTCATTGTATAAAGGTTATGCCCAATTTTTTTTGTTTCTGGACCAACGATAATAATTTCTTCATCTTTAGATTTTATCTTTCGTATAGACAACTTCGTGATGTCAACTTTATATCCTTCATTTTCAGTATATACCATATTCTAAGAACCTTATTATAAAGTTGTTATATATTTAGTAGTTCCCGGTGGAACCGTATTATTTATTAGCGAATGAAATTCTCCGACCACAAGATTCAATATTTGTGGTCTCAATAATTTAATTATCCTATTATTATCATTTTTTCTAATAATGTCTGCCCCTTTGCTAATTACTTTAATTCCACTATTTACTGGCATATCATCAGTAACCCATTTATACAACAAAGTTGCGGTCAAACCACACAAACTTCCAGCACCTTTATAAAAGTCACCAGTCGTTCCATTTGGAGAGTTTCCGTCAATCATTGAATATGGATTTAGCATATCTTCATTATGATATTCAAAGAATGATAAACCATTTTTTATAGATTCAGATCTTCTAATGATTCCGAAAGTTGAACCAGCAGTTGCACAATATGGACCTTGCGCTTCTGTTTCATCATCGGTAGGTCCCGTAATTTGAACACACGCCGTCCCACCAAGTGATTGGATTGCACATGCTGTCAGTCCGAAACCGTTAACCTTTTTATATCCTTCATTTGTCGGCGTATATACATAGAACTCATCTCCTTGAGAAAATGTTCCTTCAGATTCTTTGGTTTTTACATCTACTCTATGATGGAAATGATCAATATCGTTTATAATTCCCCAAACATTCAAATCAAGTATATTACCTGTAATATCTCTTCGTACTATGACATCATCTTCTTTGATGTCTAGGTTTTCCATAAAATAATAACTCTTACCGTCTAAAAATTCAGAAAATAACTTATTGATTTCGTTGGATGATTTTGACCAATCATTATCTAAATCAACGATGCCATTTGAAAGTAAAACCACCCACCACAATGCACTATCTCCATAGACATCAAATGCAACTTGATCGGGAGTATCTCCGTCATTTATGACATACTGATTAAAGTTAGTGGGTGTATCTAAAGTTTTCTTTTTGAGTGCGACTCTACGAAAAACATCCTGCATCTTAATGGTAAGATTGCCGTTCTCTGTTGAAAATTCATAATCTATTTTTGGAAAATTTTTAAAATACATTTATTATCTCATTAAATTTATAACGGTGACATTCCACCATACATGCCACCATAAACACCCGAACCTGCATCTGTTGCAGCAGAGTATGGCAATATACTCGTCCAGTCGTTGGTTGCAACTGCTTGTGATGCTTCTAAAAAACTCAGTTTTAATGTAGTTGCAAGAGGAAATCCATCTCTGGCTACTGCCATCGAACCGTCAGTTAGTTGTGTTGGTGAAATTGATACACTCATCAAGACAGAAAGAAATTGATCCATGTGCCATCGCCAGCCACCTGGTTTGTGTGGAGCAGCTTCTGCATTGATATCTTGGGACGGGGCTTCTTGAGGATGGGCAAAAGTAACATCCCACATTGGTGGTGGTTGTACTTGTTCATTCCCGCGGATTCCAGCCTTACCCATTGCCTGTACTGGATATACAGATGCCTGAAAAGATCTACAGATTGTTGCAATAACTTCGCCATCACCAATCTCTCTGTTTATCAAATTCCAAGAATAATGTCGTTGTCTCAATTGCGGCATCTTAAATTGAGCCATACTCAATTCCATCTGTTCTATATCATTCAAAGCTCGTCTACCCGAACCGACCAACCCAAAGGTGAGAAAATTTGCTGTACCAGAAAGCGCTTCTCCCCAACCACCTCTGAGATCCGCATCTGTATATCCCCAAAATCCATCATTTGCACCCTGATCCCATATTGCCGTATCAGTAGACACGACACTAGGATATGGTAGATAAATATCATGAATAGATCCAGAATCTGTTGACGATTGTGATTGGTCGTCTAATGTATTTTCAAACGGTCTTGCAGCAAATCGTAAAAAACCACTACTAACTTCATCACTAGACCAGACACCCTTCTGTGGATATGATAATGCAGTCATTGTATTTTCCTAATATTATTTAATATCATACTATATTTATACGAAAGTTCATAAATAAATCATATGGCGTATAAAACTAAATATAAAATAAAAAATAAAGATAAATACATTGGTGACCCATCCAATATTGTTTGTAGGTCTTTATGGGAACGGAGAGTGTGTAAATATCTCGATGAAAATGTCAATATCTCAAAGTGGGGAAGTGAAGAAGTTTCAATCCCATATTATTCCACCACAGACAAAAAAATGCACAAATATTATCCAGATTTTATTATAAAAAGTGGAAATGATATCTCAATCCTTGAAGTTAAACCCAAAAAACAAACAATTCCACCAAAAAAACCAAAAAAATCAAGAAAAAGTTACATAAACGAATGTATAAGGTATACAATAAACCAAGAAAAGTGGGAATCTGCAAAAGATTTTTGCAAAAGTCGAAATTGGAAATTTATAATACTCACAGAAGATGATATTCTTCCATAAATAAGTATAGAGAATAAGCATGGCCGGATATCATAGAACAATAGACGATTTCAAGACACTCCTATCAAGAGGTGGTGGTCTGTCAACACCAACTAGATATGCTGTGGAAATTATGGAGGTGGGGGGTGAAGGTGAAGTGGAATGGAAGGGTATGGAGGGCAGCGGCGGAACTAAACCAGCATCAAGCAACCTGTTTCACCCAGAAAACATAACACTACCATCAAGATCATTTTCAACTATTGCAGACACACATTTTGGTCCAGTTCGTCAATATCCCCACAGAAGACAATATAATTCTGAAATTGTAATGACCTTTATATCATCGGAAAATCAGTGGGAAAGAAATTATTTTGAACAGTGGATGGATCTCATTATTGATAAAAATAATAACATAGACCCATACTCTTTGTCCAACATGTCTGACAACATGTTTATTTATGTTTTGAACCATTCAGATGAAGCAACTGGAAAATTTAGCTTAGATGGAGTATATCCATCGTCCATCATACCGGCAAATTATGGATATGGAATGATAAACGAATATGCAAAATTTCAAGTTACATTTAGATACAGAGATTATAAATTTGAAAGAATATAAATTTAAGGAGATTATATTATGAGCATAGTAGATATTTTGAAAGAATCAACTCCAAAATATACATTGACAATACCGTCAACAGGAGAAGATAAGACATTTAGACCATTTTTAGTAAAAGAAGAAAAGATTCTATTGATTGCGAAAGAATCCAATAATGAAATATCCACAATGAAAGCAATCAAAGATTTGATTTCTCGTTGTGTTGAAGACTTAGAAAATGTGGAAGATTTACCTATGTTTGATATAGAGTATATCTACCTCCAACTCCGAGCAGTTTCTATTGGAGAAAAGCTGAATCCTGTAATCATTTGCCCAGAAACAAAAGAAAAAATCAAAGTAAGCATCAATATTGAAGACATTCATGTACAAAGAAACAAAAAACATACAAACGAAATAAAAATAACAAAAGACATAATTATAACAATGAAATATCCTTCTGTTAAAATCATGGAAGAAGTTAATAAACATAAATCTGATGATGAAAAAACCGTTCCGTTGTTTTATGCAATCATCAATACAATAGATCAAATAGAAACAAAAGATGAAACTCTTAGTAGTGATATAATTTCCAGAGAAGAACTAAAAGAGTTTGTAAACAACCTTACAAAGCAACAATATGAAAAGATAATCAAATTTTATGCGACATCACCGAAGATCGAACATACAGTAGAATATAAAACTTCAGATGGAGAAACGAGGGAAATCACACTCAGGGGACTGCTGGATTTTTTCAAATAGGGCTCAGTCACCTGAGCCTAATAGGATACTATACTCTAAACTTTCAACTTATGCAACATCATAAATATAGTCTAACAGAAATAGAATCAATGATACCTTGGGAAAAGGAAATTTATATTGCACAATTGGTGGGATATATTCAAACTGAAAATGAAAAGATAAGGGACAGAATGGCACAAAGAAATATGAAAAGGGGAATGAGATAATATGCCTTTACCAGATATAGAACCGTCATCCTTGGGAACTGGAATGTTTTCAAACAATAAAACACCACCGAGTGGTGAGTTGTTCGATGGAATTAGTGGTGAAGAAGAACCAACAAATATAACAAGTGGAATTGGTGAGATGTTTAAAAATACATCTCTTGGGAATGATTTAAATGTTGATGATGATGAAGAAGAAGAAAACAAAAAGTTTGATAAACTTGAAATTGATAAAATTGAAATAAAGACTGCCGAAATAGGTAAACTTATAGTAGAAAGTTTGGTGACAAAAGACGAAGAAGAAAAATCCGAAGTTGAAGAACTTGAAGAGGCCAAAAAAGAAGAAGCAGTCGAAAAAATACTACCAACCATTGCAGAAGAAGCAAAAGATATTCCGTCTATTATAGGCGAAGATTCTGATGAGAAAAAAGCACTTGGTGATGCAACGCAATTAGACATAACCAAATCAACAGAACCTATGGTTTCTAAAGATGTAGAAGAACCATCTGCTGTTCTAGAACCTATGGTTTCTAAAGATGTAGAAGAACCATCTGCTGTTCTAGAACCTATGGTTTCTAAATCTGCTGTTCTAGAACCTATGGTTTCTAAAGATGTAGAAGAACCATCTTCTGTTCTAGAACCTATGGTTTCTAAATCTGCTGTTCTAGAACCTATGGTTTCTAAAGATGTAGAAGAACCATCTGCTGTTCTAGAACCTATGGTTTCAGAAACACCAGAAGAAACTGCAACTGTTCTAGAACCTATAGTTTCAGAAACACCAGAAGAAACTGCAACTGTTCTAGAACCTATGGTTTCTAAAGATGCACTAGAAGAAGATAAGACAGAGGCAACAGAAGAAAAATCAGGGATTATGGATACTCTATGGGATAATAGTCCGATTGGAATGATTTCCAACCTCTTTAAAGGAGATGATGAAGAAACGGCAGTCACCGATGGTCAAATGCAAAAAGAACAACCAACAGAAGAAAAACCAGGGATTATGGATTGGGTAACAAATCCTCTTGGTACTGGAATGGACATGCTTTTTGGTGACGATGAAAAATCGACACCAGAAGATGATACGGATGATGTTCTCATCGACATTAGAGACATTATATCTGAATTTGATTTATCTGGGGGAAGTGATGTTTCAGAAAATTTATTAGAAGAAACAATAACTCCACCAACAGAGGCAACAGAGTCAACAGAAGAAAAATCAGGGATTATGGATACTCTATGGGATACTAGTCCGATTGGAATGATTTCCAACCTCCTTAAAGGAGATGATGAAGAAGTTTCAAACCAAAAAACGAACACAGAAACTGTCACCAATAACACAGAAAATTTAGAATCTCAAACGAAAACTATTGAAGAAAATGTTGAATTAAAAACCATAGAAGATGCACAAGTAACTGTTCCGCCAAACATATCCGAACAGCAAAATAAGCAACAAGGAAAATCATCATTTTATTCCCAACCAAACCAAAACACAACAAGTCCCCCAGCGGACCCAGGTCCAAAATATACAAAGAACCCACCACCACCTGTTCCAGTAGGAAAAAGTATTAGTAAAGAATTGCAAACATATATTATGGTACCGCAATGGCGAAGAATGCTTGGATAAAAGAAAAGGAGTCCCGAAGGACTCCTTTTTCATTAGAAGATAAAACCAGTCTACTCGTTCGCTAACTTTTCAAAATATGATAGAGCATCTGTATCTTCTTCCGTTTTGGGTTCGACGGCTGACGGTGCAGTTGTTGGTGTAACATCTTCAGCAGTCGTAACTGTATCTGATGTTGTTTGACGAATATCGGCACCGAGAGTTGCATCTCTACGAATTTTCAATTCATCATATGTCTTGAAATTTCCTGTGTCAGTAAATTCTGCAAGTTTATATTCTGTACCCCAAAGGTCTTCCAACCATTCATCTGTACCTTCCATCAACACCGAAGTGGATTCAAATTCACTCTTATCGTAGTTGATATAACCGGCGACCTTACGAACTTTTAGTTTGAAGTTCGCACCTTGCCAAAAATCAAATGGATTGATTGCTTCTTCATCGTCAAATTCTGGGTTCATTGCTTCGTTGATTTTATCAAAAATCTTCTTACCAAATTTGTAAAGAAACACTTTACCTTCATTTTGAGGATTCGCAGGATCACTAACAACCATAATGTTTGACACATAATGCAAACGCCGTTTGCGGTTTCGTGCAATGTCCTTATCCTTTTCAATACCACTATTCCAAAGTTCGGAGTTGCTTTCGCATACTGGACATTTTTGTCCTAGTGTGGTTGGACAATTTTCAATGAACCACCCACCCTTACCTTGGAAACCGTGTGAATAGTATTTTGCCCACGGCAAATCTTCTCCATCCACTGCGGGAAGGAATCTAATTACAGCATAACCGTTACTGGACTTGTCCAACTCTGGACGCCAGAAACGGTCATCTTTGAACGATTCTTTTTTGTTTGTTTCTTCGATCTTCTTAGTCAACTCATTAATACTTGACTGAGAACGCTTCTTAAAATCTGCAAATGACATATTATGTCTCCTTATTGTTTCACGGAACTACCGTGTTCTAAACTCGGTGAGGAACTCCCTCACCACAACTTGTATTTTACTACAAAAATTCCAATTGTCAACTACTAAATTGGAAGTTTTGCATCATTTTCTTTAAGAATGTTGATGTCTATTCCTTCTACTCCGACCTTTTCTATAATTGGTTGGGATAAAAATTTGGCTGCTATCTGGGGTTCTACCTCAAATAACTCACACATATGTAGAATGGCATCAATATATGTACCGCCATTCTTTCCTACATATTTTTCTACAGACTTCACAAAATCATTTTGAATATTGTTATCGAATAGCATTTTTGGACAAATTCTCCTTCATAAATATAAACACTCTATCTTTGTATATATAAGATAACAGAAATACTATTCAAATCAATGAAAATCTGGAGATTTTAGAAAAATGGTAGACATTACATCAAATATTATTATCGGTATCTCAGGCGATAGTGCCAATATGGGTACTGATTACGGTACAGATGGGGTGGGGGTGACACTTGCACACCTTGCTCTTTCAAAGCTTGTTTGGGGGGACAACACAGAGGGAAAACGAGTAACACTCACCGATCCCCTCCCAATTCAATTTATAGGACAAACGAGTACGACTAACATATCTGGTACAGTAAATGCAGGATCAACTGCATGGTTCCCAGTACGAAATTATGGAGATGGTACATCTGCGGGTACTTACTATATTGCAGTTGCCGGTAATACTACTGGTACAGAAAGGGTAGGGATTACTGGTCAGGTTCAGGGTATGGTTGACGGTACACCACTAACAATAACAGGTGGTATTCTAATTATGGGTTCACAGGATGCAGCAAGAGGTGTTGCAATTCAAGGAACAAGTGCAGGAGTTACCGCAGAAGTAAACGGTGAAGTATTCCCTGGATATGGTTTTGGTGTTCCAATCGCAGTTACAGGCGGAAGACGATTAGATTCCTCCGTTGATAGCGTCAATGTATCAGGTACGATCAATTCAACAGGTGGACGACAACTATCTCCATCTACGGACTCGGTTGCAGTTTATGGTTACGACCGAGGAAAATCAGTACATACCATTCTTCGTTCAAGTAATGATGGTCCAACGGCTGGATATACTTCTGGTTATCCGGGTGGACCAGTAGACACACTTCAGGTTGCAATTATGAATGCTGCAAACGGAATTACATTCAGTGTTCAACTACAAAGTGCAACAGCAGTTAGCAACGATGGTGATACAGCACTAAGAATTCAAGGTGCAACCGCAAGTTCTGGTGCAGATCCAGTAATTGTTCGTGGACAAAATGATGGTGCTTTGGAAGTCACCGCCACAAGTGCGTTGAATACTACTGTTGGGAACATAGTCTCAATTGACGATGATGACATAATTACATCATTAGAAGATAAAGACAAACCAATTGGGTCCAAACTTGCAGAAATTGCAACAGATACAAATCAAATAGGAAACATTAGATCTGATCTTGTAAGTGGAAAAATCAAAACTATAATATCTTCCATAGTCAAACCCGATAATCTAAGATCTGGTCAAAAGTCAGTTTCTAATACATCTTCACAGTTACATACAAATTTAGAAATAAAAAGTGGTGTTACTGTAAAATCTTCTCCTCTAAGTAGCGAGAATGTATTAATTGGTCACAAGGGACTATTGAACTCAACAAATAGTGGATATTTATTAGAACCAGGTGAATCAATCTTTATAGAAATCAGCAACCTGAATAAGATTTATGTCAGACTTGCTGGATCAAGTGGCTCTGCAACTGTATATTATATTGGCACATAAGTAATGGCGCTAAATTCTTCAAGACGATCTAGCACAAATAAAACGGATTCCATCTATCGTGAGATAGGTAGTGGGAAATTTATTAGCATTCGTACAATCAACGAACTTGAAGATGTTATAGACACATCCGAAGCGTTTATGAAAGACCCCACTGTCATTTTCAACAGTGATAATACCAAAGTTCTATTTTATTATAATACAAAAGACAAAAATGAAATAGAAGAATTAGAAACATTGTTTAAACGAACAGTGAAAAAGGGTAGCACCATTACACTAAGTGATGCTTCTTATTTGAACGAGTTGTCTGGAGATGACGAAACTTATGATATTAGTGGAACATATAAGTTTCTGAAATATGATTCTGAATCAAAAACAATTATTGCCGAACCCATATCACTTACTAAACAAAGTAGCACATATTTAAAATATGATGCAAGATATTGGTTGGGTTCCTTATTGTGGACTACTGCGGATCCAGTACACACAAGGCACACATCACATGAAATAATAAATTTTATTGGCAATGAACAGGATCATTCATTTGTTTCCGTTTTGGGTCAATTAAAAGAACATGATAAAGTAGAGGTAAAAGGTATTGGTGAATTTACTGTTGATTCTTTTAGAATAGACACCGATGAAGGTTGGGAAAGAATTATAGTAAAAGAAGAAATTCCCGAAAAAGATCTTCTTGGGGAAATGACATATATTCGAGTTCTTAGATCAGACAGAAACCAACCCAAAGAACCTGTCATTGGTACAGTTCCACCAAAAGAACCCAAAAAGAAAAACAAGTCTAAGAAAACGAAAAACAAAAAAAAATCTGGTGATTTTTATACACCACCTTCCGTCGCGACAGCAGTAAGATCAAGTCATGCAAAAGGAATCATAAAATATTCCTATCGTCAATGTGAAAATGACCCCAACTTACACTGGATGGGATCAAGGGATGGGGGTTTTTGTATGGAAGGTGCCACACACCAACAGTCTAGAAGCATGCCCAATGCACCACTTACGGCTGATGGAACCGCTGTGCAAGGTAGTTGTTGCTACTTCGATAAAAAATTACAGAAATGGAAATGTCAAAATAAAGGTGGTGCTGCTGATTGGAGAACTTGCATGAATCATCCACATCGCGACGATGGATATGGATATTGTTGGCAAGAAGGCGTAATCTGTCGTGATAGAACAGATGGATGTGGTTGCTGTTGTAATAATTGTCAAAGCGAGGATCAAAACTATAATCCAAAAGCTGATTGCCTGAAGAAAGAACCTATATCAACAACAAGAAAAACATAAAGAAGTGCGCCAGCAAGTCTGTCCAAGGACATTAATCTTGCAAAAATTTCCCAGAATCTGGTTCAACTTCATATAACATTTTAGAAACTGAACTAACAGAATGCCACTCTCTTGAACCATCTTCAAATTGAATTTCTACAGATTCAGTAGTTCCATCTTCTGTGCTTTCTGCGGCATCAACGACCTTCCCCATCTTTTGACTACCACGATGTACTACACTTTCACCTAAATTATATGTTTCACTCATTGGAATTCTCCTTTGTATTATTTATCAAACTCTGATGCTTTTCGTTCTTCACCACGAACCATTACAGTTTCTTCCAATCCCTGCTCTTGTATATTTTCAGTATATTCCTCTACAAAATCCTCTAATGTTGCCTCTGTTTCGTATGCATCTATTCGTAATTTTGCTATTTCTAAATACTCTGCATCTAGTTCTATTCCAACAAAACTAAATCCTTCAAGTTTTGCCGCGATTCCAGTTGTACCACTTCCCATAAATGGGTCGAGGACTGTTCCCTTCTTTGGCGTTACCAACCTACACAAGTATTTCATTAGTTCAATTGGTTTCACTGTTGGGTGGTTGTTGTGAAAGTCTGTTGTCCTGTCGTTACCACTGCCTGTTTTCATTTCACCCGATTGTCCCATCATTTTATTTGCTGTACTTCTTGGCTTCTTAGAGATACCTTCGCACCCTTTGTTGCGTTCTTTCTTGTTTGCTTTTGGGCAATAGAAGAATCGGGATGCAGTTCCTTCGTCATTGTGTTCAGTTCCTACCTTATTGAAATCACTATTTGCAAACATTCCCTTCTTTTTAGTTCCCCTTGGTTTTCCTTTTCTGCTTGGTTTTGTATCAGGAAACCCTTCCAACACTTCCTCACTTCCATCGTGAATAAAGTTTGCAGGCCATCTGCCTTTTGTTTCTTGTCTGCCAGTAAAGGGATTTCCCGCACCACCACCAAATGGTTTTGCATCATCGTCCCAAGTGTTGATTGTATAAGATTCACCGTCTTGTAATTTGACGCGGCAATCATCAATATTTATTGCACCTGTTCCGTGTTCCATAACATTATTTGCAACCGTCTTTTCAATTATTGGTTTTCTTGCCATAACAATAGGTTCGTGTGATGGTTTTAGTGCAGTTCCCCATCCTTCATAAGATTTTACTTTTTTACCAACATTATGCGACTTAGGAAATCCACTTCCATAAACCCACATAATTTGGTCACGAATTTCAAATCCTGCATCTTCTACATTGACAACCATTCGGTGATATGTTCTTGCACTACTAAAAGATAATAGATGACCGCCAGGTTTCAAGACACGAAAACATTCAGACCACATCTCTACACTTGGAACATCATAGTCCCATTTCTTACCCATAAAACTCAGACCGTATGGTGGGTCTGTTACGATTGAATCAATTGAATTATCTTTGAGTGTTTTGAGAACATCAAGACAATTTCCATTTAGTAAGTTTATATCAGTCACTACATCAACCTTCCTTGTCACCAACAACAACAACATTGCCAGATTCAATACAACCAAGTAGTTTCTTACGAACTTCTTCCTGTCCTTCTTCTGTAGACATATCTGGTGGAGGGGCGTTTTCCCTTCCAGTAAGAACATAAGGAACTTCAAATTCACTCATCACATACGCAAGTGAAAGTGCCTCTGCACTGTTCCAAGATACATCGTATTCTTCATAGAGTTTATGAAACAACACAGTCATATACTGTGCCAATGCCTCTGTCATTTTTGGTTCTTCCCAAGAAAAAGTATGGAAGCCATTTGGACTTGAGAATCCCCACAACTTTACAGTTCTCACACAGTCATCGCCAAACTTGACGAAGTAACCTTCGTCATCACGAATTTCTTCTGCCCAATCACCGTCTTTGTTATAACCATGTTCCATCATAACGGATACACTGATTTTGTTCTCTTTCAAGTAGGAATCTACTTCCTCTTGAGTCATACCGCATAGTCTTGATTTATCACTCATAGGTGTATTATACCATAAAGGGGATATGTGTCAACTATAAAGTATGAATAAAATACGCAATAGTTCCGATACCGATTATACACACAACAGTAATAACGACAATTCCAATAACAGCCACTCTGTGTTGTCTTTGGCGTTCTCTGACCATTGCCGGAGTTTCTTGTCTTTTGTAAATGTTTCTAAATGGTTTAGTCATTTTTCTCCATAATATATTTCGCCAATTTGCCAAAAAAGGTCTGAGGTTCTTCCCTCAAACCTTTCTTAGTTTTTCTTCTGTTCTTCTTTGGGTCTTTACCCTTCTTTGCATCCCAAGATTTGGCTCTGTTCTTGGGTGTTCCAAACATATCTCTGTCATTCGGTTTCTTCTTGGTCATCTTCATATACTCCAAAATCATACTCAGGGCAATCTTCACATTCTTCATCGATGTCATCTTCTAAATGTGTGTCACCACTCTCAATCATTTGTTTTACCCAATGACCATATATTCCGTCTGGTTTTCGTTTTTCTTCACTCATTGTTAATTGTCCTTTTTAAATATAAAACCTTTTTTGGGGTTACCCGACATATATGACGCATAATCTTCGCCTTGTTTCGGATCTCTATGAAAGTTTCCAATTGGCTTTCGTTTTCCTTTTGGTGGGTCTCCATCTTTTTTCAGCCCATGAAATGCACTTCCTCGTTTCTTTGAGGTTACTCCCACACTATCTTGATTATACCTTCTACCCAGTGCCTTTGCAAGGCCTTTTAATTCTGTATGATGCTTTTTTTCTTTTCCTTTGGAATCAATCTTTAAAGACTTCTCGGTCACTTGACGTTCTTTGCCAGTTTTATCGTCCTTTTCAACATACCTACCGATGACTTCCACATAACCATGTCCAGATTTTCTGACATGCTTTTTGAGGTCTTTGTGTCTTTTCTTGTTTTCGGCATCTGATAAGTCGCCACGATGTGCGGAAACCATTGCGGAACTTAGTCCCGATTCGTGTTTATCCTCTTGTCGTTTAGATGACTTTTTGGATGCTTCTTGAAGTTCTCGTAATAATTGGGTAAATGTTTTCATGTTATTATGTATAATTGTAACATCTCCAAAGCAATTTACCATTCCAAATCTTCAATCCAATCAATTTCAGATGGTATACAATCAATAAAGAATGTTCCAGAATTGACATCCTTACCACCATGCTGGTTATGAATCCACTTGCCATTTTCGTCTTGCACTTCGAGTGCATTCTTCGCAACCTCTTTGGAGGCAACATAAAGTTTAATATTCTCAGGATATACTGCAAGAAATACAATATAATCATAATCCTGATGAGTTCTAATTTGTTGATAGCGAAAATGAGTTCCAGTTCCCCATAAAAACGACCCCTTGATTTCTATTTTGATTTCCTCATCAGAACCATTCAATTTAATAATACGGTCGTGTTCTGTACTCTTTGGTTTTAATACAGTATGACCGTTACCAATCATATATTCTTCAAATATCTTTTCAAAGATTGCACCTTTCTTTTTAGAAGATAAATCTTTGATTGCTTTGAAAGAAGAATTTCTATATGGGTCTATTTTATTAGATTCGGATATTGATGAATATACATCATATCCACAAATATCAATTTCAGTAATCATTAGTCTGCCAACTTCAACCCTGCACCCGAAACCACTCCTGCTTTTGGTACAACCAAACCAGAACCGAATGTTTCATTATATTGTGCTGCCATTTCTTCCATCGGGTCTACTACAAATACAACATATTCTTTTGAGATTGTTATACCATTTTCAATATTCGCATATGGCAACCATTGTCCGAATGCAAGTTGATCTTTTCCTGTTGGTATTAGTATTGCTGGTTTTTTAAGTACAACATAATCCTCTACAGATTGATCTACCTTTGCAATCAATTCTTCACCTGATGTTAATCTTACAATTTTTATTTCACTCATTTTCGACTTTCCTTTTTCTTTGTCTTTTTCTTTTTAGTTTTCTTACCGAATGCCTGTTCCCAGTTTTCGGCATACTTTTTCGGGTCTACTGGTCTATACTTGCTTCCTTTGCCTGCTTGACCATCAACCATCTTTTTCGCAACTTTTTGCTTCACCTTCCAGTGAATCTATCCATTCGTTAGCGACACGAATATCTTCCATTACTACATCACATTCGCATCTGTCTGCCGGTGTGCATGTGCAACTTTCGTAAAGAAGTTTTGCTTTGAGTCCTCTAATAATTTGTTCTGTTAGTTCCATGATGTTCTCCTAGTTCAGTAGTTACATTATATTATACACTACTATATGTATATGTCAAATAAAAAGGTAGGATTTCTCCTACCTTTTATTTAGTCGTTCCTAGTGAGAGCCACTCACTCTAGTCGTAATGAATCTTACATCATCTTCACACCCGAAGGTGTCACCAAAGGCTTTGTACCCGAAGGAACGAAATAAATCTTGAGTTAGGGAAGGAGGTTTCCTTCATCCACGATGGTGGGGGGTGTGGAAGTGTCTTCCGTCCACTTCCCCAACTCAATCAGTTTTAGATACCCCATCTCTATCGTGGCGTAACCATGCATTTGCAATCGTGCCGTAACCCAGAGATGAGATATCAATTTATTATTACTCCGACAGGATTCAGCATACCTGTAACTTTCGGGTCCACTACTGGTGTTATTACCTACTCGCACTACGGTTGTTCTAGTTAGAAACTGACTCACTCATTTGAGCATCATCACTCCACCACAGAGAACCGCATACTTTATTCCGCATAACAAAAAATTATTCAGTCACGGAGTTAGCACAGGTAATTACTCCTGCACTATATTATTCACTTGTCAAAGAAAATCTGGTGATGGTCATATCTTCCTCCACCACCAGAGGGGGGGGTTCTAATCCGAAGATTAGAGTGCGTAACGATTTCCGAATTTATCGAAACCGTAATGTCGCGTTCCAGGATGAATATCATTCATCATGTAACGAGTTTGACCGGCTCGTGTTTGTTCGGTAACGATTTCCCAGTTACCGTATCGTTCAAGTTCGGTCTTGATTGAACTCATGGTTGCACGAAGGTTTCCAACACCGAATCGGCTAGATGCTTGCTTTGCAGTAAGACCTTTACCTGTTTTCAACGCATTGATTACCTTTTGCTTTTTTGTCATTGTCGCCATAGTTTCAAAACTCCATTTGCATCTTCACTAAGTGGAGGGTGTTTGGATACACGATGCAGTCGTATCCGTTCCCTTTGTTATATGTGTATTGTAACATAATTTGGGGTTATGTCAACTCTTTTGTTGAACGAAATCGTAAATTTTTTCTGCTTCTACTAAAACTTCTTCATGTGTTGGAAATTTTGGTCGTTTAGCAACAGGCGAAACGGCGGTAATAACATCACCATCGGCTTCTCGGTCCCGTTTCCAATCCTCAAACTGATGCCACATATCGTGTTCGTTGTGGAACTTATCCATCAATCTGGTTTGTGCGTTTTGGTAAATGTCGTACCGTAGTTCGTAAGGGTTTGCCATAATCATATCTCCTTTGTGTGTATGTGTGTTTGGCGTTTCTGTGATGACACTGTATCATCGACTTACATGTATAATTATATAGTATAATTAGAGAAAGTCAAGTAAAATTAATAATTTATTTAATAATTTATTTTAGGTAATGGTACTTCATAGTAAATATCGATACCGATTGCTTTGGCTAAATGATATTCGGCTTTTGCACCACGACTGTTTTCAAATCCAGACATACAGTAAATGGCTGTACAGTCTTCGGCAATTACAGTCAAATCTCGTTTGAGTGCATCTCGCATAAACTCTCTGTCTTCGTAATCTGTTGCGGGGTCGTATTCCATTGGACCAGATTCTGGACTTCCGTGTTGTCTGTCCAATTCCGCAGGATTGATAACTACCCATCCCTGCTTTTTCAATAGTTCTTCTTGTCTGTCAAACGCAGGGAAGTTGAAATCTTCAATACCTCTCATTGGTCCTGCAATATAAATTGTTGGTTTTCTTCGTTCCATAATATAAATTATATACTAAATGAAGAAATTGTCAAGACTTAGTTTAGGGGTTTTCTTCTTTTGTCCTAAATTTTTAATTACCGTCCCCTGTAACACCCATAGGTAAATGTTTTCGTAAATTGGTCATGATTCTAGCAAGATCGTTGTATGAAATTTTATCAAGTAGATACTTCTCATAACCTATTACGGCAGATTTTGAAATTTCTTGTAGTTCATCTAATTGTTTTTGAATATCAGATTTATTTTTCATTGTTCTTCTCTATCGTTTTATACTCTTACCGGCAATCATATTTTTTAAAATTTGACTTACCCATTGCTTCAGTTTACTTTCTGCAAAATCGACCATTTTTCCCGGAGCATCCTCAATTGCTTGTTCTATCTTACTCCTCATCAACGACATAACGGCAGCAGCCATTTCTTGTTCTACTTCATCAATAATATTACTCTCGGAGTCTTTAGTTTGTTCGTCAACAATTTTCTCTACTTCCATTATTGTATCACCAAAAATAGGAGAGGGTATA
>Ga0208012_1000217_pt1 | contig 22363 bp, 22 predicted proteins | sample 15BtaG_FD_184090 | JGI IMG/M metagenome (GOLD analysis project Ga0208012, IMG submission 184090) | Marine viral communities from the Subarctic Pacific Ocean - 15B_ETSP_OMZ_AT15312_CsCl metaG (SPAdes) (version 2) | ecosystem: Environmental > Aquatic > Marine > Oceanic | place: Pacific Ocean... | reverse complement strand
ACCATGCATTCCTTAATCCTTCTAGAAGCCCTTCTCGGTCTATCTCCTGGCTCTTAATGATACTTTCGCAGCCAGAATGTACAGCTGTACCGAAGAAAAGATATGGAGATGTTTCACCCAAGTCTATCTTATTAATGTGCATAAGCTTATGCCTATACGAACATTCCTTCCAGCCCTTAACCTCTGAATATGAAACATGTTCTTTTTTAGTTGGAAAAATCACTCTTAAACTCCCTAATATTCATATTATACACAGCATACAGAAGATTTACTCTTTAAGTGCAGAATATCTCCGGGCCAGCAGCTGTGGACTTCATAGTCTCGCTTTAATATAATCAAACATGCCCTCATATAAAAATTTCATATTCATAGGGTTATATCTTTTAGATACATACCAGAGCTCTTCTCTTCTTTCATGAAATCCCGAACTTGGCGCTGCAGTTCGGGAATGCGCTGGATTCAATACGTCACGTATTTTTTCAGTCAATATATTTGACTCTGTTAATGAAATGTTGTATCGAGATTCATCAGGATATTGTGTAAAATCTATATCAGGAATCTCATAAATAGAAAAATCAAGATTATTCTCATGAAATACGTCTCTATAGGCTGTGTTAGCGGTCATTAAGCACGGAATCCCTAATGACCAATAATTCATTATCTTATTTGCCGGCTTTAGCCTTCGAGTCCAATCATCAATACCATACAGAGAAAATCCTACATCAAGCTCAGCAGTCAATGACATATTTGTAATCCTATTTGGATGTGATTGTATAAATCTAGCAGGAACCTCAAGATTATAAATAGCCCTAGTTATTCTTAAATAGTCAGTACAGTGTTTAGGGCGTCCCATATATCCAAAGTTAAGTATTCCATCAGGGTGAAATGAAGATAGCGGTTTAAAAAACTGAAATGCTGGATCTGCATTATCAAATAAACTGAACGGATTTAAAGATTTCGTACAGTTCGTATGCGGATGTCGTATTCGAAGTGGGACAAGATTTTCGTCATGGTCTTCTATCACAGACTTCATATCTGTTGATTCATATAAGATGCCATCCATTAGTCCGAAAAATTTAGAAGCATTTTTGAGATTATCTAAACTTAGATTATCACGAAGCTCTTCTAAAAAATATTGATAATTATCGTTTACATCACAGAACATTGCAAATACATCGCCCTTTATTCTTTCAATTGCCTGCATTGTGCTAGATGATAGATTATTTCCCACTTTGAGAAAAATAATTACCGATCTTTCATTGAATACTCCCTCACTAGACAGTTTTTCAAATAATGAGACACTAATGTGACTACTTTTGTTTACTCCAATAATAGACAGCGCATTAGCGGGAAGCTCACATTTCATAAGCGCTGTTGAAGCCTTCATATCATTTGAAACAAAGAAATAATCTAGACGCTTTAAATCATCCTCTAAATTAAACTCTTTCACTGCTTTCACTTTCCGATAATAGATCTAAAATTATTTCTTCATACTCTTTAAAGCATCTCTCTGAGGAAAGATTATTATAGTCTATTTTACTTCTTACGTCATAATATGACTCTACTATTAATGAAAGTGCATCTTTAAAATCTGACAGATTTGAAAATTCAACTCCGTGATTTTTACAAATCTCTGTGATTCCCCCACCGTCTCTATGATAAAGTACTGGAAGCCCACAGCTTGCTGCTTCTATGTGGTGCATTCCGCAAGCCTCCCATCTGGCAGCTGTGACATATATGTCATGAGATCTTAATATATCCCCCACACCAGATCCATACATGGGATCTATCATATTAGTATTCATTGGTGAATATTCTTTATTGTATCTTCCCATATATGTGAAGCTCAAATCATCTCTATCTTTAACATAGCAATCTAAGAAATTATAAATGTCAAAACCTTTCATAAAGTTATCTGACCAGTGGTGAGTTATTAATCTTATATTTTCTTTATTGAAGTCTCTCTCACCGTCTGGAAAATACCACTCAGTATTGCATCCGTTTATTATTACTGTATTTGATTTCTGCGGATTGAAACCCTTTTCGATATAATGATTTTTAACCCAGCTACTTATAAAAATTGTATGATCTGCTATTACATTTGATTGTAATAGCATGTCTACTCGCCAGGGCTTATCTAGGGGTCGAGCAACATCTGTATCATTAATTCTTTGAATTATTTTTGTGTTTGTATTTGATTGCTTATACTGATAGATGCTGTTTGCACAATCTCCACCGGAAGATGGCCTTGGATCGAACATGAATATCACATCGATATTTGGCTCTAAGCTGAATACGACGTCGTAACCATTTTTAGACAGATATTCTGAAAAGCATGTTATGAAGTGAGATCCTCCTCCCCAGGCCTCTCTTTTAATCGGTCTATTTAGCATGATCTTAGTCATCTATTTTTTTCCAGAAACTGTATAAGTTCTTCTCAATCTCGTAATCAAAATACTCTACGTCGTGATCTTTCTCAGATTTCGCCCATTTAAACATTTCCCTAATTGTTTCTTCAAGATCAGTATTGTCTTGAAATTCTAAGCACACCTTAGCTTTTCGGTGATCTGAGTAAGCTGTGTGCACTTCATTTCTCTTTTCAAGATGAACTACTCTAGGATTATACCCAAGCTCTACAGCTACGCTTGACACAAGGCTGGCAGCTTCGTTGATTGTCCAGCCCTTATCTGCACCAATATTGAATATCTCTCCATTGTATTCATTCATAAGCTTTTCAAATGGCTTCATGTAGAACTTTATATCAGAAAATGCCCTTACTTGAGTTCCGTCTCCAAAGATTGTAATCGGTTCATTTCTCATACACTGCCTAATCCATATCCCTATAACATTTCTATATCTGTCCCAAATATTCTGATAGACCCCCACGACATTATGAGGTCTGACGATTGAGTAGTCTAAGTCAAAGTGCTCTTTTGCTAATTTCAAATCCATTTCTACAGCATATTTTGCCACGCCGTAAGGATCTTCAGGAGAAGGTAGCTGATCTTCTGTGAATGGAGGATTTCCAGTACCGTATACAGCCATAGATGATGTAAAGATTATTTTCTTTACATCATAGTTCACACAAGCATTTATAACATTTGCTGAGCATACCACATTATTTATATAGTTGTGCCGACGTATGTATGGGCTGAGACCTTCTGCTGCATAGGCAGCTAAGTGATAAACATAGTGAGGCTTATGAGTATTGAATATATGATTAACCATGTCTTGATTTGAAAGATTGATTGCATAAAACTTAACCCTTTTATCAACACTTCCTCTAAATCCGCCAGAGAGATCATCTATTCCTATGACAGAAAACCCACCATCTAAAAGATGTCTAGATAAGTGAGCACCAAGGAGTCCTGCGACTCCAGTTATTAATACTGTTTTCATAGTCCACCATCGCCGTAATGATTTCTGGCTACACGATATGATCTAATTTTTGCATGATCGATCCAGCATCGTGGAATTACTTTGCACATACAGCCCGATTCTGCCCATTCAAGCATGAGTCCTTCTTGCCCTCCCCACTTTCCATCACCCCTATTGTGCTTATGGTCTATGGGAAAGAGATCATCGCTAGATTTAAACGTGTGATAAAATTCTCTTGTGAATCCTAAGAAGAATCCGTTTAAAACTTCGGACCAGCCACCCTTGCCCGGTCGCTCTTTTAGCATATTTGAAGATCGTAATAATAAATTGCTTTCATCTTTAGCGCAATTAGAGAACTGATGTGGGTGTGCTAGCTCTCCAACCCCATTAGAAAGGGGTCCATATATGGTTCTAGAATTTTCATTGTCTGACTGAATTTCACTTACAAAGTCATTTATAGAATTATTAAAAACAAGATCTTCATTTGTATTTATGATAATATCTCCAAGCTCTGAAGCCCTTCTTATTCCTGCATTCCACGCTCCAGTTAGACCCCCAATAGACTGGTCTTCTATCCTGATGTAGTCTAGAACTTCTGGCCTGTGATCCTCACACCACTTAGAAAGATTTATCTCTGACTGATTGTCAACTATAACAATTCCGAAATCTGAATCTATGCTTCCTCGCAGAGTTCTAATGTAATTTTTTAAAAATTCTTCACCATTCGGCCTTAGCTTTTTTGACTGATGGTATGTGACGCTAAAAATTGTTTTCATTTATCTTCTCTGTAAGTTACAGCTCCGGGTATATCAAACCAGTCAAGATCGCTTCTTACCTCCTGGTTCTTTTTCCAAGCGCCCTTCATTACAGCAGGATCAACTCCAAGCTCTTCAGCTCGCTTAATCATTGCATTAAGATCTTTAGGAAAGCACTTTCCTCCAAATCCCATGTCGCCATCATGACCGGGAACATCTATATGTGAGTTTCCGATTCTTCCATCTGTTATAAATCCCTCCATAGCCTTTTCCCAATCTCCATCGATTGCTAAGCAAACCTGATACATTTCATTCATGAATGACACTTTTGTTGCAAAGAAACAGTTGGCCATATACTTTATAAGCTGTGCAGTTCCAAAGCCTGTCTTTATGATCTTTGTATATGGAAATCTCATTCTATAGAGATCTTCAACGATATCAAGAGCTAATGCCTTGTTGCTTCCCAAAACTATTCTTGAAGTGTTAATAAAGTCAAGTCTGGCTGCTCTTTCAGTTAAGAATTCTGGATTAAATACAAAGTTCATTTTTGTATACTTTTCTGCAAGATTCTCAACTGTCCCTGGAACAACTGTTGACTTAATTACAATAACCTTTTGACTAATAGAGTCATATTCTGATAGCTCAGCTACAACGCTCTCAACAATTGATAAATCACATTCTCCTGATTCAAACATCGGAGTAGGAACACAAACAAATATTATATCTGAATGGTTGACTAACTCTTTTATTGAGTGTGTGGACCGCTTACGATCCTTGTCATACATCATGATATCATCTACATGCAGTATAAATCCATGCAAAATTGCAGATCCAACGAATCCGTTTCCTATAATCCCTATTTTCATAACGTCCTCACAATAAATTGTCTATACATTTAGATTTCCAGCATTCTCTTTTCAATAATTTTAAACATATTTTCTGCGGCGTAATCCCATGTTAAGAATTGCTGTATCTCTTCAAGATTTTCTTCAGTCTGTCTTATTATACACGGATTGTGTAAAAGATAATCTACCTTTGATTCAAAATCTGAATAATCTATTGAATATCTGTGAATATGCTTGTCATCAAGTAGATTAAAGTTTAACTCATTTACTTTTTCGCAAGCAAGGGCACATCTTTCTAAAGTGAGTATCTCCATTAGCCTTCGCGTATGAAAGCCAACACCGGGCAAATCTACACAGAGCTTAGATCTAGAGACTAAATCAACATATTTTTCAAATGACACTAGATCCTTAGAGACAAAAATATTAAGATCGCTTCTTCTATCTTTGATCTCGCATATTTTTTCGTATCCCAGCCTTCTTGCTCTAGATCCCCAGTATTTTATATCTAAGTCATTATACTTCCAATCAGAGTCTGGATAATGCGGAACAGTTCCGCACCAAAATAAATCTATATCTCTTTTTGAAAAATTATAATTTTTAACTTTGCTCTTAAGTATAAGTGTATGATTCATATCATCGCAAAAGTATCCCAGGGGATACACATTTTCTTCTGGAATGGGATAGTTCTTACACAGATCTGAAGATGCAGCCCTTTGCGATTTAAAGACTATATAGTTCTCCAGCCCATGAGAATTCATTATGTGATTAAACAGTCTTGTGTCCAGCTTGAAATCTACTGGCTTATAACCATTTCCGTCATCATAGTCAAGAAGAACTAGCATTTTTGAATCATTGTTTCCAACTATGAAGAAAGAGAAACTTTTACCAAGACCCCTTCCCACCCAGGCCGGATTAGACTCACAGTCTTTTGAAGAATATTTTGAATAGAGCCACCTCTCAAATGACTGCATGAAGTCCCTTGCAGAATGGGACCATTCCATAATCTTCATAGTCTTACCTCGTTAAGCATATTTTTTCCTCAGAGATTCTTTTTCTCCAATATTCAAGTAGATCTTTCATTGTTTTTGAAAATTCTATCTCAGGCTTCCATCCGGTGTGATCGGTGAATTTAGTTGTATCTGGCACCTGTAAGTCTGCGTCTATTGGCCGTAGCCTTTCCGGGTCTATCTGAACATTTATGTGCTTTGCTTTAGACAGCATTAATAGATGGTCTAGCATTTCTCGGATAGAGCAAGTGAATGTTCCGCCTATATTATAATACTCACCAGGAATTGGGTTATGAGTCACTAGCAAATAATATGCCCTAACAGCATCTCTTACATCAGACCAGGTCCTTAGTGAATCTAGGTTTCCGACACGTATTACTGGCTCAATTAGCCCTGCTTCAATCATTGCTATCTGTTTTGCAAATGTTGACTCAGCAAAGACATCTCCCCTTCTCGGGCCAGTATGGGTAAACATTCTAGTTGTCATAATTTTCATACTGTAGGCCTCGGCATAAAATCTTCCCAAAAGATCTGTTCCTACCTTTGATATTGCATACGGAGAAGCCGGGTGAAACTTACACTCTTCATTAATTGGAAGCTCCTCTCTAGAGACGCGTCCAAAAATCTCTGATGATGCACACACGTGTATAACTGGATCAATTTTAAGATCATGTATGGACTGAAGAAGATTTGCTGTTCCAATAATGTTTGTCTGAAGTGTTTCTATTGGTGCAGAAAAGCTTGTCTTCGGATAGCTTTGAGCTGCTAAGTGAAAAACGTAATCTGGATTCGATTGGCTTAGAGACGACAGTACAGATGAATAGTCATTCAAATCTCCATAGATCAGATGGATTCTATCTTTATTGTTTATCCTGGAGAAAAGATGCTTGATATTTGAGAAATTCTCATTCCACCTACAAAACCCAAATATTTCCCAGTCAGTATTCTCTAAAAGGTAGTCTGCAAGGTGAGATCCTACCATACCAGCTATACCCGTTATCAGACATTTATTCGACATATCCACCATCTGTATCTCTTCTAGATAGGATTGGATTATCTATGGGCCACCAAAAGCTCCATTCAGGATCATTCCACTTGATTGTAAACTGCTTGCCTTCTGAGAAATGCGTGTTTTGTTTGTAATAGTATATTATCTCATCGTCCATTGCGAGAATTGAATTTCCTATTCCAGGAGGAAGTAGGAGCATATTCATATTTTTATCACTGAGGGTGAAAGCTTGCCATGTCTTGTATGTCGGAGAGTCTTCTCTATTGTCAGCTATTAGTGCGTAGCCCGTTCCCTTCAAAACTGTAACAAGCTTTGTTGTTCTGTAGTCTCCATGAAGACCTCGGAGCACATGCTTTTTTGATATTGAGATGTCATCTTGAACAAAGATAATATCATCACAGCAATCATTAAACTTTTGTGAATCATAAATCTCAAGATAAGACCCTCTAAAGTCATTAAATCTTTGCGGAGTTATCCTTTTAACTCCATGAATATTTGTTTCTTCAACTTTTATCATTTTATTGGTATCTCATATCATTTCCAAACGGCTCTCTTTTAATTTCTTTTCTTTGAGAGATATCTTTGCTGCCCTTAAGTTTGCATGTATAGAGGTATGCTCCCTTTTTATTTGACCACCACACTACTTTTTCACACCACTCTTCCCATGAATCCCATTTCTCACTTGTTCGGTCTATAGAGTATTCAAACTTTCCAGTAGAAAAAGTTATATCTCTGCCGCCTATGACAGCATCATAGATATCCCAGATATTGTAATCAAGAGTAATATTGTAATCATGAGTTTGATTTGGAAGCTTTATTAAGTTTTTATTTAGATCTACAGTCTGAGATATTATTTCCTCGTATTCCTCGATTCCTTCATCGCGTAAGACCTTGCATAAGATTCTTTTTGCGTCATCGTAGAATTCGTCTATGTTTCCACTAGTAACAGATTCTATAAATGTTAACTCATCAGGCGGCCACCAGATATTTAACCATTTTTCTGATGGAGAGAATTCTGACCCTCCGGACTGCATATCTTTAGCATGTTGGAAAAGTCGTCTTTGAATCTTAGATAGAGATGATGTTGAATCCTCTTCGAAATCGAGAAATGCATCAAATATTGACCTATAGCCAATATTAAAGACGGAATTTGCAATTACTATTGGAATTTGAAATATTTTATTGAAGTACAGAAAAGCTACAATATAGGCAAAATATCTTGCTCTAATCCAATCTTCACCTTTCATACTATTAGTTCCAATCACCATGTGCTGTATTTCAGGAACTTCTTCATCTTCGAGCGAACCATGTATGTTTATTATATTGGACTCTACTATCTCTAATCCGTGCTCTTCTATATACTCGGGCTTAGCCATCTCTGTGTTTGGGAGAATTGTTAAATTATTAAATTGAATTCTATTATTCTGCCCCATGTCTATTAATTTAACAATTCCTGAGATAAAGCTCTCACAAGTTTCTTCTGGAAGCCCTAGAATTAAATCTGAAAAAGTCTTCATTCCATCACGCGTGAATCTTCTCTGGAGATCATAAAAGCTGCTCAATTTTATATTATGTCGCTTAATCGCCTTTAGTGTGGGTGCATGAACTGATTCAAATGCTATTAGAACTCCCTTTGATAGTCCAGATGTAGATAGCAATTTTTGTACCTGATAAGACGATTCAGAATTATTCTTTGTATTTTGAACAGACAGCGCGTGAGGGTAGCCTAGCTTTTTCTTATTATTTGCAAATCTCTCTGTAATTGCATAATCCCTATCTTTATAGATTCCAAAGTTGGCATCGCAGCAAAATATAAATTCTATCTTATTGTGTGAAAACCAGTCAGCTTCTAGAAAGAGTCTGTCTTCAAGATTATATTTTTGAACCTTTTTCTTAAATCCGACTCCCCAGTCACAATAGGCACAAGAAAAAGGACATCCCCTGTTCGTCTCCCATAGCCCGATCCATTTTTCATCTGGATTATCTTTAATTAAATTATCAAAATATCCCTCTAGAAACGGGGATGGAATTTCATTCATATCCTTGATTCTTTCACACTGAGATGTTGTGATTATTTTGTCATCTTTCCGGTAGGCTATAGATGGTACGAGATCCCATTGCCCAGAGGAGAAATTTGATAACAGATCAGCAAAGACTCGTTCACCTTCACCTATTGCCGCTATGTCTATGAAGTCGTGCTTTCTAAGATATTCATCTGTATTGTTGTCAGGAACATGACAGCCACCGAAAACAATTAAGCACGATGGATTTGCCTTTTTAAGCTCCTTAGCTATTTCTAAAGATAGATTATGATTCCACACATAAACACTAAATGCAGCAATATCTGCATCCTTGAGCTGCCTAACTGCGTCTTTGACTTTAATTCTTTTATATATTGGATTTAAGAATTCAAATTTATCAAAATTATCTAAGTGAAATTCAGCATACGAATACAGGAAGCCTAGTGAGAGCGGTAGGTAATTTTGTCCAGAAAAACTATTATTAATCTGGATCATTCCTATCTTTATCTTTTTAGAAATTTTCATGCCTCTTATACCACTCTATTAGATCTTTTATTCCTGCATCTAAGCTTATCTCTGGTTTAAATCCTATAGATTCTGCGCGAGTTGTATCAAATACTCTTCTTTTATCTCCAGTCACGCTGTTCTCCTTCCATGATATTTCTAAATCTTTATCTATATTTTTAATTATAGTATCAGCTAGCTCCTTAATTGAATAACCAGTTCCACTACCTAGATTAATTGGAAAATCAGGGCCAGGGGATTTTTTCATAACAAGTAATATACCCCTAGCAACATCTTTGCAATGTATAAAGTCTCTAATATCTGTGCCATCACCCCATACTTCTAGTTTATCTTTACTTAAAAAAGCTTTCTTAACGAGTGATGGTACAACCATAGCCGCATCTGAATCAAAGTCATCAAATGGACCGTATGTATTTGCCGGCCTTACTATTGAGATATCATTCCACCCATATTGAATTTTATAGGCTCTTGTTTGTAATTCGCCCATTCTTTTTGCCCAGCCTGCAAATACATCGTTTGGAGATGGAAACGTCTTCCAGACGTCATCCTCCTTTAATAATTCTGCAGGATGATAAACTCCTACAGAGCTTGTATACAAATATTTCTTAACACCACATTTGTGCGCTGCCTCTAGCAGATTCGTATTGAAGAGGATCTGAGGAACGAAATAGCTAGCAGGCCTCTCTTTCATAACTTTTGGAGATCCCTTGACACATAACAAGTTAAAAACATAGTCCATGTTTGAGCAAGCAATCACACAATTTTCATAATTCGTTAAATCTAGCTTATTAAATGTAACTTTTTCTAAAAATTCACTATCAGGCTTCCTTATATCTGCTACTGAGACAAGAGCTCCCTCTTCTATGAGAAGATCTATTAGTTGTCGACCTATCAGTCCTGACCCGCCGGCTATTAAAACATTTTTGCCAGCAAACCCACTAAAATCACTCGCTGTAATCATCAATCACCGCTCTCAATTCGGGCTGCTGCAATGGATAGTGTTGTTATCGTAATTCTTTTTTTAGCGTATTCACTGGCATTATTAATAAATCCAAGCTTATCATATACACTAATAGTTGTTTTGTTTTTTACAATCTCTGGAACAGGATTTGATTTATCGATGCACAGTGAGTGAAAATATTGAGGAATATTATATTCAAAGGTCACAGAACTATCTGACTGATGTTCCCAGGTCGGAATTAACGACATTTGATATGTAAATACTTCTCGTAGTAATGTTTTTTGAGTACAAATCCCTTTATGATCTAGAAACTCGTTAACCATAGACCATAGTTCATCATAGAAATCGCTTAAAGATTTTATACAGATTAGTGTTGCTGCCTCATTCGGTTCGAAAAGTAAATCACCTGTGAATTCAAGAGATGCCAAAGCCTCTTGTTCCTGCAATATGTTTTCTTGACACTCCTTTATTAATGAATGTGCTTTACTTAGAACTGTATATTTTTTAGAATCGTGTGTCTCTTCTATTAAGAATTCAAAAAATTCTCTTATATTAATTGAATACTCGTTCTTACAGTAGTTAAGAACATAAAATGCGAGCCGATAATTGTATAGTGCTAGTGCAAAAAAAGCTAAGCTATGTGACTTCTTCCAGTCAGACACAGACATTGTTGATGTTCCAACTATCAGTTCTTCATACTCATCCACACCGTTTTTATTTCCGTGATTTCTACCAAGACCAATGGTCACTATACGAGTATCATATTCATATTTTTCCCTATCAACAATTGATGCCATCTCTGTTCCATCAAGTAATCTACATAAGTAGACCACAAAATTATGAGTGAAATGTTCATCCATTACAGCATCGATTCCGGCTGAAAAAGAATCATAAGTTTCCTCTGGCATCCCAAGTATAAGTTCAGTATATGATAATATTCCCCTTTGGTTTGCCTCATGCATCGTTTCATTATAGTTTTTCTGCTTTATGTTTTTACGTTTGACAGCCTCGAGAGTTTTTTCATTAAAGCTTTGTCTGCTCAGTGTTACGCGTGTTGACATGCCTCCCTTGTTAAAGATCTCGGTTATGTCTAAAATTTTTTTACTAGAATTTTTTACCCAATTTACAACAAAGTGTTGCGGATATTGATAATCTCTCTTCATTTTAACTATTCTTTCTGCTAAATTAATATCTCGCTTTCTAATTCCAAAATTTGCATCTGTGCAAAAAATATACTCAAACTTATTCTCCCTCAACCATTTAAGCTCATCAAGTAAGCGGTCATCATCAAACACAAGAACATTATTAAAGACAGTATCACCCTGCACACAAAATGCACACTTAAACGGACATCCCCTATTAGTTTCCCATAATGCACCAGTTATCTTATCCCCGTGATCTATTAAAATTTTGTCAAAAATACCCTCGAGAAAGGGGGATGGTATTTCATTAACGGGCTTTTGAAATATAGCAGGTGAGCTTGAAACATATCCTGAAGATGAATCTGCTGCTCTGTAAGAAATTCCAGGAATATTTTTAAAATTATTATCGTCTAAATAGCTTCGTAATATTTCTGCGAATGTCCATTCGCCCATTCCATGAACAGCAATATCAACTTGGGGATTAGAATTAAAAAACCTTTCCAGCTCTTGGGGCTTTTGAGAAAGACCGATCATCGGTCCCCCAAATACTATAAGCACATTTGGGTATCTACTTTTTGCAAACTTAGCTACTTCTAAACTTTGTTGAAAATTCCAAGAATATGCTGAAAAACCTAAGACAGCTGGATCTTCATACGAGCCTACAGTCTTTATAGGATCTTCACGTAAGATCTTTAATTCAAAATTAAAAGATCGCGATATATTCGAGTCTGTTTTTTGAAAAGCTGTGACTAGCCCGATTGCTAGCGGTAAAAAATTTTTAGATGAGGGAGTTTGGAATTGATGCATATACACATTCTGTTTTTTATCAACTTTATCTTTAGAAGACATAGCTCTCACCCCCATCTACCAATAATGATGACCCATTAATTAAACTAGCACGAGGTGAACATAGCATAATAACCGAATATGCAACTTCTTCAGGAGTGCCCAAACGACCCAGCGGAAATTTCTCATCAACCATCGACTTAAATTTTATCGGATCTTTATTTTTCTCTTCTTCCCAGCCGGTATCTGGAATCATTATGCAGCCAGGTGCGACGCTATTGAATGTAATATTGTATCTTACTAGCTTCTTATCGAGAGCCAGATTTTTCATTAAACATGTTTGAGCAGTCTTTGCAACGCCAAACCACGGGCGTCCACCTGCCTGCTTTCCCAGTGTCGAAGTAATTGTCACTACCCTGCCCCACCTTTGTCTTTTCATAAATGGTAAAACAAACCTAGTATAAAGAATTGCAGCAGTTACATTTTTATCATAGACCTCTTGCCAGACATTGTCAGGATTTTCTTCAAAATTATCAATGCCCCAGCGCCCCCCGCCGCCGACATTATTTATTAATATATCAATATTGTCCCATGACTCTAACAGATCTTTAAAGCTATCTTCAATTTGAGACCTATCTAGCACATCAACTGAAAGAGCTTCACACCTAACACCGTATTGCTGAATTTCGTGCTTTGCACTCTCAAGTTTCTCCCTATCACGGGCACAGATAGCTATATTGCATCCTTCTGATGCTAGCATCTTTGCAATCGCTAAGCCTATCCCGTGACTACCGCCAGTTATTAAAGCATTTTTATTTTTGAGGCCCAGATCCATCTACAGGGGTCTCCAGATAATACATGTATAACCTTCCATAAAGAGGCTCCCAAAATCAAGACGCTTAATCTTAATTATCTCTATTTTATTATTGATTTCTAAATCTTTTAATCTGGGAAGATATCCACGTGTATATCCACGCTTCTTATGAAACTTTGCAGCTAGATAATCAAATAAAATATCTTGATCATAAACCTCATATGTCGGCTCTATATGCACAACAAGCTCAGGCTTTTTCTCTAAGAGAAAGTCAATAAATTTTTCAAACTTACTAGCAATCTGTTCAATCACACCTGAGGTGAAGACAATACTGTTTTTGTCTAAGTTGATACTAAGATCTGGCTCAATGATATTGAATAATCCTCCCTGCGCGTTTAGATTGTGATGGCTAGCTAAATCATTGACTATGTCAACTGATGACTGGACAAAGTCGAACCCATAAACTTTTTTATTAGGGAACATTTCGCACAGCTTTGTGAGATTATAAGAAGATCCACACCCAATATCGTATATTGAATCATATTCTGCAAAATATTTTTGAAATAACCACGTCCTAAAGATATTAAAGTAAACATGTTCAAAGTGAACCTCATTTGGAACGATGTAGTCACCCATAAACCTTACTGGCTGATTTTTTCTAATGAACTTGGGCATCAAGGCTGCCAGGTCATAGTTTGACTCTCTAAGCTCATCTAAGTTTTCTTTCCACCCCTCATGCCATCGAGCTGTCCTTTCAGGTGCACCAATAACTTGCTTGTCAATATTAATTCTATTAATGACATCTACAACTAAGTCGTTTCTCTCTTCTCCCTCTATTACACGATAAGCTCGATCCATTTTTTCTAATAAATCCTTGCAGTCTGATGGAAGATCACCTGTATCAGTCCCAAAAGAATCTGCAATTGTTTCTAAACTAAGAGTCTTAAATTTATTCACTAGCTTGTCTCCTCTAATATCTTCTCAGATATCTTTTTAACATCAATATCATAGAGCGTGTGTATCCAGTCTCTTCCACCGTACTCAAATATCTGCTTATCAGGAAGGCCAATCCTGGTGACATGTGTATTTATTTTATTATCAATAACAAGATCTGAAATTGAAGATCCCAGGCCACCCACTAGAGAGTGTTCTTCAATTGTATACACACTATCTGATTTATCAATAACATCTAAGATAAAAGTACTATTGAGCGGCTTGATTCTAGATACATCTATTACACCCACCTCTAGGCCCTTTGAAGAAAGAATGTCAGATATTTCTAATGATTTTGTCGTCATATAGCCTGTGCTTATGATATTATTCTTTTCGACGGGCTTGACAACGAGACACCCATTAGACAAGCTATCTTTTTCAGAATACACTTCCCTATACTTTCCTTTATCTAGTCTGATATATACTGGTTGGGTGCTATTGTGTGCATCTATTGCACTTAGCATTGAAGATCTTGCATCTGATGGGCTTAGAATTTTCATGCCCGGAAGGGATTTCATTGCAGATATATCTTGAGTTGCATGATGAGTCGGTCCATCGAATCCAAAAGATAGGCCTGCTCCGCAGCCAACAATTGTCACGGGTAAATTCATGCTACATATATTAACTTTGATATGTTCAAGAGATCTATGTGTTATAAACGGAATAATAGAATAAATAAACACATTCTTTCCGCACATTGCAAGACCGGATGCAAGTAGAACCATTGCTTGCTCAGCTACTCCAACATTTATAAATCTTTCTGGAAAATCTTTTTTAAATCTTCGCAGGCTAAATGCGTCAGCATCAGCAGTTATAAATACTAGATCTTCGTCATTGCATGCTATCTCGTACACCTGGTCAAAAAATGCATCCCTGACATCTTTATCTGAAGCATTTTCTGTCATACTATTTCTCCCAGTTCTTTTCTGGCCTGAATAAATTCTTCACGGGTGGGAACTGAATGATGCCATTTTAATCCTGACTCCATGAAGGAAACACCTTTTCCCTTTACTGTGTCAGCTATTATTGCTATTGGCGCATTTTGATTTTTTATTTTTAAAAATGCCGGCATCATGCTATCAAAATCATGACCGTCAACAGTTATAGTTTGCCAGCCACATGCAGAAAACTTATCTTCAAGTGTTCCAGAACCATCATCTTGTTGAATCATATCAGTGACTGACTGCCTGTTTCTATCAACTATTACTATTATATTTTTTAGGCTTAGCTTGCTTGCAAGCATTACAGATTCCCATATAGAACCTTCGTCACATTCTCCATCGCCTACCATTGCATATGATTTATATTCCCTATTATCCAAATTTGCTGCAACAGACATTCCTACAGCTATTCCTATAGCATGGCCCAGAGAGCCTGTATTTAATTCAGATCCCGGTATTCGTGTATCAAGCTGTCCGCCTATTATCATGCTATCAGATCCGTACTCATTTAAAATACTTTTGGGCATTATACCCTTATCAACTAGTATTGTGAAAAGTCCCAGGCAAGCGTGTCCCTTCCCCAGCAGAAATCTGTCTCTTTCTTGTGATTTATAGTTTTCTTTATCTACGTTTAAAATTTCTCCATAGTAAAGAGCTACTAGTAGATCTGTGCAGGAAAATGTTCCTCCCAGATGTCCCTTTTGTCCACTCTCAACTAAATCGAGGACTTTTGTTCTTAGCCAGCGTGACTTTTTAATAAGATCATCATACATCAATCTATCTCTTCATATGGACTAAGAATGTGCTGGTTAGGATCGCACAATACCTCTATCATTGCCGGTCCATCTTCAGCAAGTATTTGATTAATTTTACTATCTAAATCTTTGTAATCATCAATAAAGTAAAATGGCATATTGAATGTATTTGCCACTTTTGAAAAGTTTAATATCTCTTCATCATCTGTATATCTTCCGCCGCACATGCTATCCTGAGAGTCTCTAATTGAAGCATACCCGCCGTTGTTTATGACGAAAACTTTTATATTGAGATTGTTTAAATTGATTGTCTGTAACTCTTGCAGGTTTAACTCTATTGATCCATCACCTGTTACAGCTATGATCTGAGACTCTGGCATACATGAAGCTGCGCCGATTGCAAGTGGGATTGCTAATCCCATACTATAAAATGCTCCAGAGGTTATTTCTCTTTGTCCATGATTAAGCTTTAAAGTCTGAGAGGACACAAAGTTTGCGCTTCCTGCATCATTTACAAAAATATGTCTTTCACTTGAATTCTCATCTAGTCTGCTTAATAGATAATATGAATTAATTGGGTTATAGAGATGATCACCAGTTATTGCAGGATTTTCTTCTTTTACTTTTATGCAGCTTCTCATCCATTGTGAATAATTTAAATTACTATTTTCTACCCTAGAAACTGCCAGGGGAATAAAGTCCTTTAAGTCTGCGTGAATAGATAGATCTATTTTTAAATCATCTTTCTTTAAAATATTCTCATCTATATTTACGCATATTAATTTTGAATTATCATCTACTGGAAATGACACGCTGTGGCTAGTACCTAAGCTTAATATTAAATCTGACTCTTTGAGTATTTTTGCAGGGGGTACTTGACCTTTATACCCACCCATTCCGATATAATTTCTATAAGAATGGGAAAGTATATCTTTAGCCATCCGCGCCGACACCACGGGAATATCTAACAATTCTATGAGATTTTTAAATTCTGAAATTGTATTTGAAGCCCTTATTCCCTGTCCGAATATAACGGATGGTCTCTCTGATGAAGATAATAATTTTATAAAACTATCTAGCTTACTGTCTAAATTATCAAATGCGATATCATCGTTTATATCAGGTGTGAACCCTACAAGATTATCGGGTGATATTTGAGAAGACTGTATGTCCATTGGTATGTCTAGCCAGACAGGGCCGTGTCTTCCCGTCATTGCACTGTGAACTGCTCTTTCAAGATGATATCTTATAGATGATGGATCTAAAACAGTTGCTGAATATTTCGTTATTGACTCTACATGGGAAACTATATCGAATCCCTGTATTCCAAATGTTCTATCGTGAGTTGAAATTTCTGATGAACTAACTTGACCTGAAATTACCATCACTGGTGTGGAGTCTACCCATGCTTCGACAACTCCTGCTGCGGCATTTGTAGCACCTGGGCCAGTCGTACTAACCGCTACACCAAGCCTTCCTGTGAGCTTAGCGACGGCTTCAGCCATAATAACTGCTGCAGCTTCATGTCTAGCACACACATATTTCATTTCTCTCTGGTGAGCAAATGCATCGTCTAGATAAATTGATCCTGTTCCAGACAGCATGAAAATTTCTCTGACTCCTTGCTGAGCTAAAAAGTTTGCAATATATTCAGCTACCTTCATTTACATGACCTTTAATGTGATTCGCTAGGATTAAGCAAGCAGTGTAGCTCATAATCACTAAGGGGATTTAATCCTTGCTTTCTTTTTTTTTAATAGATACAGTATTTGGTGTAGCTGAATGATTTGTTGGAAAGCCCTGGTCAGTTTCATAAACTACTTCTTCATGCTTCCAGTTGCCTCCGCCTAGCAGCTTTTCTAGCTCTTCTTCCTTTATTGCATAGAAATTCTCCTCTGCTGGGAAAGTTCCATTTCTAACCTCTTCAGCATACTGAGATAAAGCAGACTGCATGATTTGTCCAGCCTCACAGTACCGCTTAACAAACTTAGACTTGAATTCCCAGAATAGCCCCATCAGATCATGAAAAATAACTAGCTGTCCGTCTACCTTATCACCAGCTCCAATGCCATATACTGGGATCTCTAATTTTGTTGAAATCATCTCTGCTGACTCTCTCGGCATTCCCTCTAGTAGGAGAAAAGAGCAGCCTGCTTCTTGTAATTCTAATGCTTGCTGCAAGATGATCTCAGCTTGCTTAGCTGTCTTGCCCTGGACTCTGTAGCCGCCTAGTTTTGCTCTTGTGTGAGGTGTCAGGCCTAAGTGACTCATAACCATAATGCCGGAATTGGAAATTGCTTTTATTCTTTCTATCATTGCACCCTCTACTTTTACGCAATCCATTCCCGCTCTTACGAATCTACCGGCATTAGCGACAGCCTCTTCATTGGAAACTTGATAAGACATATATGGCATATCACCAATAAGAAATGCATTTTTTGCTCCTCTCGAAACAGCCTCGCTGTGCCTTATCATATCATCCATAGTTACGGGAATTGTTGTCTTGTACCCAAGCGTCGTCATGCCAAGAGAGTCTCCGACTAGAATGCAGTCTACGCCTGCACCGTCAGCTATTCTTGCTTGCGGGTAATCATATGCTGTCGTCATTACAGTCTTAATTCCTGTTTTCTTATGTCTTCGTAACTTAAGAATAGTTACTTTACTTTTTCTATCTGCGGCCATGAAGTTTTCTCCTATTATTGATTATAATATTCGCCATACTCTACTAAAAGTGTAGATTTACCATCTTGCCTTAGAAGAGCATTCTTATAGGCTGGAAATATTTCTTGTTTATCTTCAAGTTTTACAACATTTACGTTGTCAAGTAAAAGCTTAAATGCATCAGTGTGATCTTGAGTGTGTTGAACTCCGCCATCAAGTGGAACCTTTGCACCTATTGATGTTCTAATTATCACGCGTGGATTAAAGGTGCCTCTAGTCATAGTATTCATCTTATCTAAATGATTAACTAGTTGATTAGCTGCTAGCAATAAAAAATCAAACCTTGGATAGCATGTTACTGGTATAAATCCCTCTAGTGCAAGACCAATAGACATTCCCATTTGAACTTCTTCAAATACAGGGGTCTCTATCTTTCTATTATCTGGAATTGTCTTAAGCGTATTATAAATTGAATTTCCGCTGTAGCAAACAGACTGCCCTAGAAAAATTGTCATGGGGTCTTCTGCAAGAAATTCCATAGATTTTACCAAATGATCAACATACTTCACAATAATTCTCCTAAAATAAAATCCACTGGCCAGTTCCGTGATGAGGAAATCCGCGTTCGTACGTGTAATAGAAGACATCCTCGGGATGCTTACTCTTTGTACCGCCCCAGGTTTCATCTGTGGGGGTATTCGTACTCATGTTGTTATCCTCTATAACAAATTCTAGCGGAAGGTTGTGCCTTCTAGAAAACTTATAGCATTCATGAAATACACCTGTTTCTGCTGTCATGTCTCCTACAAAAAGCCATACTTTTTTATCTGATTTCTTTAGCTTTAGTGCCTGAGCAGCTCCTAGCGCTATTGGAATAACTCCTCCGACTATGGAGGAGGTGTATAGACGCGGCTGCTCACTATACACGCTCATGCTTTTTCCAGCAGTAATTAATTCCCAAAGATGCTCTTCGTCGACGCCGTGCAACAGAGCATGATAATGATTTCTCCAAGATGAAAAAACCCAATCATCTGGGTGAATATATTTGAAAATTTCAATCAGTTCATCTTCATTATTCTTAGACATATGAACTGGTCCAGATATCGTGGCTTTTTCGTATTCTACTTTGACCCGATCTTCGAAGTTAAGTAGATCGTTTTTTGTTAAAGCTACTTTTCTCTTTTCTTGGTTAATAAACTTTTTAGGCGTGTATAAACTCATCGATTCCTGTCTGTGATAATATTGTTATTATACCACAAAATTGTCTTTTTTATTCCTTCATCTATAGTATAGTTCGGCTTCCACCGAAATTCACTATAAGCTTTATCTGAATTGAGTGACAGTTTTGTATTAATGCTTGGCTTTGAAAGATCATATCGAATTGATAAATTCTTTCCAGAATATTTGATAATCTTTTCTACTATTTCCCTAACTGAATATGATTTGCCGATACCCACGTTGAATAAGTCGTAGTTCTTTTTCTGATTATTGATAGCTAGCTGTATAAAATCTACGACGTCATCTACATACAGCAGATCTCTTTCTGTCTTTCCGTCACCCCACACCACTATCTCATCTCCATCAGATGCATTGAGAACTTTTGCTATTGTTGCTCCAAACATGTGTGACCTTTCTAAGTCGTACTTATCATAAGGTCCGTATGTATTGCTATGTCTGATTACTGTGTACTTTGTTCTTCCAAGCGAAGAGAAAAATTCACACATCTTTTCAATATAGATCTTCGTCCAGCCTACACCAAAATAATTCTTAGGAATCTCTTCATCTAGAAAATGGTCTCTTTCAGAAACTGGAGACCTATCTGGATTATACATGACACCACAGCTTAAAAATAATAAATGACCCACACCATTATCATAGCAAGCCTTAAGAATAAGAGAATTCATAACTGCATTATCTGTTACATGAATGTACGGTCTTTCAACGATATCTTTTGAGCCTGATGTGGTTGCTGCTGCTTGTATGACTATATCATATTTTATATCTCTTGAAAAAACAGAATCTACTCCTAGCTTTGTCGTGAGATCAGCATTGAAGAAAATTTCATAATCATTTGAATTAGATACAGCCCTGTATTTTCCAACACCATACACGGCATAGTCTTTATTTTTAAGAAATCTATTAGCAATATTTCTACCCATAAATCCAGATGCACCGCAAATCAGAATATTCTTCATAGAGCTAATAAATCCTTTTTAGACTTAAAATTATACAAAAATTTATTGAAATGTTCTATTTTAGTTATTTAAGACACAGACAGGGAAGAGTAGATGGGTGTATTGTAAAAGAGAGATCTTCATCACTATAATACTGGACTGGCTCGACTCTCTTAAGCGGCAGCCAGCGCCACATTCCCTTCTTCATATCAGGAGCACCTCGATGGCCAGGAGCCCACAGCTGATAGAGAAGAGGCATATCATGCTGCATGCATCTTCCAAAAAGTCCCGGTCCGCCTTTGACATTGAGGGATCCAATTTCATGCACAACGACTTCAGGAAGAATTTTAATTCTTATTCCCATCTCCTGTAATCGTAAGCTTATATCTAAGTCCCAGTATACACCCTGGAATCGCTTATCAACTGCACCTCCAATAGGTGAACACAATTTTTTTAAAGTAGAGGTTTTCATCACAGGACATATTGGTACAATCGGACTTGACAAATCATAACTGATTATGTGAGATGCTCCGACCTCATGCCTGCACGCTCTTTTAGCGACACCGCCGAAACAGAATATCGGAGCTGCAACACATTCCACCTCACATGTTTTAACTTCATTGATTAGATCATCTAGCATTCCCACTGGTAGCTCTACATCATCTGAACAGGACATAATATATTCTGCATTCTCTGCTAAGGCTGCCCTCTGTGCTATTTCGACGCAGGCTCCTGGAGACATATCGGGCGGTGCGTATAGAAACACGATATTTTCAGGAAGAGGAACGTCTGGAACAATATCACCGCATAAAAATAATTTAAAATTACATGCGTTGGTGGCAGCTAAATGATCAGCGAAAGGTATAAATCGAGCTGTGCGGCGGGCTGGTGCATACACAGCTATATCATATTTCGAATGACTATGATGTCTTTGATAATTATGTTTTTTAACTAGCTGCTCATAAAGGCTAGCTGATGTCTCTTCTGATACACTAAGAGAGTCGTCTGCTACATAATCATAATTCTTGGTAAGTTGATCAAAAAATCCCACTTGAGAAACACCCTCACTGATTTTATATTAAAATTATAAGTAGGTGTTTATTAAACTTCATCTTTCCGAATACTCTCACGAGCGTCCAGGATCTTCTGTATTGACTCTATAAGGCCTACTGACGATCCCTTGCTTGCACACCATATTGTATAGATCTGATTGACATTCTCATAGAAGCGTAAGAAGAGATCACTATCTTGAGTTAGGCCCATAACTTTATCTAGATCTTGCTTGCGCTTCTCAAGCTTATCAGATAATTCTTTTTCACGCTGATCAAATGTTTCTTGAAGAGATGCTTCTCTAGCTGATAGATTCGCTGCTGTTTTATCAAGCTGATCACATTTTGCCTTGATATCTGCTTCCATTTTATTGAGTGATTCTACTCTCTTTTCAAGCGCTTCTTCTGTGTTTAGCACTTCTTTCCTAGACTCGCCCTTAACTGTAACTGCCATGATTAATATCTCCTCTTGCGTTATAGATTTATCTTATAATAACTATTCATTATTACACTTGTTTAGCGTGTGTATATGGTCTTTTATCACGCT
>Ga0208012_1000215_pt1 | contig 22519 bp, 54 predicted proteins | sample 15BtaG_FD_184090 | JGI IMG/M metagenome (GOLD analysis project Ga0208012, IMG submission 184090) | Marine viral communities from the Subarctic Pacific Ocean - 15B_ETSP_OMZ_AT15312_CsCl metaG (SPAdes) (version 2) | ecosystem: Environmental > Aquatic > Marine > Oceanic | place: Pacific Ocean... | reverse complement strand
GCAGCCCATGACCTCGCAGCCCATGACCTCGCAGCCCATCCTCTCTCGCATCGCTGGCACCGACTACGTGGTCGTGCAGTGCCCCGACTGCACGCAGCCGATCCTCGTCCCTGAGGCCGACCTCTTCCAGCCCGCCTACTGCCGACGCTGCTGCGACGGTGACGAGGAGGCTGACGGTAGCATCACGCTCGACGGCTACTACGACTTCCGCCTGACCAACCACACCGCGGCCGAGGTCCTCGACTGGCTGGCTGAGCGCAGCCCCCTGGTGATCCGATGAACCGCCCCGTCGCCTTCGCCTCCTACCGCATCGACCGTCCTGGTCAGGACGTCAGCGTCACGCCCAACCACTACGGCGAGACTCCCTCCGAGTTCCACCGGCGCGAGTCCCCCTGCTGGTACCAGCCGGAGCAGTGGCGCACTCGTGCGGCGACGCACGGCGAGGTCCGCCGCTCCCGTGGGGAGTGCGCCTCGGACGCTGCTGTCGAGGCCGTCGCTGGCTGCTGACATCCCGAGACATGCCCTGACCTCGGGGGACACCGAGGTGAGGCACCCTGGTCTTGCAACAACGGAGAACCTCATGGCGACCATGAACACCGCCGACCTCGCAACCCTCGCTCTCATGGCGCAGGCCGCCCGCACCTTCCCCGATGTCTACAGCTGCGACGTCCTGGACAACGACGCGATGATCAGCGAGTACGCTGGTGACGTCGGCTACGCGACTGGCTACGCGACTGGCGGTCAGTCCGAGAGCGGCGACACCTACTACGACTCGGTCAGCCTGTACGTGGCCGACGCGGACAACGTGCACACCGTCGAGTTCTCTCGCTGCACGCTCGACCAGGCCCTCAGCGCGCTGTTCGCCATGGTGAAGGTGGTGGGCTGATGGACTCCCGCACCCTGCGCCGCTCCCTCGTGGCCGTCGCTCGCGACTGGTCCGCCTCGGGCGACCACCCCTGCGCTCCCGTCGTAGAAGACCTGCTCGACGAGGCCTACCTGGAGATGGGCTGCGAGCTGGACCTCGACGAGGGGATCACTCCCTTCCAGTGGGACATGACGGAGGAGGTCCGGTCCTGCTTCTGGCCCGACGACATCGGGTGACACGGCAAGACCTCGGGTGACCTCAGGGTGAGGCACCTTGGTCTTGCAACGAACGGAGCACCGACCATGACCTTCACGACCCGCCTCGCCGCCCTCGCCGCCCTCGCCGCCGCTGGCTCCACCGAATACGCGCTCGTCGTCGCGCTCGGCGTGGATGCCACCGGCTACACCGCAGATACCGCGATGATCCGCGACCTGTTCCGCGGCCTTCGCGCTGGATCCGGAATGGACATCCGGACGCGGACGGATGGCTGCAGCGGTATCGTCGGCGCGTCGGCGCTCGGCTGCGACCTCGTCCGCGCCTACAACACCCTCGCCGAGTCGGAGGGCTTCCGTCTCTCCGACATGAACGGTAACTACTCGCCCGCGATCTGGCTGGAGGCCCTCGTTACCGTCATCGCCTCCGAATACGCGCGACTCGCGGCGCTTCCCGAGTACGCTGCTGACTTCGATAGCCCGGAAGACTGCTGGATGGAGGGGCAGAACTAATGCAGCGCGCCGAGCTGGACCGCCTCGCCGCCCTCCCCCACTACGCCGACGACTTCAACACCGCCGCCGACGCCTACGCCGACGCCCTCGACCGCTGAGCCTCGACGCCTCCTCCCCGGCTCGGTCGGGGGGTCGCGCCGCGATTCAGCGGACCCGAACAGGAGCCCTCACTATGACCCGCGACCTCGTCACCTTCCGGCCCGCCAACGTCCGCGGACACCGCGACTACAACGTCAGCTCGGATGGGCTGGCCTGCCTCGCCCTCGCCCACGCCAAGGGCAACCTCACCGTGGAGGTGAGCTACTCCCACGGTGACCTCCGGGTCGACGTCATCGCCGACCCGAACGAATGCCGGGGGCAGCAGCTCGCCGACAGGGCGGCGTTCATCGCCCGCGAGACGCGGCACACGCCGGACTACCACGTGGCACGGGCGCGCAACGAGGCGCTCTGCCGGTGGCAGCAGCGCCATGGTACGGACCACCCGAACTGGACCCTCGGGACCAACATCTACGGGTGGGCTGCCGGGTCGTCTCTGCTGTCCAACCTTCGGGGCGGGAGCTTCTCTTGCATCGTGCGAGGCTCGACCTGGAGCGACGCCGTGGTCTGGGCCTGCACCCGGCCGACCGGGTGGGCCAACCTCTCCCTCACGCAGATCCCCGAGGGGCTGCTCAAGCAGATCCTCGTCGGCAAGGCGGCTGAGAAGGCCGGCGAGCTGCTCGCCTCCATCGACAGCCCGAGCGAGCGCGCCTGCGCCCACTACGCCCAGCTGGTGACCGCCCTGATCACCGAGGCAGCGTGACATCGGGGGACAACCCGAGACTTCGCCCGACACCAGGGTGAGGCACTCTTCAGGTGCAACAACGGAGCAAGCCATGAACGACACCATCACCATCCTCCTCGCCCTCGACAACATCGACGAGGCCGTGTGCGCCACGCTCAACAGCATCGACAACGACGGGTGCACCCGCCTGTCGCTGGGTGACCTGAAGGCGGACCTGGAGCTGATCGCCCAGCTCCAGGTCGTGAAGGAGGCGCTCGACGTCGCCTCGGAGCTGGTCGCGGCCCGCATCGCGAAGGCCAGCTGATGCTCTTCACCCTGAACGACCAGCTGCTCTTCGCCCTGACCACCCCTCGCGGGCCGGCCACCCTGGCTGCCCTGGCCGAGGCCGTCGACGACGGCGCGACGGCGCGCGTGGTCGTCACCTCGTACAGCGTCTGCGGTAACGACCAGGTCACCCGCCTCACCGCCGAGCGGTGGGATCTCGACGCCGATGGTGAGCCAGCTGAGCGCTGGACCTTCGCCGAAGAATGGGAGTCCCTCGACGCTGGCACCAGCTGGCGCCTGCGCGGGCGCGACCTCGTGGCCAGCTGATGGGCGCCTCGACCAAGTGGCTGCCCCGTGGGCGCAAGCCTGCGACTGGCCCTCGCCGAGCCGCTGACGGCCGACCCCTCGTGCTCCCCGTCTGGAAGCTGAACCGCTACCGCCTGCCGCAGGACTGAGACATCCCGAGACCGAGCTGACCTTGTCAACCTACGACGAGGACAGCACCGACTACGGCGCAGCTGCTGCGGCCCTCGGGATCGAGGTCAACGCCCTCGCCTACTGCGCGGACACCGCCATGGTGCGCGACCTGTTCGCCTCCCTGTGCTGCGGAAGCGGCCTCGACGTCCGCTTCCGCAGCGGCGTCATGGGCCGGGTCGAGGGCGCCTCGCCCTTCGGGCGACAGGTGGTCTCCGCCTTCAACGAGATCGCCGCGGGTGGTGGCCTCCTGCCTGTCGACCGCAACGGCAACGCGGCTCCGGCCATCTGGCTGCGCGCCCTGGTGCGCGTCATCAAGGCCGAGCAGGCGCGCCTCGCTGACCTGCCTGACCGAGCCGCTGAGTTCAACACCCCCTTCGGGTGCCACCTCGAAGGCTGAGACATCTGGCGACACCACGAGACCTCGGGGGACAGCACCCTGAGGCACCTTGGTCTTGCAACAACGGAGAGCCCGCATGGACCAGCCCATCGTCATCTCGCGCCCGCGCAGCTTCGGCTTCTTCCTGATGACCCGCGACCCCGAGCAGCCCTTCTTTCGCCTCGGCAACGGGCAGGTGGCAGCGAACACGCGCTCCTCCCTCTCGACCTTCGCGACGAAGGCCGAGGCCGAGGCCGAGGCTTCCGCTCGGCGCAGCCGGCCCTACGACCCGACCGAGTGGGGCGTGGCGACGAGCCACCGCTGAGACATCCCTCGACATCCCGGGACTGCGACAGACAGCCGGGAGAGGGAGACTGTGGACGCAACGAACGGAGCCCCCGACATGACCTCGACCAACCTGACCGACCGCGACCTTGCCGACTGCGCCGCCACCGTCGCCGAGCTGAACGCTCCCACGCACTCCCCCGAGATGTTCGACTGTTGCAGGGAGACGGGGAACACCTGCGACTGCTACCAGAGCGAGGTGGTCATGCTGTCCAACGGGTACGCCAAGGTGTACCGGGACGGCGACGTCATCCAGTACGGGGCGCTCGTCGCCCGCTTCGACGTGGACACCGCCCGCCGGTACGCCACCTGGACTGTCTGAGACATCCCGAGACATGCCCTGACCGCGGGTGACGTGGTCCAGAGGCACTCTGGTCTTGCAACAACGGAGCACCCCATGAGCGTCATCGAGATGAACCGCAGCGACTGGTCGGGCGAGAGCGCCAAGGTCCCCTTCACCAGCGGCAAGGCCCGCAAGGACGGCACCCGTCGTCACACCCTCGCGGTGTACGGCAACGACTACGTCATCGTCGAGAGGGTCGTCTTCGTCATGGTCGACGGCGTGCAGGAGCACATCACGACCGCCATGGTCTACCCCAAGGGCGACGAGGGCAAGGGCCGCGACTGGGCCATCGCCACCGCCCACTGCATGGACGACCCCTTCTGGGTTGGCCGACAGGACGGCGTGGCCGTCTGGGCCGCCAGCGCCTGCGACATCAGCCGCGAGTGCGGCGACGTGGACGGCACCGGCCTCATCCGCGCGGTCGCCGCCCTCCTCTTCAACCTCGGCTGAGACACCCCGGGACACCCCGGGACAGCGCATGACCTGCCCCAGAGCGAACCTTGGGGTGCAACGAACGGAGCACAGCATGAGCAACAACGAACGCCGCAACCAGTACCGAACCCTTCGCGCCAGGGTCGCCAGCATGACCGGCGCCGACGCCGACGCCGTAGACGAAGCGCTCCGCGCCAGGTTCGCGCCCATCGACGCTGGTGACTGGACGGCCGCGGTACGGGTCGTGTTCGACGAGTGCGGCGGAACGGCGGCGTGGATGGCGCGCCAGGACGAGGCCGGATTCGAGTACGAGTCCAGCTACGGCATGGACCCCCGCAACTGATGGGCCGCCGAAACTCACGCAAGGACCACACCATGACCATCACCGCCAAGACCGCCGCCGCCGCCGCCGCCTACTTCACCGCCGCCGCCGCCGCCGCCGATGGCTACAGCATCGACAGCACCGACGATCTCGACGCGGTGCTAGTGCAGGACGCGCGCACCGACCGCGACGTGGCCATCTACCAGTGCCCGAACGGCGGCTTGGTGCTGGTCGGTGACATGCACGGCCTCTGGGCCGTGGACTGCAACCCCGCCGACATCGAGCTCAACTGATGGGCCGGCGAGCACTGCTACCTGAACTGCGGCCAGCTCTTCCGGGTCGACCTGGAGCTGGAGCTGGGCACCAGCTGCTGGTGCCCGGCCTGTGACTTTCGGTGACACCGCAAGACAGCGGCTGACGACAGCCAGAGCGACCATGACTGCGCAACGAACGGAGCACCACATGGCCCACACCGTCAACGACACCGTCATCCCCGAGCGCTTCGGCGACTCCTACGTCCTGCGCTACGAGCGGGTCGGGGGGAGCGTCCGCCGCATCCACCGCTACGTCCCGCGGGACGGTGAGCCCTCCTCGGTCGAGGGCGTGTGGGTGACCGACACCTGGGACCTGTCCCCCCAGCACAGCAGCTACACCGCCTACAACAGCCGGTGCACCCACTGCTACCTGAACCACAGCCACTCGACCGAGCTGCACAACGTCAACGTCAAGGGAGCCTGATCATGTTCTGGGATGTCTACAGCCGCTTCGGCTGGATGGTCGACGGCCGCATCGTCCGCACCGACACCGTCTGGTACTCCGCCGACTGCGACGCCGACTACGTGCGGCGCTCCCTCATCGATCACGACGGCTACCCGAGGGACCTCATCGTTCAGGCTTCAAGCCTGAACTGACCCCGGGACATCCCCCGACAAGCGGGGACAACCGGAGACGGCATAACCACCAGCCCAGAGGGATTCTCTGGGGGCAACAACGGAGAACATCATGGATAGCACCACCCGACAGGCAGAGCTGGTCGTCAAGGCCGCCATGTACGAAGCCATCGGCGATGTCATCGCCTACAACGACAGGAACGGCTGATGTGCTGCTACCGCAAGGCGGTGCTCACCTGCGCTGGCTGCAAGGCCAGCGTCTGTGGCGTCCACGCCGCAGCGACCGTCGGACTCTGCGACGGTTGCGCTCAGGGGCTGGTCGCCAGCATCGAGGCCGCCGTGGTCAACGGCGACGACTGGGGCGCCAGTTCCTACCAGGACGACGCGCTGTGCTGGATCGCCAACAAGTGGCGGTGGCAGGCTGCGTCGCAGGCGGCGCAGGCTGAGCGGTCGCGCCGCTGGGCCGCGAGCGGCCTGCGAGGGGTGTCTGGGCGTACCACGCTGACCCCGCGCCAGATGGCGCGCTGGGCCAGGCAGGAACGCATCGAGCGCGAGCAGCGGGAGCGTCGCCGTGGATGACATCCGATGTGACATGTGCGGGAGCGCCGAGCTGGCGCTCCTCGGGCAGCTCGGGCTCATCACCTGGCTCCGCTGCCGCCACTGCGGCTGGGAACAGGAAGCACCCGATAACGAGAGGCCAAGCGGCCTCTTGTTGCTCGAAGACAACACCGCCAGCTGGCACCTCTTCGAGACGTCCGACGACACCGAGTGACCGCCGACGACACCAACCTGAGGCACTCTTCAGGTGCAACAAGGAGCTGACATGAACTCTCTCGTGATCGACACCGGCCGCAAGCTGCGGCTGTTCAACGACAACCTGGACGCCACCGTCCACGCCGAGTGGCAGGTCGTGGTCGACCCTACCGACAACGGGCTCTGGCTCGTGAGTAGCGACTTTGAACTGGGCGGCTTCACCGTCCGCGACCTGGTCGTCTACGGGGAAAGGGTGCCCAACGCCTTCATCTCCGAGGTGGACGCCGCCATCCCCAAGGCTCGGCAGCTGTGATCTGGGGAGACTTCCGGCTGGTAGCTCGGATGAAGCTGCACGGGCGGACTTCGCTCGGGTGGTACCAGACGAGCCCCACGTCGTGGTCCGGCTACGAGAACGACGGTCAGATGTGCCGCCGTGCCGCCGTGGTCGAGGACCGCAGCGGCTGGGCCTGGAGCTGCTACCGGGGCGGCGTCGAGCTGGCCCGCGGGCACGTTCCCAAGGACAGGCGCCGCCTCGCAGAACTCGCAGAACTCGCAGAACAGCCGGCGGCACAGGTTGTGGCCGCCATCCTCTACGCCGACGAGACATGGCGCAGCACCGGCCCTGGAGGCACCACATGACCCCCTTGGAGCACCGCGTCACCTTCCAGGCTCTGCTGTACCGCATCGGCACGCTGGGACAGGAAGTGGCCCGCGCCAGCAGCAACGGCGACCAGGCTCACCTGCGCGCCTCCCAGGCACTCTTGGCGGCTGCCACCTCGGCTCTCTGTAAGCTCGGCCCGCCCGCCTGGGAGCTGGCTGTTGCCGAAGAGCTGGCCGCCTCTCGCGGTCCTGACATTCAGTGACACTGAACGACAGCGGCTGACCGACAGCTGCCCGACACTGCCCCCGCAACAACAGGAGCCCTCGTGGGACACCCCATCACCGCAGACAACCTCGCCGCCCGCTGTGGCGAGTTCGCCCTCTCCTTCGACCCCGCCGAGACCATCGACCGCAACCATCGCGGGATCGAGCTGGACCTCGCCAGCGCGGCTGAGGCCTGTCGGCTCGACCTGGAGCTGGTCGGCGTCGCCCTCGACCGGAGCCTCATCCTCTTCGAGGATGCCCTCGAAGAGGCGAACTGGTCCTCCGAGGAGCCGGTCGACATCGGCACGCTGGTCGCCGATCTCCGGTCGCACAGCGAGGCGTGGGCCGCGAACATCATGGCCAAGGCCGAGCGCATGCGTCGCCTCGGAGCGCTCGGCCCCGGGTCGAGCACGACGTGGTCGTCCGAGCGCATCGCTCGGGCCTGCCTCTCGCAGGCCCTGGTCGACGCTCAGGCCGGCAACCGGTGTGAGCTGAAGGCCACGCTCGGCGAGCTGGACGAGGTCCGCCAGGACTGGCTGGAAGCCCGGGATGCGGTGCTCGTGAGCTACACGACCCGCATCGAGCTGGTCAACCTCTGAGACATCCGGGGACATCCCGGGACTCTTGCTGTCGGCATGGCTGAGAGCGTTGAGGGATTCTGTCAGTGCAACAACGGAGCTACCGATGGCCAATCAGAACATGACCCCCAAGCCTATCCACAAGGGCACCGCCCACGTCTTCGGGTGGGAGCCCGGCAACGGCACCTTCTACCACCTTCAGCTCTCGGTCTTCCCCGAGTGGGATCGCTTCTCTCTCGTCTGGCTGAACGGGGGGAACGGGGGCCAGGCGGCGACCTTCGCCATGGGGGCTTCCTTCCTCGCCCTCCACTACTTCCAGGAGAAGTTCTCCTGCGGAGTCGGGGATGCCGCTGCCATCCTGGCCTTCCTGGCCAACTTCGGCCTCGTGGGCGAGATCGAGTTCCCGCCCGGCTTCGGCAAGGATGGCCTGCGCCTCCCCGCGGAGTCGGCGTGAACCCCGAGAGCATCGGCGAAGGCCTCCGGCAGGATCTCCAGGATCTCCTGGAGGCCACGACCGCCGCCATCCAGGCACTCGACCTCCACGCCTCTCGGGCGGACGAGGAGAGCTGTGAGCTGGCCGGCGACGCCTTCGAGGCGCTCCGGGACAGGATGGGCAAGTACACGCTGTGGAGCTGGTACAACGGCCTGATGACGTGGGCCTGGAGCCTGCTCGCGCCTGGCGACAACCGCTGACACCTGGCGACAGCCCCTGACACTCCTCGGAGCGAGGATGTCAGGGCAAGGAGAACACACCATGAGCTGCACCACCACCTGCCTCACCGGCCGCTGCGACGGCCCCTGCGGCGACATGGAGCGCCACCTCGGCGCCAGCCGGCCGAACCCCGACTGGTGCGACCACTGCCAGACGGACCTGAAGATCCCCGACCCCGGCTACGACGGCGCCTACCTCTGCCCCTGCGACCTCGACGAGGACCAGTGGCCCGAGGGCTACACCCTGCCCCCCAGCTCGCCGCTGGCGCAGGAGCGGTCGTGAACCTCTTCACCTTCAGCAGGAACAGCCGCCTCGCCTGCGGCCAGCTCCGCTCGGGCTACGACGCCTACTCGACCTCCGGCTCCGACGCCTTCGTCTGGCGGGACGGCAAGGTCTGGCGCTCCTGCTACTGGGGTCGTGCCGACCTTCACAACCCAGTGAAGGCTGGCGTCTGCGAGGAGACAGGCCGGAACACCATCTCCCGGTCTTGCACCTGCCCGCGCATCGTGCTGGAGCAGCCCTTCAAGAGTCGATCCGAGGCTGCCGCTGCTGCCCTGGAGCTGAAGGACGAGGAGTCCAAGCGACCTCTCGTGCCCCTCGACAGCCCGCATGCCATCCGGTAGGATGGAAACCATGTCCGAAGCCGAGACCCCCAGCCGCCGCCGTCCTGGACGACCCCCGAAGAAGCCTGAGGAGCGGCTGTCTCGCTACTCGGTGACCCTCCCACAGGGAACCCGCGAGCTGGCCGAGGCGCATGGCCTGACGGTCTCCCGGCTCTGCCGGGTGGGGCTCGACCTCTTCCAGGCGTTCAACGCTGTGGATCTCGGCGAGGAGTAGACAGGCGGTCGCCCCTTGGGTCCACCGTGGGCATTGGGAGTGCCCCAGGGGCGGCCCCTCTTCCTCCCCTTCAACCAAGCAACAGGAGCCAACCATGGCCCGCACCACCCGTGTGTACATCGTCGACACCCGCGACGACTTCATCCCTTGCTCGTCTGCCAGCCGAGCCAGACAGCTCGCCCGAGAGTTCGACGGGGCCGTCCGTCAAGTCGAGCTGCGCAGCCACGGGAACGACCTCGTGCTGCGCCTGCTGGAGCTGCTCTCGCCGGGCGAGATGGAAGCGCTGGTCGTCAGCTCCAAGAGCCTCGATGGGCCGTGACATCCGGTGACGCTGAGTGACCGTCGATGACGGCATGCCGGCCGCTTCCTGGGCATTCTACAGGTGCAACAACGGAGCGCCACATGGCCCAGCACAACCAGACCAACGACGACCTGAACTACGCAGTCAGGGCGTTCGCCCGAGCCGAGCGCATCTCGATCGCTGAAGCCTGGAAGGTCGCAGCCCGCGGCGCCTTCAACAGGCTCGCCGGCCACCAGAAGCGCGGAGTCATCGGCGAGCTGGAAGGGGAACGGCCGCGCGCCTACGCCCCCAGGCCGCCGGTTCACCCTGACGCCTGGGACCCCTTCTTCTCCAATGACCTCCTCGCAGGAGCTGACGATGACCGCTGAGATCGACCGCCTCTCCCGCGAAACCTGCGAGGAGGTCTTCCTTCCTTCCGAGCCTAAGTGGGTCGGAAGGGCTCGGCGCATCTTCGCGGAGCTTCGGAAGGTGGAGGAGCCCGAGCCCGAGCCCGAGCCCGAGCCCGACGTGCCCTTCTGAGCCTACTCGGGCCGGTCCAGGGTCACGACCTCTTCATCGGACGGCGCCTGGGGTCCAGGCTGGCCACGGACCATCAGGTCACGCAGCTCGGCCAGCTGGGCCTCCAGCGCATCGATGCGCTGGTCCTTCGACAGGGACTCGGCCGAGGCACCCTGGGATGCCTTCAGGATGGAGAGGATCGCCGACGTGTCCAGGGACTGGGGCCTGTCCTTCGCCCTGGTCGGGCGTCCGTTCTCGAACTGGAGATCCTCGGCGCCGAGGGTGTCAACGATCTCGATGATGAAGGCCAGGTGCTCGTGCTCCTCGGGAACGAGGATGGGGGCTCCGTTGGCGTCACGACCGAAGGAGCGGCTCCCCTCGACCCAGAAGGGGGCGATGCCCCAGTCGACCACGCTCCAGTTCCCGTTGGTCTGGACCTGGGCGTAGTCGGCGACCATCGCTTCCACGGTGCGCTTCACCTTCCCTCCCCAGCTCTCGGGCGTGACGTGCCCGATGAACTGCCGCACCTGCAAGCTCTGGTCGAGCTTGTGCGTCCTGGCCCCGGCCGCGCGAGCCTTCTTGGCGACATCGCCGATCATGACGTGCACGGTCTCGTCGACGACGCGGATCAGCTCGTCCTTGGAGCTGATCCGTCGAGCCCCAGTCCGGGACCCGCGGCGCTCGTTGTAGAGGTTCCGGCCAGTCCGCTCGGCGATCAGCTCAGCAACACCCTCGCCCATCACCCTGTTGTGCAGGTCGTCGCCAGCCTCGGCAGCCACCGTCTCGATCTCCATCGTTCCTCCTGATGGCGCCGTCACCGAGCGCCTTCCTGTGTGTAACCGCCAAGCCTAGTCTGGCCGTAGAGCGCCATGCAGCCCGCGTCAGCGATGCCATCGTGATGCTTGACCCGGCGGCCTGGGGCCAGGTCGAGGGCGGGCAGTCGGCGAGCAGCCACGAGCAGCGCTCGTCCCTTGCCGTCGCCTGGCATCCCCTTGAACACGACCCTCTGCCAGTCTTGGGGGCGTGTCACCTCGTAGGACAGCTCCAGTGCAGCGAGCACGCCACGCCAGATGCCTTCCCCCAGGCCGATGGTGTAGGCGCTCGTGGCGCCCTGCCTCGGCATCGCGCGCTGGCGCTCTAGGACAACGAGGCCTGGCGTCATGGCCCGGAGGAGGGAAGCCATCGCCTGTTCGTTGTAGCTCCGCTTGGAGCCCTTCCCGACCTGCACGGTGTAGTCGTTCCTCGCGAGCCAAGCCTTGGGCCCGGAAGAGTGCCCCAGGGCCACGACAGCCCCATCCTTTCCTGGGTCGATCCCGACGACAATCAACGACTGGCCGTCGTGCCCTGGCGGGCCACCATGCCGAGGTCGACGAGGTTGGGGACAAAGGTCTCGTCCAAGTGCCGGTTCTGGCACCTGTACCTGCCGGTGAACACATGGCGCTCGCCGAACGGGCCCAGCTCGGGCCGGGCCTCGGCTCGGTAGACCGGGAAGGCCGTACCTCCGCAGAGTGGGCAGTACACCCGACCAGTGGTCATTCGGTGTGACCAGGGGTCATGGAGCTGACCTTGTGAGCCTTGCGCTTCGCGCGACGCTTGGCCTTGCGCTCGGAGCGCCGGCCCTTGAAGCCGTCGGCGAGAGCTTCCCTGTCTCCGGGAGAGTCGATCTTGTCGAGCACCCCGGCGAGGATGGCCTCGATGATCTTGTCGTCGAAGGCCTCGACGAGCGGCCCGAAGGGGGCGGGCAGCAGAGCTGCGAAGTTCAGCGCAGCATCGATCGATGCCGAAAGATCAGCCGCGATGGCGTCGGCATCGGCGCCGTCCTCGGACATCGCGTCGGCGGCGATCTCCCGCCAGTAGTCGGGGTCGAGCGCATCGAAGGCGGCTCGGATCTGGCTCAGCATGAGAACCTCTCAGGGCAAGTGCGTGTAGAACCTGGGGGCGGCGCGCTGCTTCAGCCGCGCCAGCTCGGTCTCGTGGTGGTGGCGGCGCTCAGAGGCGCGACGTTGCCGCAGCTCCCTGAGGTCACCGAGCAGCTTCTCCGGGTTGACCCGGATGCCACGCTCGATGTTGTCGATGTGCCTATCGAGGTCCGACATGGTTTTCATGCTACTCCGCTGGTCAGTCCCAGCGCAACCAGGAAAAGGCCTCGTCGCCGGAACAACACGGGAGCCCGGCCTGGGTCGCGAGGGTTCGCGCCACCCGGAGGCAAGAGAGAACGTGCTCCTTGGGCCCAGGCCTGTCGCTCAGGCTGGCCTGGTAGTCGTCGACCATCCAGTCGATGTCCTCTCCGGCGAGGGGAGCGCAGGCGTGCATCCAGGCCGGCAGCCGCCAGGCGTGGCTGTGGTACCTGGCGTTCCACCTCCAGGACCCCATGGGATCCTCGGGCTCGGGAGGCCTGGCCGCGGGCGCATGCTCGGCCTCTGTCGAGGGGAAGTGCCACCCGATCCGCCGAGGAGAGCAGACCCGACCACCCTCCTCGTCGACGATGAAGATGGGCGCCTGCCAGGCGGAGAGGTCGATCGACCTGGCCTGCTGCTCGCTCAACAAGCCGCCAGCCTGGCCCCAAGCCCTGGCGACGTCCTGAACGGCCCCCAGGGGAAGCCTGACCCCAACGGGCGGGCCCTGGACGAAGGCTTCGTCGAAGGCGACAGCGTAGCTGACCATCAGCCCCAGCGACGACGCCTCGCTCCAGCGAGAGCTGACCCACTCCAGCCAGTCGTTGAAGTCGTACCGGTAGGCCACGCAGCTCCTGACGAGCATCCGCGGCGGCAGCTCCGTCTTCAGGAGCGAGGCCTTCGTGTCCGCCATCCACCTGAACTGGAGGTACTCGGGGCGAGTCATCATGCCGACCACCTCTTGCCGACCCACTTCGCGGGCCCGTCGAAGGCCAGCTCCAGCGTCGTCAGCCGGCCCACCCGGCGCTTCCTCGCGATGATCTCCATGCATCCGCTCTTCCCCTTGGGCTTCCAGTCCTTGATGCGGTCCCGGAAGAGGTCGTCCCGGTACAGGGCGAGCACTTCCTCGGAATCCTGGTGCACCTGCGACGACCACTGAGTGTCCCACATCTGGGGCTTGGGGTCGGCGCCAGGTCCGTTCTTCTCGCCGGAGACCTGGGCGGCCACGACCACTGGGATCTCCAGCTCGGCGGCCAGATCCTTGAGGCGTCGGCTGGCGTAGTTGACCTGGTCCATCCGGTTGTGCCCCACTGACGGGACGGCGGTCAGGTCCTGCAAGTAGTCGACGAAGACCGAGTCGCACTTCCCCTGCCGCTTCAGGGACCGAGCCCTAGCGCAGACGGCGTCGACGGTAAGCCCAGCGCCGGTGGCCTGAAGCCCGGACTGACCGAGCCAGTCCATGGTCTCGCGCAGCTTGATGCCCCAGTCGTCGAAGAGCACCGTCATGTGCGTGTCGTCGGTCAGCTGGCCGTTTCTGAAGAGCCTCGACATGTGGGTCCACAGCCGCTGGTCGACGCCGCCCAAGCTGAAGGCCATGTCGCGCAGCCGGCGCTTGACCGTCGTCTCGGTGCCGTGCACGTAGGGCAGGCCTCCGACCCTGGCCCGGCCCATCCCCAGACAGTTCAGCAGCGAGGTCTTCCCGACGCCCGACTGGGCCAAGATCAGCGTCATGCCCTCGCGGGTCAGGCCGCAGAAGTCGGCGTCGTCGTCCCACTGAGGCAGACCGCTGTCGAGTCGGCCGACGAAGTCACCGATGGACTCGCGGTTGACGCGAGCACGGACCACCTCCAGGTGGGCCGACATGGGGCTGTCGTCGAAGGTCGACGACAAGTTGGAGAAGGCCTCGATGGCCTCGTTGGCGACGAGGTTCGGGTCCTCGTCGAAGCCATCCATGGCGACCCTGCCGTGGAGCGCGTCGACCTCTTGGCGCACCTCGCGCTGCTGACGGATCTCCCGCAGCCGACCGCAGCCTGCCTTGAAGGTTGTCTCGTGGGCTAGCTCCATCGGAGCATCGAAGAGCGCCTCCAGCTGTTCCCAGCTCCCGAAGTGCTTGGCGCCGGTGGCCGAGATGTGGGACTGGAGCATCGCGGGGCTCGTGCGGCGACCACGCATCCAGCGCTCGTGGAGCCAGTCGAAGACTCGGCTGTGGCGCTCCATCGTGAAGTCGAGCTTGTCGAGGCCGGCGGCCGTGTCGAGCAGCTCGTTGCGGTGGAAGCAGGCCCGGAGCACGAGACGCTCCAGGGCAACGTCCTGGGGGTAGCTGCGGGGCCTCACTTCGCCGCCCCCTGCTGACGCTGGCGCTTCAGCAGGTCGAGCACCAGGCCAGGCTCTCGGAGGCGCCCGGCGAGCCAAGCCTGCATCTCAGCCCAGCCGCCCCCCTGCGCCTTGATGGCCAGAGACATCGCCGCGACCTGGTCGCGGTGCAGCATCAGCCAGACCGCAGGCGTCGAGGTCGACGTGAACTCCCAGGGTTGGTCCGAGCAGGGCTCCAGCCAAGGCTTGGACTCGATGTCGACAGGCGACGGCCCGCTGCCTTCTCGCCAGACCTCGGCAGCTTCGACGTACTTGGACATCTTCGACGCCTGGAGCAAGGTGTCGACCTTGTCGTGCCGGTTCGGGCCTTCTCGGAGGTACCCAGCATCAGGAGCCTCCTTCATCCACTGGAAGGCCAGGAGGACCTGCTCGCCAGTGTAGTCCTTCAGCCTGGCCTTGAGCTTCGCCCGCCTCGCGGCGTCGAGCTTCAGGTGGCGACCGTTGACGGCAACGAGACCTTCCCAGAGAGCGGGGATCGACATCCCCTTCTTCCCTCCTCTGTCCTCTGAAGAAGGTACTGCGCGCGTGGGGCGCTCCGGATCCGCTCCGTTCCGCTCCGCTTCCGCTCCGCTCTGGGCCGCATCCTGCCGGGATTCCTTGGAATCGGTGCTCCGCAGACGCTCCGAGTGGTGCTCCGGTTCTTCTTGGTAGGCCTCGACCAGCTCTATGACGGCCTTCACCTGCCTCATGGAGGTCCAGCCCCAGAGGTTGGCGAGACTTCGATACGACCAGGCGCCAGCCTGCCCCGCCGCCATGATGGCGGCGTACTCCAGCTCGGCGACGTGCCGCGGAGCGGGGCAGCTCTTGGACCTTCTCGACTGGGCGATACCTGCGAGGACGCGCTGCGTCTGTCCGATGAAGCGGGGGAAGCTCATGGCTCGCGCCGCGAGAAGGCGCAAGCGTCCTGCTGGTGCATGATCGACCTCGATGTGTTGGTTCCGCCCTGCGTCGGTGCCCTCTTGGGAGCTACCCAAGAGGTGGCGACACAAGCCAGGTCACCCGCACCAACACAAGGAGCATGTGAGTTCTACCTCACGGAGCCGGCCTTAGCCAAGCTCCAATGCCTGACGGCCCCGAGTTGCCCCGGGGCCGCCTGCAACATTGGAGCTGACCTGCGCCAGCGACAGCACCCTACTCCGCCCCATGGGGCCGCGCTGGACTTTCCTCAGTGGTGACATTCGGTGACAACTCTTTCTGGCAGGCGTATGACGCTCGTCATACGCTGGAACAGCAACAACGGAGATGTGACCAGATGAGCCCGCGAGCCTGGCGATTCCTTCGAGAGGGCGTGACCGTCGTCCTCGCCTTCATCACCGCATGCGCCCTCTGCTACGCAGCAGGGGACGCCCTGAGCCTCCTGGAGTAGACATGAGCCTCGTCGTCACCCGTGCATGGGTCTGCGACCGCTGCAAGCGGACCATCGCATCCACAAACCTCTCGGCGGATCCCGTCGAAAGCACCGGCGTAGCTGCCTTCCAGGCCTCCCTCCGCGTCGAGCCCGCCATCCCCTTCCAGGCCTCCCTCCGCGTCGAGCCCGCCATCCAGTTCGACGACTTGTGCAGCAAGTGCACCCAGCGGGTCCAGACCCTCCTCGGGCTCATCACCCTGGCTTCGGACGACGACCGCACCTCGGACGAAGGGGAGATCAAGTGATCGAGGGTCTCAGGGGGCGAGAGCCGATCGGGGCCGTCCTGCGGGTGGGGAAGAAGGGCCCTCGCGGGAACCCGGTAGACCGTGACCGGTTCTACATCGCCGAGCCGACCGAGAACAGCGCGGGCGTTCGGCCCGAGCACCCCCAGTTCTCGCGCTTCAACGGGGCGCCGCCGGACAAGCGGACGAAGGTCAACGGGGTCCTCGTGCACGCCGTCAAGGACGAGTGTTTCGAGCTGCACCTGAAGGCCCAGGTGCTTCCGGGCCGGAAGGGCCACCCGGACAAGCGCCCGGCCTGTACCGGCAACGGCAAGACCGCCAGCAGATGGACCGGCAAGGGTCCCATGGACTACCAGGACATGGCCTGCCCTCACCGAGCCTGTGAGTTCCGGCAAGGGAACAGCCCGGCCTGCAAGCCGTGGTTCCGCTTCATGTTCCGGCCCGTCTGGGCGGACGAGACGTGGCCTACGCCGCTGATGAAGCTCACTTCCTCGTCGTGGAACAGCGCCGAAGCATTCGAGGGCTTCTTCGCGCACATCCACAGGCAGGCCGAGCACCTTGGCCTGGAGGTGGGTCAGTACAGCCTCTATGGCATGCCCTTCACCATCGGACTCTCGGAGAAGAGCCAGGCGTCGAAGCGACGCCGCTTCCCGGTGCTGACCATCACGCCGACCATCGACGTGCAGACCTTCCTCGTGACGTCCGCCCAGCAGCGCGCCCAGATCGAGGCGCGGCCTGTGGCTGCCCTCCCGGACAAGGATCAGCAGGACCCGGCGGAGAAGTACCGGGACTACGTGGACATCACGCCAAGCCGTCCCGCCATCGAGGGACCCAAGGATGGCGACGACCAGGGAGGCCTCTGGTGACCTACAGGTCCTCGACTCTTCGGTTGCTCGACGAGGCCTGCCCTCGCGCGCTCGACTTCGCCGAAGCCAACGCCACCCGGTACACCGACGTGTTCGGTGTCGGGAAGGCCGCCCACCACATCCTCGACGCCTGGGGGCAGGGCACCCGGAAGGCTGGCAGTTGGCTGGACCCTGAGATCCGGCACGCGATCTCGTCGGCGATCGAGCGCCGACTGATCGACACTGGGCCCACCTTCGACGGCCACCAGGAGCCGCCCATCCAGCCCGGCAAGGTGCACGAAGGGGCGAACCTCGCGCGGCTGTGGGTCGAGGAGCGGCCCTTGTCGCCCGACGCCAGGTACGAGGTGGGGCACGCCTTCACGCGCAACTGGGAGCCCACGTCCTACGACGACCCGAAGGCGCGGCTCAAGGTCGTGCACGATGTCGTCGAGTGGGGGTGGGTCTACCTGGAAGACGATGAGACCGAGGCCTACGGAGTCGACAGCGACGACTACAAGAGCGCCTGGGGCGCCGGGCCCAGCTACTGGAACAACCTCCAGCAGCGCATCCAGCTCGTTTCCATCGCGCTCAACTACGCGAAGCCCGGCAAGCTCGACGAGCACGTCGAGTTCGTCAGGGTCGGGATCGCCAACCTGCGCACAAGGAAGCTCCACCGCCGTGACCCGCTGTGGCTCTACGAAGACGACTTCCTCACTGGGGACTCGGGCTGGGAGAGCATCAGGAAGCTCCAGGGGGGCATCTCCCTTGCGATGAACGCCGCGGACGACATGAAGGCCGGAGGAAGGCGCCCAGCGCGCCCTGGGGCCGGCTGTCGGTCGTGCCCCTACATCCACCACTGCGAAGAAGGCCAGACGGTCCTGAAGGTTGTGCACGGCATCAAGAACGCCACTCCTGAGGAGATCGCGAGCGCCTACGCCATCGCGGACGGCGTCAGGCAGAACTTGTTCTGGGCCGCCCGAGACGCCTGCAAGCACGGCGACATCGAGCTGGACGGGAGCAGCTGGGTCGGCCGCAAGGCGGAAACGGTGGTAGAACCGGCCCCCGATGCCGCCAAGCAGCTGTGGGAAGCCTGGAAGGGCGAGTTCGCCGGCCCCTACGCTGGGAAGCTCGTCGAGGTCGAGGGGCTGTTCTTGGGGTTCCTGTCGGCTGCAAGGCTCGGCAAGTCCCAGGTCGACAGCGTCATCAAGAAGGTCTACGGCAACGCCCGGGGGAAGGCTGGCGCAGAGGTCTACCGGAAGAGGGGAGAGCTGGAAGAGAAGGCTCTTCAGCAGGTCGAGAAGAACCGCTTCGGCGTGTGGCGCCTGGAAGGCCAGGATGGATGACGGCTGGCACAAGGTGGGCGGCCGATGGCAGCTCCACAAGGCGGGAAGCGTCCTCGGATGGGCGACCAAGAACAGCAGCGGCCTGTGGATCTGGCATGTGCCGTCGCTTGCTCCGGGCTACACCTGGAGCAAGAAGCAGCCCGTGAGCAGCCTCGACGAGGCGGGCGTCTGGATCAGGTGGGCTTGGGGCCCGCAGGGCGGGCCCCAGTGAGCGAGGCCCGCAGGCGGTCGGTCATGAACCTCTGCTTCCCGGGGAAGTCCTTCGAGGAGGCGGGGGAAGGGTGGGAAGCCCAGGTGGCTGGGTACACGATCCGGGTCGACCGGATGAAGCTCAGCCGGCACGGGCGACCCTTGTTCGAGGTCTCGACCTTGGTCGCCGGCCGATTGCATCGACGGTGGAGGGATGACACCCTCGTCGGGGCCTTGTCTCCCTGCGCATCGTGGATGGACGAGATGGCAGAAGAGATCCTCTTCGCCCTGAACGGGAGTACACCGAAGTGAAGAAGCTCAGCAGGCAGACGAAGTCTCACCGCGTGAACGCGAGAGTCACGGACGCCGACATCCAGCGGATGGAAGCGGTCAAGCCACCGACCTGGACAACGAGCCAGCTGATCCGGGCAGCGATCAACCACCTCGTCGCAGACATCGCGTCGGGCCGGGTGGTGCTCAGGGAGAGTTGAGCGCCAGCTCTGCCGCAGCTTCGCGCGGAGCCGCTCTCTTCAGCTCCCTCCGCGCCTCGTCCACGAGCTTCTGGATGCGCGCAGCACAGGCGCGCATCTCGTCGGTGTGGACCTTCACTTCGTCCACGATCGAGGCTTCCTGAGTCTTGGGCCTATCCATTCGGAGCCTCCGTCTTCGCAAGGGTATCCCCCAAGAAGTAGAGCAGGTCAGCCGAACCTTCGCGACCCGCGGCCAGCCATACCAACAAGATGATGATGGCCGTGAGGAACAGCCGCATCGTCCAGTTGTCTGACTGCATCCAGGCCGGGGCGTTGACCTTCTTCGCGACTGGCGCGATGACCCCGGCGATGAAGCCCTTGGGCTGGGTCTGCTTCATGGCCGATACGTCCGCGCGCAGGGCAGCGAACTCCCGCGCCATCGCATCGTTGCTCCGGGCGCTCTCGACCAGGGCGGCGACCCCCTGCTCCTGGATGTCGAAGACGCGCTCCATGAGCTGGCCGTTCACCGACTTGAGCTCTTCGCCCTCGGGGGGGCTGGAGTTCTCAGTCATCATGACGACCGCTCCAGACAATCCACGCTGCCCGCATCGTCGCCACCCCAACCGGGAGCGACAGCACTGTCAGCGTCATCGGGTCGCGCGCCCCGAGCCACGGAGCAGCCGCAACCGACGCCGCACCGACACCCCACACCAGACCCACCAGGGCGAGTTCCGCCCACACGGGTTCCCTGGTCCTGCCCCAGATGTGGGTGAGAGCCGCCGCCAACAGCAGCATCCCGCACGCCCCGACCGTCCAGTTCAGCCCGAACAGGATCGCCAGGTACTCGCGGTCGATCTCGTTCATGGCGTCCCCAAGGTAGCCCGCCAGCGAAGTCCTCGGCCCGGAACTTGAACATCACTGCTGCCCGATCAGGGCGGCGACCCGCGATGCCTGGATGGCAACGTCGGCGCGCTCGTCCTCGCAACGGTCAGCCCGTGCGACGGCTTCGAGGAGTTCCTTGTCTGCCTTGACGTGGATGCCAGTGAGCGTGATGTCCACGGTCTTGTCGGACTGCGCGGCGATGCTGATCGCCCAGAGCACCAGCCCGCCGAGGCCGAGCAGGCCGAAGACGGCGATGCCCAGGGTCGCCGGCTGGGAGACCAGCTTCGTCAGGACCTTGATGAGTCCTTCCACCGCTCAGCCGTCCAGCCACTCGGCGAGAGCGGCAGGGATATCGCCGTGCTTGCCGCTGACCTTGCCGTCGCTGCCGATGCGGCGCGTGCGGGTCTTGCCGTTCTTCAACCTGATCCCGACGTACACGCCGTCAGCGCCCTTGGCACAGCCAGCCTCCACGATCTCGGATACGTCGATCTCAGACGCGATGACGGCGGCGATGACAGCGCTTTCGCCGTCTTCGATGGTCCGGACGAGGTTGTCGCCAGGGATGATGCACCACATGGCTACTCCAGCACGTTCCAGACCTTGACCCAGAGCTTGAGCGCATTGACCGTAGCGTTTGCGTTGCCGCGAACGCCGATCACGACGCCCAGGTTGGCGGCGGTCATCCAGTCCGTCTGGTTGGTCGGGCTGTTGTTCATGGTCACGAGCACGTTGCCCTGCTTCGCAGAGGCCCAAGACCCGCCGGAGAAGGCGGTCTGGTAGTCGTCCGCGTCCGTCGAGTAGTAGAGCTCGACCGCCTCCCCCTTGTGGACGCGGAGGCCGAGCACGTGGGCGTGTGACGCGGGAGCCACGCCGCTGGTGTCGGCCAGCGAGGTCCCGCCCTGCCACCGGACCAGCTCGATCTCGAAGGCGCTGCCGATGTAGCTGGACAGGATGCCAAAGCCGGAGCCGCCAGACTCAGCCATCGGGCTGTCGTTGGCCTCGACCCCGAACAGCACGCCCATCTTCGTCGTGCTCCAGGTGTCGTCCTTGACCAGGAGCTGCAGGTCCACGGTCTGCCGGATGTCGGTGAACTGCGACACGAGGTCGCTGATCAGCGCCCCGATGCCGCAGCGCTTGATCGTGCCCGTCCAGTTGATGGTCGTGGTGGTTCGGGGTGCCATCTGCAACCCGGTGCCGTTCACGATCTGGAAGTCGTCCGTGTTGTCGGGCGACACCATCCCGCCAGCGATCCACGTCTTGGAGTCGACGGTGACGTTGCCGTCGCCCTGAGCGTGGATGTCGTAGGAGGCGTGGACGGCGAAGTCCAGCTCGTACTCGTTGGAGGTCCACGAGTCGCCACCGCCGCCACCCGCGGCGGCGCCGTAGTCCCTGGCCCCGGTGTAGGCGTCAGCCATCTCAGCCCCTCTGGCCGGGGGTCTCCCAGTTCAGCCTGGCCTGGATGATCGTACCGGCTCCGCTGCCGGTCGTGGTGGTGACCCACAAGTAGACCTTGCCAGCGGTCGTCTGCTCAGCGGACGCCCTGTACGGCCGGTCGTACTTGATGGAGGTCATGATCTCGTGGTCGGGGGTGGCCTGCTGCGCGACCCAGTCGTTGTTCGCCGAGGTGAGCACCGTCAGCGGCAGGAAGATGTCGTTCCCAGCCGAGTCCCACGTCGCGAAGACCCGGAGGTCGGTCATCGTGGTGCCGGTGTCGTTGACCACCAGCTCCAGGGTGCCGATCCGGCCCGCCGAGGGCAGGGCCCCATGGAGAGAGCCGGTGTCGGCCGCCGTGTCCTCGTGCAGGAGCAGGCTCGTGTAGCCGCCCGCCGCGGTGAACGCGGTCGTGGCGTTGTCGGCGCAGATGAAGCCGTAGGCCATGTCTCACCTTCAGTGGTGGGGTGGGAAGAGCCTACGGGGTGAAGATCTCGACGGCGAGAACGTCGAGCTGAGCCTCGTTGTCGGCGTCGGCAACCGACCACTTGCCAGTCACCTTGATCGGGAGGGCCGCCGTGGTGTCCACGGTCGTGGAGCCGATGTACCCCATCTTCTGCTGGGTCCCGGCCGCGGCGTCCGCGTCCTGGTACTGGCCGAAGCCCACCCAGGTACCCGAGGAGCCGATGGTCCGGACGGTGAGGACGAAGTAGCCGCCGAAGATGTCGCTGTCGGCCACGTCCACGGCGGTGGACGTGATCAGCTCCGTTCCGAGGACGTCGGTGGTGCTGCCTCCGACGACCAGCCGCCACTGGAAGGTGTCGGTGCTGTTGTTGTCCAGGATCAGGCCCTGGCAGTAGATCTTGACGACCGAGCCGACCTTGAGGACGTTCGCCGGGATCTGCCGGACCTGGTCGAAGGCCGTCTCCGTGGTCGTGTCCTCGACCTCCGAGGAGGCCGCGGTGATCGCGCTCGCGCCGCCCAGCGCGATGGTCGTGCCACCGAGGGTCTGGAGGACGGGGGTGTCGAAGCTGCGACCGTCACGGAGTTCTGCGGGGGTAGGCATGGGAGTGCTCCT
>Ga0208012_1000213_pt1 | contig 22715 bp, 22 predicted proteins | sample 15BtaG_FD_184090 | JGI IMG/M metagenome (GOLD analysis project Ga0208012, IMG submission 184090) | Marine viral communities from the Subarctic Pacific Ocean - 15B_ETSP_OMZ_AT15312_CsCl metaG (SPAdes) (version 2) | ecosystem: Environmental > Aquatic > Marine > Oceanic | place: Pacific Ocean... | reverse complement strand
GGGGAAGTAACTTCCTTGAAACCGGCGCTGTATACGCACCGTATGTTCCGTTAATCATGACACCGCTTGTTTACGATCCGGTTAACTTTACTCCCCGCAAGGGCGTAATGACCAGATACGCAAAGAAGATGGTAAGACCGGAATTTTATGGTAAAGTCATCGTCGCAGACGTTAACTACGTTTAATTCATAGTAATTAAATAGATCAAATGAAGAAGGGAACTCTTTTGAGTTCCCTTTTTTGTTGCCGTTATATTTATAGTTGAGTAATAATATCTTTTTTAGGAGAATATAATATGGAAGCTATATGGCCAGGAAGTGGTTCAGCAGTAAGTGGAAATACACCATTTGGGTTGTATGATACTGATTCTACATTCCAATCAGACGCACCAAAATTTGCCAATTGGTCAGCCAAAAGACTTGGTTATCCAATTACAGCAGTTGAGTTACAAGACTCACAATTTTATACTTGTTTTGAGGAATCTATTACTGAATATTCATCCCAAGTAAATCAATTTAATATTAGAGAGAATTTATTATCACTACGAGGACAGGCGACTGGTTCAAATGTTACTCATAAGAGAATTACACCTAATTTAGCTGATGCTATTAGGATTTCAGAACAATATGGTAGTGAGGCAGGAGTTGGTGGAACGATTGATTTTAAAAGTGGTTCTATTAGTGTTAATAGTGGTTCACAAGTATATGATTTAAATACATTATATGCAGATGTATCAGAAAGTGGACAAGCAATTGAAGTTCGTAAAGTATATTATGAATCTTCACCAGCCGTTTCGAGATATTTTGATCCGTATGCAGGAACAGGAGCTGGTTCTTACAATATGTTAGATGGTTTTGGATGGGGTGGAATGTCACCGGCCGTTCAATTTATGATGATGCCAGTTTACGCAGATATGTTAAGGATACAGGCAATAGAATTTAACGACCAAATGAGAAAATCGGCACACACATTTGAGTTAAGAAACAATAAAATAAGAATTTTTCCAAATCCAACATCAACTTATAAGTTGTGGTTTGAATATGTTCTTAAATCAGACAGAGATGACCCCACACAAACTGCATATGGAGAAACATCCAATACAGTTTCAGATTTTTCTAATGTTCCTTATAATAATATGGAATATCAGTTTATAAATGATGTAGGAAAACAATGGATTAGGAAATATGGACTTGCACTAAGTAAAGAATTACTTGGAATGATTAGAAGTAAGTATGGTTCTATTCCGATTCCAAATGCAGAAACAACTCTTGATGGTGATACATTGAGAGGAGAGGCATCAGCTGAAAAGGAGGCATTAATAACTCAACTTCGTGAAAATCTTGAAGCATCAAGTAGAAAATTGATGTTAGAGGCAGATAGTGAAGAAGCAACGAGATTACAAGAAAAATTAAATAAAGTGCCGTTACCCATTTACATAGGATAATATTATGGCAGGAAGATTTTTACCTCAAAGAGACCTTGATGTTTTCACACGGGTAAATAAAGAACTTATTGGTGATTTAAAAGAAGGCAAAGATGGAATAATAAATCAACAAGTAGTTCTTTATAAAATATCAGCATACGACACTATGACTAATCTGTATGGTGAAGCCGCAAGTGGAAAACGATTTAAACCGGGTGTTAAATTTGCTTGTTTAATTGATGCAGCAGATTTTGATTATAATAATGATGAATTTGGACCCGATGAACAACAAGACGCATCATTTCATATTTTAAGACAAACTTTAATTGATTTATCAGTAGTTCCAGAGGTTGGTGATACACTTGAGTGGAATTGGGCGCATTGGGAAATTAACGCAGTCAATGAAAATCAACTTGTTGGTGGATTACAAGATAACAATTGGAGTGTAACTTGTGCAACTCATAGGATTAGATATTCTAATCTTGGTGTCGAAAGAGTTAGGAGCATTTAATGGCAAAAAATAAACCAATACCAAGAAAACATAGAACTTCTACTTCCAGAGGTAATTTAAATCGTGCAAGACAATATAAAAGAGATACGGATAATGTAAAAGATGTATCTATAAGCTTGATGGATTTGGATTCCGCTATTATGTACTATTTTACAGAAGTTATAAAACCAACTGTGGTAGATAATGGTGAAACTGTAAAAGTTCCGACAATGTACGCTTCCCCAGAAAGGTGGTTTGCAGTACAAAAAACTGGTTATATGAGAGATAAGAAACGACAACTTATATTACCAGCTATTGCATTTAGACGAACTGGAATGACAAAAGATGAAACTATTCCATTAGATACAATGGATCCTGAAGAACCTAAATTACATTGGCAGTTTGAAAGAAAATATACTAATGCAAATAGATATGATAATTTTTCAGTTCAACAAGGACTTATTCCACAAAGAGAATTTTATAATGTAGCAGTTCCAGATTTTATGGTTTTAAATTATGACTTTATGATTTGGACACATTATATTGAACAAATGAATAAAATTGTTGAGAGAATTAATTGGTCTGAGGGGTCTTATTGGGGAGAACCTGGTAGAATGAAGTTTAGAACTTCTATTGATAGTTACACGGATAGTACAGAAGTTTCAGAGAGAGAAAGAATAGTTAGAACTGAATTTAGTGTTACATTAAAAGGATATTTGATACCAGAAGCATTTAATGAATTGGCGGGTCCCCATACAATGCAAAAATTTCTCACACCGAAAACACTTGTAGTAAAAACTGAAACGGATACTGCTATAGCACCATTGTTAGACAGGTTGGAAGGTGCAGAACTTTTTGAAGGTGCACAATCGGGCATAACACAAGATGCTGTACAGCCTGTAAAGTTAACACACGGATTTTCTTTAACTGCCGGCACGGGAATTAGTATTACTGACGATGGGGCTAATTATGATGGATCGGCGGCCATATCACAGACTATATCAATTCCACAAGTAGTTAATACTGATTCAAATGTTCAATTTAATCAAGTAACTTCTTCGGCATTATTGTTAGGTAGTAGTACTATAACAAGTACTGGTGTTAGTCAAGATTGGTCAGTTACGGGTTCGGTAGATGCAACTACTAATTTAACTGTTGGTGGTACTACTACAATAGGTGGAACTCTAACTGCACAAGAATTTCATACAGAATATGTTTCTGGTTCTATAATTTTAACAAGTGGTTCAACACAGTTCGGTGATACCCTTGATGATACTCATTATTTTACAGGAAGTATGTATGTTAGTGGTTCTTGGACTCTGAATGGGTATAATATAACTGAACTTTCTAATGATACTTCTTTAACAGATGCAAGTTCAACTGCACTTGTAACTGAAAATGCAGTAAAAACTTATGTGGATACTGCAAAATCAGAAGTTGGTGGATTCTCATCTTATATCAGGAAACAATATGTAAAAATATCTTCTGCGTTAGTTGGAAGTAACACTGCAAGTTTCACAGCAGTTACGGCATCTGCACCAGTCGGTTTAACATCAACAACAGAACACGATTTTTTATTTTTTATTAATGGTCAATATATGGAACACGATGCGTTGACCATACAACAAGCCGGTGCATCCTTTTATTTACAAGTAGATACAGATTCTATTGGATATGAACTTGAAGGAGATGATGAGATATTGGCCTGGGGTAAATTTAATTCATAGGACTAAAAAATGCCATTAAAATTAAAACAACCATTAACAATAACTGGTGGAACAGGAGTAACTGCTTCCAATAGTGGTATTGCGTGGGATGGACTTCAACAACTTCAACAGGATATTTCTGTTGGAAATGATATAAGAACAACTGGAAATGTTCAGTTTAATGCTATAACTTCGAGTGGATATGACCTTGATGGATATACTTTACTTGCAGATAGATGGACTAATAATTTTAGTGCAGATGGTTCAATAAATGTTACAGGAAACTTAACCATACTTGGAAATGCAACTATTAGTGGAAAGATAACTGCTGAAGAAATTATTGCAGAATTGACTTCATCTAATGTGATATTTAAGTCAGGTTCAACACAGTTTGGTGATACAATAGATGATACACATTATGTAACTGGTAGTGTTTATCAAAGTGGTTCATTTTCTTTACTTGGAAGTGGTAATATAACTGAATTTTCTAATGATACAACTTTAGCAGATGGTAGTTCTACTGCACTAGCAACTGAAAGTTCTTCAAAAGCATATACGGATGTTCAATTAGGTTCAAGTGGTGAACCTACTACTACTGATATATATTTAAGAAAAAATTATAATAAAACTGCATCATCTGTTTCTAATAATACGGCCAGTTTTTCTGCAGTCACGGCGTCAGCTGGTTCATTAACAGCAACAAATGAAACTGATTTTTTGTTTTTTAATAACGGACAGATTATGGAACATGATGCATTAACTATACAACAAAGTGGTTCAACCTTTATGTTGATAACGAATCCAACCAGTTTAGGATATAATTTAGATAGTCTTGATGAAATAAAGGCATGGGGAAAATTCAATGCTTAAACTTAAAGATTTATTATTAGAAATTAGTGATGCAGAATATTTCATACAGCACCACAGACTTTGGAAGGATATTCTTAAAGAAGAGTTATATACTTGGATTCTTAAAAATTTTTATAATAAACGGCGTCCTATGTTAGCCGTTGAGAAGCCATTCAAGAAAAATCCATCTGCCATTAGAAAGTTGGTGAAGAATAAAGTAAATGATGTGTGGAAAGCAGCGAATACGATTTTGACCATAAGGAAAACGGGTATAAAAAGAAATGATGTTGAATATAAACTATGGGAAAAAATATTAAAAACACAATTAGAAGGTACAATTGAAGAATATTTAAACAAAATAGAAAAGCGGGACCCCAACGGGGGAGAATATCATCGATGGATGGGTAAGAGACATAAGTTAATGTCTGATTTTGAAAAAAGATTACATGGTCACTTAGTAGATTTTTTTAACGCACCAATGTTTATGAGTACATGAAATGATTAAACTAAAAGATTTATTATTTGAAGGACACGAAAACGATTCTGATGATACTGGCGGAGTTTTATATTATTGGAACGATAAAGTATTATTGTGTTTAGGAGAACATTCAGGTAAATGGCACGTTCCTAAAGGACATATACAAAAGGGGGAAGAACCATTGGCTGGTTCAGTTAGAGAATTTACAGAAGAAACACAAATAGTATTAAATGGTATTCCAGAATTAGTTAAAACCTATAAGAAAGATAATGGTGGAGAGTTTTATTTATATGTGTTGAAGGGAACAACAAAATTTATTCCAAGAATAAACCACGAACATACAGATTGGGGATATTTTGATGTAGGTGATTTACCAAGTCCAATAAATAAGTGGGTTAAGGAGACTATTGAAAATGATTAAATTAAAAGAATTATTAAAAGAGAAGAAATTACGAGTATTTGATTTTGATGATACTTTAGTTAAAACAAAAGCAAAAGTTTATATAACAACTGGTGGTAAGAAAAGAGTTTTTACTCCAGGTGAATATGCAGTTTATAAACCAAACCCCAATGATAAGTTTGATTTTTCTGAATTTGATGGTGAATTACTTGAACCAAAACAAATTAAACCAATTATGAAAGTTTTTAATAATGTTGTAAGGGCTTCTGGTACAAGGAAAATAAATATATTAACTGCGAGAGGTAATTATAAACCTGTAAAAAAGTTCTTGGCTGATATTGGATTTAGTGGTATATTTGTTATTACATTAAATTCTGGAAATCCAAAAAAGAAAGCTGATTGGATAGAAAGTCAAATTAAAAAAGGATATGATGATATATTATTTTTTGATGATTCTAATAAAAATATAAATGCTGTAAAGGCATTAGGTAAGAAATATCCATCTATAAAATTAAATACAAGGTTAGTAAAATATGATTAAACTAAAAGAATTATTAAAAGAGTGGAATGATACTTCATTCAAAGATTTACCAAAAAGGTGGTCTAAGCCTGTGATGAAAGGTAGAGAATCAGATGGTCTTACTGAATTTGAAAGACTGGGTGGCAAGGATACTATTGATGAAAAAATGGATGATGAGAAAAGAATATTTTTGATGTTGCGGATTTATGGTGATAGTTGGAAAATTAATCTTGGAAAAGTTTTTAAAGGAATAAATCGTGGTAAACCAACTATGATTAAAAAGGGATTAAAAGAAATCAAAATTCTCAATAAAAAGATTGAGGAAATGATTGAAGAATTAATTTAATTTTTAACTTCCACTTTTCTTTTACTACTTCTTGATATTTATTAGTATGAGAAAACGTCATTGGAAGAACCGCAAAAATAGAAAGTGTCCAGATTGTGGTCGTATAATATATTACACACGAAAAGACACTTTTGACCGTGCAGTAGGAAATAATGCTGTATGTAAATCTTGTGCACAGACAGATAGAAAACTTACTATGGAAACTCTTGAAAAAATGAAACAACCAAAGAGTAAAGTACACAAGAAGAACATCTCACAAGGAATGACTTTGTATTGGGAAGAAAGAAAAGAACAAGAAGCACTAAAATATAAGGAATTTAGATGGCTCAACTCAGATTAAAACAATTAGATGGTGTCTTAACAGGTTCATTACAAGTTTCTGGCAGTTCAGGTGTTACTGGTTCTCTGTCCATTACTGATAATATTAGTGTTGGACAATATATCTATCATAAAGATGATTCTAACACTTATCTTAATTTTACAGATGATAGACTTAGATTTAATATTGGTGGCATATCATACATAGATTTAAACGATGCAGGTGCTGCTCCACACGATATTACATTCAACGATGGTGGTAATGATGTAGATTTAGTCATTAAAGGTAGTTCTAATAATCCTTTATTTAAAACAGACTCTTCTACAAATAGAATAGGAACACATGGTAAAGGCACACCAGAAGTTGCTTTCCACATAGGTGGTTCTGAATTAAGAGTTGATGGAAACATAAGTGGTTCAGCAACTGGAACTGGTTCGTTTGGTTCAGTAGTTGTTGCAAATATAAGTTCAAGTGGAATAGTAACCGCAGAACATTTTTATTCAAGTGATGATATTGAAACTGTGGGTACTGGAACGGTAACTTCTGGATATGGAGTTGTGGGTTATTCATTACTTGTAAATAATAATGCACATGGTGGTGGAGATTTTAGGGTAAAATCAGTTAATAATAACTACCATATATTTTCAGATTCGAATCAAGATAAAGTAGGTATTGGTTTCTCTACATCTCCTACATTATTATCATCATTACACGTAGGTGGAGATATAACAGCTACTCATGTAACAGCAAGTGGAAATATAAGTGCAAGTGGAACAATATATGCAGACAATTTTACATCAACAGGGACAGATGTAGCAGGAATTTCATTTGCTGATGATTTAAATATAACAGGACATATTACTTCGAGTGGTGATATAAATACAACATCTGGTAGAGTTTATGAAGCAGGAACATCAGTAATAGACCACGCGACGGCGATGGCAATAGTTTTTGGAGGATAAAGGAGAATAAAGTATGGCAAATACATTTAAAAGTGCAGCAACAGGGTCACGGACAGACCTATTAACAATGTATACTTGTCCGGCAGCTACAACGGCTGTGGTTCATGCGGTATATTTGAGTAATATTGATGGTACAAATGATGCTACAGTTAATTTATCAGTTAGTGGAAGTGCAAATTTTCAAGAAAGACGATATTTGTTAAAAACAGTTGATGTTGCAGCAGATTCTACTGTAGTGATTGAAAAACCAATCAATTTGGGGGCAGGTGATAAGTTAGAAACACAGGCATCTGCAAATGATGATATAGATGTTTTTGCAAGTATATTAGAGATGACATAATATGAAATATATTGGTAAAGAGACGAGAAAAAATAGAATAAAATTAAAGGGTAAACCTTTAGTTGTTACTGGCTCATATATCAATATAGACAGAGGAGCAGATTCTGGTTCGACTGCAATCTATACCAATAATGTTCAAAATGGATATCCAACTTCTAATGCGTGGCAAGAAGGTTTAGAAGGTAGTTATTTTAATAATTTCGATAATACATCTCATGTAAGTGAAATTTTAAGATTTGTCGCCGGAATAATTAGTCATTCAATAGATACATCATCTCCAACTGCTAATACTAATTATTGGAATACACTTTCCACATCTCATACACAAGGTTCAACTACAAGTAAAGGTTCATTGTTAGATGGAGTGTTAGGTTCAACTTATGAAAACGCAAGATTATCTTTGGCGTGGACTGGTTCAGCTTATATTGATATGAGTGAAACTGGTTCTTATAAAGCAGCACTTGATTATTTAGAATTAAAGGGTTGGGTTCAGACAAGTGATAGAGGAACTAATAGTGATGATGTAGCAACAAATCCATTTCATGGTAGTTATGCATCAAGACTTCCATCGACAATACAAACTCAAGCAACACTTGGTACAAATTCATATACTATTACTGCAAATAAAGGTGGTTCAAGTGCAGTTTATAGTAATACTAATTATCTTGGAATGGGTCCATTGTCAAGTGGTAATGCAGTTCCTTTTTATGTAAGAGTATTAGCATCACAATCATTTAGTGATAATTATTCAGATGCCACACCAGATGAAAATTCATCTTATACAACTCAATCTTTATTAGATTATTCTATAAGTTCTTTTGGAACTTCAAATGGGTTAGTATTAGCAAAAATTGATTCTGCTAATCCTGCAGTTATACCTGCAGCATATCAAGATGGAGATTTTAATAGTGTAGTGGGAACAATTAGTGGTAGAAAATATACTGGTGGTGCAACAAGTGCAACGAGTATTTCTGCAAGTGGATATTACGCAACACATGATATTAAAGTAGGATTAAAGTCAGGTTCTCAATCAGATTATGTGTTTAAGAATGGAAGTGATTCAGCAACAAGATTTTATTTTTACGCCGGTGGTTTACCAAGTGATATAACTAATAGTCAACCAACCGCGGTAGCAACAAGTAGTGCACAAATAACTGCATTTTCGGCCACATCAAAAAGTTTAAGTGGGGCACCTTATTTATTGACAACGACATATACTGTTACATTTGATTCAGAGGTTACTAAGTCATTTGATCCTTGTTATGGATATGGTTCATCAGTATTGGTTAATAGTAATACAACTGATACTTGGGAAAACATTGGTTCAACAACTTTATCGAATACAACTTGTACGGTGAACAATAGTGGAGTTTCATCAACAGGAGTAAACACTTATGTTATAGATGGTACTAAAACTACAAAAAGAAGTTCGAGTGATACACCACACCTTTCTGATATAGCAGTTGTGAGTTCTTCTCTTTCTTTTACTTTAGATAGTAATACTGAAAATGTAGGACAGAATAGAACATCGAATAATACATTAAATTATTCATTAGTATTTAGGGCAAGAGGTAGAAATTGGAAAAATACATCAGCAGATTCTACTTCGGGCACAATATATTTATGGGATGCGACAAGATTTGGACAATCAAGTTCAAGTGGTTCAATGGCAGTTTATAGTAGAGCACAAGGATATGATTCAAATACTTTACAAGACACAACCGAAACATTTACGGGAGAAGATTTTAGAATAGTATTAGCAGACAATGTTCAAGCATTTAATGGAGCATATTTTACAACCGATAGTTTTGTTACTAATGATGAAGGAGATAGTGTATTAGGAGATTATGATTTACAAGTAAAACCTGGATATTTAGTAGAACCAGGTGGAACATACGGATATTGGTTTCCAACTAATTTTGGAAGTGGAGACTACAAATATTACATACGAAGATTTCAAACAGACGGAAGTACATATTCAAGTATGACTCTTGATGTTGGTAAGACATTAGTTAATTGGACAGCGACTACCGCAGATAGTGTAGCAGCAGCAATATTATATGAGAGTTCTGGAAATGGAAGTGGTAATAATAGTTCTTTGGGTGTTGCAAGAATATATGACCCAACAAAATTAACAAGTAACTTGATTGAAGCAGATATGGCAGCAGATAATTTTAAAAATCCATTTACCACGGCAATTAGTTTATATGGAAATAGTGGTGGTAGTAAAAGTAGTACTGAATATACTATACCAATAAGAAATGCAGATGGAATGTATTTAGATAGTAGTGATAATGAACTCTATGTGATACTTAGATATAAGGGAGATCCATCTCCTGTAACTTCAATAACATTGAGTTATAGTTAGGAATAAAATATGGCAACTTTAGATAAAGAAAAAAAATCAAGTCGATTATTAGCGTCAAGACGATATACTCACGAAACTCTTACCGCCGCCCAAGAAGCATTTACAAATGTACTTGATTTACAGGCATCTGAGATTTATACTCAGGCAGGATATATACCATCTTCTGATTTACCATTTAGTGGAAGTTCCCAACAGGCTTCAACTCATACTGTTTCTGGATCAAGTGTATTAAAATATTGGTATAGACAAAAATTAACAAAATCAAATACTAATAATGAAGTTTGGTTCTTTTTGGATCCAGTAGGAAGTGATAGTGGAATTGGTGCACAGTTAATTGATGATGACCAACAAGTAAATTTTATATCACCAAAATATTCATTATCTTCATTAGCAACTTCCACGACTGAAGATGCTACCCCAGGATATTTGGCAACTCTACTTAAATCAACATCTACAGATTCGGGGTCATTGAGTGGTGATGATATAGTTTCAACTAATAATTATACTTTTGATTACAAAACTGGAGTAGTACAATTTCTTAATTCATCAGTTGATCCAACTGATAGTGATTATCTTTATATGACAGTATATCAGTATGTTGGAACTACATTAGCAACAGGACTTGATATAAGAGGTAATGTTTCTGCGTCTAATATGAAATTGACAGGAAATATTCAAATTGGTGATAATGCAGCACAGGATACAGTTCAAGTAGGAGCAGAATTTAGTGGAAGTTTGATACCAGATGTTGATAATGTATTTGATTTAGGTGAAACAGGAAAAGAATGGCAAGATTTGTATATAGACGGAACAGCAAATATAGATTCATTGGCTGTAACAGATGCGTTTACATATGGAAGTACGACATGGAATGAAAACGCAGGAGCATTAAGTGTAACTGGTTCAGATTTCTTTTTCAAATCTACTGGTGGTGGACTTGATGTATATGATAATAGTGATGCTTTAATGTTTAAAATTGAAAATAAAATGGTAGTGTTGGGGGCAAAAACAACAACACCTACCGCAACAGCGGGTGGAATGTTTTATTCGGGATCCGATGAGTGGTTTTTAGGATATAGTAGTGATCCATCATAATAAAACTAACAGTTTAAGTAGAAGAAAAGTAGAATAATTTAGAATGTTTATATTTATTAACGATAAACTAAAAGTTTATTTAATATAGGAGAATAATAATGGCTCAATGGAGAAAGGTGGTAGTATCGGGAAGTAACGCGGTACTTAACCAAATATCAGCTTCGTCAGCACAAATAACTACCATTGATATTGATGGTGGTTCAATAACAGGAATTACGGATTTAGCAGTAGCCGATGGTGGAACAGGAGCAAGTACATTAACTGATGGTGGAGTATTATTAGGAAGTGGTACAAGTGCAGTAACAGCAATGTCAGTATTGGCTGACGGAGAATTTATAGTTGGTGATGGTTCAACTGATCCAGTAGCAGAAAGTGGAGCAACATTAAGAACTTCAATCGGAGTTGGAACTGGTGATTCACCACAATTTACAGCAATAGAATTAGGACACGCCAGTAATACAACGATAGCCAGATCAGGTGCTGGAGATATTACAATAGAGGGTAATCATATTTATAGAGCAGGTGGTACAGATGTAGCAGTAGCCGATGGTGGAACTGGAGCAAGTTCACTAACTGATGGTGGTGTTCTACTTGGAAGTGGAACAGGAGCCATAACTGCTATGACAGCACTTGGTGATGGAGAAATGATAGTTGGTGATGGAACAACAGACCCAGTTGCAGAAAGTGGTGCAACACTTAGAACATCAATTGGTGTAGGAACTGGTGATTCACCACAATTTACAGCAGTAAATGTTGGGGCCGCATCTGATACAACCTTAGCAAGAGAAAGTGCCGGCGATCTTACAGTTGAAGGTAATCATATTTACAGAGTTGGTGGAACGGATGTTTCAGTAGCAGATGGTGGAACTGGAGCTTCAACTTTAACCGATGGTGGAGTATTATTAGGAAGTGGAACAGGAGCAATTACAGCAATGTCAGTATTGGCTGACGGAGAATTTATAGTTGGAGATGGAACAACTGATCCAGTAGCAGAGAGTGGAGCCACATTAAGAACAAGTATTGGTGTTGGTACAGCAGATAATGTAGAATTTGCAAATACAACCGTAGATACTCTAACAAATGATTCAACAGTAGCAGGATCACACCTTACTGGTTCATTTACTGGTTCATTTGTTGGTGATGGTTCGAATCTTACTGGTGTGGGATTTCAAATTGATGAATTATCTAATACATTAACTGCAGTAGATCAGGCTGATTTATTAGTGGTAGCAGACGCAGACGCTTCCAATGAAGAAAAGAAAATTACATTTAGTAATTTCGAAGACGAAATCTTTGGAAATGTTAGTGGTGATATAAACATCGCAGCTGGTGGAGCAGCAACCATACAGGCCAATTCAGTAGCACTCGGTACAGATACAACTGGAAATTATGTATTGGATGTAACTGTTGGTACTGGACTTGGTGGAGCTGTGGCAAGTGAAGGTGGAACAGCTGCATTATCATTAGATGCAGGTCAAACTGTTTTTACATCAATATATAATACTTCACTTATAGTTGGTTCAGAGGCAAGTCAAGAATATGTTACATTTGGAACTGCTAATGAAGTAAATACTTTTATAGATAATTCTGAAGTATTGAGTGTAAGATCTGGTGGAGTAGATATTACAGGAGTAGCAACAGTATCGTCAGATTTAACAGTTGGTGGTAATCTTGATGTTAATGGAACTGTAACTACAATTAATACTGCTAATTTAGCGGTAAATGATCAATTCATTCAGTTAGCAAGCGGTTCAACAGGAGATAAAGATGGTGGTATAATTGTTACGAAACAGGCAGACCAAGCAGGATACGCATTAGGATTTGATTCTGGAACCAAACAATGGTCATTTCAAACCGGTCTATCCCCAACAGCAACTGGTATTGTTCCAGACTCATATGTCGGTGTAATAGAACGGGGAACTGGAGCTGGAGATAGTCAGGGAGTTCCTACATATGGTGGTGCATCTAATGGGGCCGGAACAATTTACATAGACACAGATGACGGTGAAATTTGGATTTACGCTTAATATTGGATAAGAGGTTACAAAATGGCAATTAATGCTAAAGGTGGAGTTAAAATTGTAGAGGGTAAAGCATATGTTCATCCATTGACAATCCCTGAGTTAGAATTTTTATTAAAAATAGTAGCAGACGCAGGACATAAAATGGAAGATGTTCCAAAAGTATTACAAGTAACTCAAAAATTGAGAGAAGAATATAAGTTAATAGTAAAACATAATAACTAATGTTGGCCCATCTCTTTGGCAGATGATGGGAAGTGGACTTCAAAGGAAGTAGCCAACCGCGATTAGGAGATAAATTAAATGCCAAATTGGAAACGAGTCATAGTATCGGGCAGTTCAGCCCATCTTAATAACATAACTGCGAGTGGTAATTTATATGTAGAAGATTCTTCTGGATTATATACAGATAAAATAAAAAGATATTCAGATAGTGATACTACAACTAAAATAATTCTTAATGATGAAATTTTAAAATTACATGCTGGTCATTCTACTGTTCCAGTATTACATTTAACAGGTGGTGCTAACGGAATAATAAGTGGCTCATCAACCTCAACTGGTTCGTTTGGGAATGTTAGGGGAAGTAGAGTATTAGGTGGCACTGGAACTGTAGGTGCTCCAGGCATATCATTTACTGGTGATCCTGATACGGGATTTTATGGAGTAAATACAAACAATATGGGTTGTTCTGTTGGTGGAACACTTATTTTCCAAATGGGAACAACTGGTTTAATGATGGTGAATCAAGCTAAAGTAAGTTTTGATTCAGATGCAACAAATACATATATAGCATCAAATACCGAAACCCCAGAAGATTTAGAAATACACGCAGATCAAGATATATTATTAAAACCAGATGGGAATATAATTTTTGATAACAACATCTCCGGCTCATCAACCTCAACTGGTTCGTTTGGTCATTTAGTTATTGCTAAAGATGCACATATTGGTGAAGATGTATTAGCAGATGGTGATGTTGTAGCATATAATTCATCTGATATAAGACTTAAAGACAATATACAAGTTATTAAAGGTTCATTGGATAAGATAGGTGACATTCGGGGTGTAGAGTTTGATTGGAATGAAAAATCACCTGGTTGGGCACGAGAAAGAGGACACGATGTTGGAGTTATAGCACAAGAGGTAGAAAAAGTTTTACCAGAAGTAGTAGTAAAGAGAAAAAGTGGTTATTTAGGAGTTGATTACAAACGATTAATTCCATTATTAGTAGAATCCATAAAAGAATTAAAACAAGAAGTAGAAAATTTAAAGAAAAAAGTGAATTAGAGTAATTTACTTGATACTTATAGTATAGTTAGTTATAAACAATAATAAGGAGAAAAAGTTATGGCTGTCAAAGAAGAATCCAATTTAGCTAAAAAGGTACAAGAAAAGACAACCCCATCAGAAACTAAATTTAGTGATGAAGAATTACAATCACTACGTGAGTTACAAGATGGTTATTCTGAAAAATCAGCTCAATTTGGACAATTAAAGGTACAGAAACTTTTAGTTCAACAACAATTAGATTCACTTGATGCAACTGAAATTCAGATGGAAAGTGATTATAGTGCGTTACAAGATAAAGAACAAGAAATTGTTAAGTCGTTGAATGAAAAGTATGGTCCTGGTAATTTAGATCCCACAACGGGAGTTTTTACACCAGCACCAACAACTACCCAAGTAACAGAAGCATCAGAAACTGTTTAAAATAGTCTCCCTCAAACATATCGTTTGAGAAAGTTACTTTATATTTATAGTTGAAATAATTACACAAATATAATTTAGTTATTTAGACTAATTCTTTAACATATAATAGGAGAAAAACAATGGGAGAAAGAATCGTAAGTCCGGGTGTATTTACTCGTGAACGGGATTTATCATTTCTACCTGCAGGAATTGCAGCCATTGGAGCATGTATAGTTGGACCAACAGTTAAGGGTCCCGCATTTGTTCCAACAGCAATTAGTAATTTCTCAGAGTTTGAAGAAATGTTTGGATCTACGGATTCTCGATATTACACGCCGTACGCGGTAGAACAATATTTAAAGAGTGCAGGAACAGTTACGATTGTTCGTGTTCTTAATACAGGTGGATACACACCAGATTTTGTCGCACTTGGTCTTTCAAGTTCAGTGGCATCAATTAATAGAACTGTAGCAGTATTGGCACCATCGAGAGGTGGTTCAAACGGAACAGCTAATTTAATATCTTGCTCACTCGCTTCACCTGAATCTGCATATACTTCACAAACATTAACTGTTAGTGGTTCTGGTACATCTGGAGCTAATTATACAATATCATTTAACACTTCAAGTGCAGATTATATTGATCAAGTAATCAGTTCGGATCCGTTAGTACAGAAATCAGGAACTTCAACTGTATCCGTATACTTGTATAAGAACTTTAAGTATCATCAGAGTTCATATGGATGGGGCACAGGAACTTCAGCAGACCATACTGGTTCACTTACGTATGGAGGTATAGGTGATTTTACAGATGTTAGTTATGCAAATGCATCAACTCCATATATTCAATCACAGTTGATTAATAATGCAAGGTATAATCTTTTTAAGGTTAATACACGTTCACACGGTAGTAATGTAAATAATAAATATAAAATTGCTATTTTGAATGTAAAGAGAGCAGGAACAATTGCAGGTAGTGATTATGGACAATTTACACTTCAAGTAAGACAAACTGGTATGGATGATAATGGATTAACAACAGATAATATTGTAGAACAATTTGATGGACTTAATTTTGATCCTAAGAGTACGAATTTCTTCGCTCGTAGGATTGGAGATAGGTATGTAAGTATTGCTGCTACTGGAAAACTCACTTATAATGGTGATTGGAATAATAGATCTAAATATATTTATCTTTCCGATTTCGCTGCTATTTCTGATGGTTCAATTCCAAAGGTATTAGTTCCAATGGGACACGCGTCAATTCAAGCACCGTTAAATGATGCTAATATGCCAGCATGGCCATTTAAAGTAACTCAATCAAACGCACAAGGTGAGTTTGATAGTAATGTACTTTATGGTCATGATTATGGAAATGCAGATGCAGAACAGTATTTATGTCCTACCAATGCATTTACAGGTGGAACAAATACAAGTATGAGTTTGGAAAATATGAATGGACATGATGATGCATCAGTTTTGGGTACAACAGAAGGAACTGATTATGCAGGGGCGTCGACGTCTATTTCATTGACTACATCACACTTGAAACAACGGAAGTTTATTGTTCCATTTCAAGGTGGATTCGATGGGGATAACCCAGCAAATCCGAAATTGACAGGAGCAAGTATTTCAGCAGCAAACACACAAGGGTTTGACATTTCAAGTGCAACCGCAACTGGAGCAGTAGCTTACAAGAAAGCAATTAACGCAGTAAGTAATCCTGATGAGTTTGATATCAATATGTTAATAACACCTGGTATTATTCATGATTTACATCCAAAGATTACAAATCATGCAATAGCCAAGTGTGAAGAACGTGGTGATGCATTCTATGTATTTGATTGTGGTAAACACGGTGGAAACATAGCAGATGCTACCGCAGCAGTAGCCGCACTTGATACAAACTACGCAGCAACCTATTATCCTTGGGTAAAGATTGTTGATAGGAATACAGCATTACCAGTTTGGGTCCCACCATCAGTTGTACTACCTGGAGTAATAGCATTTACAGACCAAGTAGCACACGAATGGTTCGCACCAGCTGGTTTAAATCGTGGTGGTTTAACAACTGTACTTGAAGCACAAACAAGATTGACTCATGACGAAAGAGATGAACTCTATGAAGCACGAGTTAATCCAATCGCTTCATTCCCAGGTCAAGGTGTAGTAGTTTGGGGACAAAAGACCTTACAAGGTCGTCCATCAGCACTTGATAGGGTTAATGTACGGAGATTGTTAATTAAACTGAAGAAGTTTATCGCTTCGTCAAGTAGATACTTAGTCTTTGAACAGAACACGGCAGCAACAAGAAATCGTTTCTTGAACATTGTGAATCCGTTCTTAGAATCAGTACAATCTAATAGTGGTCTATCAGCATTTAAGGTAGTTATGGATGATTCCAATAACACACCTGATGTGATTGATAGAAATCAACTTGTTGGTCAGATATTTATCCAACCTACAAGAACCGCAGAGTTTATTGTACTTGACTTCGTGGTACTTCCAACGGGAGCAACTTTCCCAGCGTAAGTTTAATCACATAGATTAATAAATAAAAAACCCCTCTTTTTTGAGGGGTTTTTTGTTGCTGGATATATTTATATATGACATGGAAATAAAACTTCTAAAAAACTATGAAAAATGAATATGATGATTTTTTAGAAATTTGATATTTATAGTTGAAGAATTAAAAACTTATATTGGAGATTAAAGATGCCAGACTTATTAGATCCTTCTGAAATAATGTTCACACCGTTTGAACCGAAAACTAAAAACCGGTACATCATGTATATTGAAGGTATTCCCGCTTATCTTATTAAGACGGCGAATAGACCTACAATTGCATTTGAAACTATTGAACTTGACCACATTAACGTAAAACGATATGTTAAAGGTAAGGGTTCTTGGGAAGAATTAGAAATTACACTTTATGATCCTGTTGTACCATCTGCCGCACAGGCAGTTATGGAATGGGTTCGTTTATCTCACGAATCAGTAACAGGTCGAGATGGTTATACAGACTTTTATAAGAAGGATGTAACCATTAATGTATTAGGACCAGTAGGTGATAAGGTTGAAGAGTGGACACTTAAAGGTACATGGATTACCAACGCAACATTTGGTGATTTAGATTGGGCAAACGCAACAGACCCAGTTGATGTAACCTTGACACTTAGATACGATTACGCAATATTACAATTCTAATAAAAATAAATAATAAAAGGAGTCAATTATGGCAGTCATAGCAGATAAGCAATGGTGGAAGTCAAAGACAGTATGGACATCAGTAGTTGCTGGTGTTGTTGGTGTACTTCAAGCAGCAGGTGTTGTAGAAGCAGTACCTGAAGTTGTTTGGACATTACTCGCAGCATTTGGTTTGTACGGAGTTCGTGACGCTGTTGGAAAAGCATAATTCCACGGCAAGTAATATTTTAAACTGGGTATCTTAGTTGATACCCAGTAAAGTTTTATAATTGGTTATATTGTATAGGTTACTAAACACTATTCAATAAAAAAATACAAGGAGAAAAAACATGGCAGAAGAAAAACGCCAGTTTCCAACAGAGGTAGTTGATTTGCCTTCTAAGGGATTACTTTATCCCAAGGCTTCACCACTGGCAGGTGGAACAATTGAGTTAAAGTATATGACCGCTAAAGAGGAAGATATTCTAACTTCTCGTAATCTTATTCAGAAAGGAATTGTTTTGGATAAATTGTTGGAATCTGTTATTATAGATGAAAGTGTATCACTCAATGATTTATTGTTAGGTGATAAAAATGCAATTATGATTGCAACAAGAATACTTGGATATGGTAAAGATTATACAGTTCAACTTACTGATCCTTCGACAGGAGATAAACAAGAAGAAACTTTTGATTTAACTCAGATTGAAGATAAAGTTGTTGATGAGAAGTTATTCAAAGGTGGTAAAAATGAATTTGAATTTGATTTACCGGCTTCCAAGATTAAAATTATGTTTCGTCTATTAACACACAAAGAAGAAAAAGAAATTGATGCTGAATTAAAAGCATACAAGAAATTTTCTAAAGAGAGTGGCATCACATCAGAAATTACTACAAGATTGAAAAAGGCAATTATTTCAGTTGATGGTGACACATCACAAAAACGAGTTAATGAGTTCGTGGAGAATGAATTACTATCTCGTGATTCCCTTGCATTTAGGGAATATCTTATAGAAATCACACCTGATGTGGATATGTCGTTTACTTTTACCAGTGATTCTACTGGTGAAGATACAACGATGGACATCCCATTAGATGTTGAGTTTTTTTGGCCTGCGGGCAGAAGATAAGCCCGCCATACATTCACAAGTCTTCTCCCTGTGCTTCCACGGGAAAGGAGGATTTAACTTTACCGAAGTGTATAACATGCCAACCTATCTGCGCCGATTTTACATCGAAAGCGCATCAAAATTCTACGAAGAAGAAAAGAAAGAATACGATAAATCATCTAAGAAAAAATCTGGTATTTCACGACCAGGTATCCCCCGAGGCTAACATTTTTTCTTATATATGATATTTATTATTGAGTTATAACATCCTGTTTAACCAAGGGAAATCATAAAATAAAATCAGATGTAGGAGAAAGAAAATGGCTTCGTCCAAAAATAAATTAACAGAAGATCAATTAGTTGAAGGTATTTTAACTAAGATATTACAGTCAATTATAAGTAGAAGAACAAGTAAAGCAATTGATATGCTTGTTAATGATAATCCTGCTCTGGCCAGAGCAACCAGCGATTTTCAAAAAGCTTCTGTGAAACTTGATAAATCACTTAGAAAAAGAGCTGCTATTAACAAGAAAAATAAAAAGAAATTTGGTAGGTTTTAATAAACCAATAATATATTATGGCCCAAGAATCATTAAAATTACTTAAAGAACGAAGAAAAGTTGAGCAAGATATTGCCAATCTCAAGAAAGAAACAAAAGACTGGGGAGATGCAGAGCTCAGACAGTTACAAGAGTTAGAAAATCGTAAAAAACGTATTGCTAAGTTAGAGGGTAAAGCAGCGGCCGATAGAGATAAAGCTGAACTCGCATATCTTGGAGTCGCAAGTCGTGTTTCCACACTTCAAGAAGATATAGGTAAAAGAGTTGAAAGGAATGGTAGAAGTGTTTTTCAACTTTCCAATGCTTTTAAGATAGCAGCTTCAAATATGCAACCTATGGTAAGAGGTGGGGTTGAAATGAAAGACACCTACACAGGTTTTGCTTCGTTAATGGATGACATTGCAATGAACGCTGAGAAAGCCGAAATGTATTTACAGGGTGGCAGTGAAAATATGGAAGCGACAACAAGTGCTATGTCATCTAAAATAGAAGAATTAGCCAAAGCTTCAGAAGATTCGTCCCTTCCTCCTGAAACCATAAAGGAAGCAGAAAAACTGTTAGAAGTGTATACCGGCCTTGATAGTAGATTTAAAGAGGCAACAATGACAATGGGAGAGGGTTTTAATAACATAAATGATCTACAGTCGCAGAGTGTTGGACTCGCCGGTGAAATGGCACTATCTTATGGTAAAATAGGTACATCTGGTTTTAGTGTTAGTGTTGATAAGGCAAATGAATTATATGACACTTCTGTTAAACAGGCAAAATTGATAAAGTCAGTTACATTACCTGATATGAAGAAGAAAATAAAGTTTATGTTAAAAGAACTTGAGTTAATAAATCCATTATCTGATGAATATAAAACAATGCAATCGTCTATTGAAGAAATGCAGGGGGATATGGAAGAAATGGAGGCGGCCAGCGAATCAATGGTTGCAACCGCTGAAAGAAATGTTGCCGCGGCAGACCAAATGAGAATTATGAATAATCAGATAGCAGCTTCTTCTGAATTAATTTTAGGACCATTTAATAAATTAAAAGGTGTAATGGAAGCATTACCGTTTGGAGGATTGGTATCGAGTTTAGTTGATTTGGAAGGAGTTGGTAATAAGTTTGGAGATACTGTACAAAAAAACCTATTAGGTATGTTTTCAGAACCAACGGTAGCAATGGAGGCATTTGCATTAAAATCTGATAAAGCGGGAGAAAAAACTGGTAAAAGATTTAGAGATTTATCAACTGGTCAGTTAGTGGCTGGAGATGATGAAGCTGTATTGACTTTGAATGATGGAATGACAACATTTACTAATATTATGGGTTCTGCAAAAGAAGCTGTTGGTGCAATGGGAGAGGGACTTAATAAACTTACTGGAATGCCAGTTGCTATGGCGGGACCACTTTTAGTGGTTGTGGGTATTATATTGTTAGCCGCTAAAGTTGCAGAAATGTTTTTTGGTGGTATGATGGATACCAGAAAAGAATTAGGAGTAACAGTCGCTGAAGCAGGAAAATTACAAAATTCAATAAATTCCACGGCAATGGAATTTTCTTTATTAGGAGTTAGTGCTGAAGATGTAGCTGGAATATCAGATAGTATTCGTGATAATATGGGTGGATTGTCATCAGTAACATCTGAAAATCTTTCTGCGATGACTCAGTTAACTGCATTATATGGTATTAGTGGTGAAAACACGGGTATATTGGCAGCTCAAATGATGGCAGTTGGAGCATCAAGTTTTGATGCGGCCACATCACAAATGGAATCAGTCGCATTATTGGCCAGAGCCAGTGGTGTAGCACCAGCCGCAGTTATGAATGATGTTGCCGGATCAGCCGATGCATTTGCTGGATTTGCAAAAAAAGGTGGTGAAAATGTATTTAAGGCCGCTATAGCAGCAAGAAAACTTGGATTAGATATGGCAGCCGTTGAACAGATAGCAGATAGTTTATTAGATTTTGAATCATCTATTGAAGCACAAATGGAAGCAAGTATGTTAACTGGCAGGGCAATTAATACAGATAAAGCACGAGAATTAGCATTAGCTGGTGATTTAGAAGGAATGCAAAAAGAGGTTACTAAACAGATTGGTTCGGCTGCAGACTTTGAAAAATTAAATGTAGTTCAGAGAAAGTCATTAGCAGCAGCATTTGGTGTTAGTGTATCTGAATTAGGTAAGATGGTTGCTAACCAAGATAAATTAAATAATATGACTGATGCAGAAAAGGCACATCGAGATAAGATGGCAAAAGTGATGGAGTGGCTTGGAAAAGCATGGACTGGATTTTTAAGTGTTGGAAAGGCATTACTTCCTGTTGTGGTAGGTCTTGGAGTAGCTCTTGCAGTAGCATTTTGGCCAATAACATTGGCATTGACAGTTATAACTGGTATAGGGATGTTATTTAATGAACTTAATAAAAAAGTTCCAATGTTAGGAACTGTACTTGGTGTAATTTTAGGTTTGATGACCGCTATATGGATGAAGTCAAAATTAACTGGTGAAGCAATGTCTGGTGGAATGATGGAAGGTGCCAAAGGAATGGTTACAGGTCTAAAAGAGAGACTTATGGGTGGTGGTATTACAGACAAGATAAAGGAAAAGGTGGGTATGGGCGGTGATGATGTACCTTTGACAAAGAGTGGTAAACCAGATAAAAGATTTGGAAAGAGAGCAGATAAAACTAAAGCGGTTAAAAAACCAAAAACTTCAAAATCAAAAGGTGGTAAAAAAGGTGGAAAAGGTGGATTTGGATTTATGGAAAAGATTGATGGTAAAAAAATGATACAAGGTGCCGCCGCACTATTAATAGCGGCCGCTGCCATGTGGGTCGCCGCGAAAGCACTTCAAGAGTTT
>Ga0208012_1000212_pt1 | contig 22860 bp, 34 predicted proteins | sample 15BtaG_FD_184090 | JGI IMG/M metagenome (GOLD analysis project Ga0208012, IMG submission 184090) | Marine viral communities from the Subarctic Pacific Ocean - 15B_ETSP_OMZ_AT15312_CsCl metaG (SPAdes) (version 2) | ecosystem: Environmental > Aquatic > Marine > Oceanic | place: Pacific Ocean... | reverse complement strand
GTATGTCGTTCATATGCGTTTATTCAGACTTCCAAGGCACACCGTTCACATAAACTGTTTCTATCTCTCGGTCTGTTGTTACATGGATGTCGTTTTTCATAGACGTTGTGCTAATTGTTTCCCATGACTCGGTCCAGAAGATTTTGAAGAAGCTACGGATACGTCTGACCTGTTCCTTCTCTATAGTTTCTACCCCCTCTACGTTAGTTGGTAATTGCTCTGTTGCCATATACGTTTAATTTAATGGTATGTCTATATCTACACAGAGCTTGTTGTAGCTTTCTGCAATCTTGCGTTCAGCTGAACACCCTCGAAAATCTTGCCAGTTGTTTACGAAAAAAACGAGGTCAGCCTCAGCCATTTTCTCAACAGATTTTGCTAGATACCACATCGCCACATCATCACCGCTTAGTGCAATAGCTTTGTCCGCACCATTAATAACACTATCAACAAGGTTAGCTGTTGGTAATTTGTCTTCTATGTACTCGAACACCCTGCCCATCTCTACTCTTACCTGTTCCGTACTCTTTGATTTCATGCCCATTGAAATAAATACTTTCATATATATAGTTTAATTTAATAAATAGGTGAGGAGGGAGCCGTACGCTCCCTATCTTTCATATTATTTTAATAGTTCTGGATTCTCGTAGATGTTTCCGACAACACGGCAACCATCCTCTTCTAAGAGTTCATACAACATCATACCACTAGCTATCCCCGCCACTCTATCAGATACCTTGTGAATACTTCCGTACCAACAAGCGCCTGGGTCAAACCATGTTATCTCATAACGGTAATTTGCACCCTTGCCAGACGGTTTGAACTCACCTCTGTTTAGGTCGCATTCGTCAGAAGTGTCTATACAGGGATAGTCATCAAACTCCATAACATCCCCCTCATAAATCTCCTTGCCGTTCTTATCCTTGAGTCCTGTGTATTGCATTACATTTTCAGTTGATTCGCCGGGGACAAGACAGACATTATAAATCATTTGATTTTCATGATAAGCTCTAAATTTTATTTCTCGCATATTATTTGAAATTAGCGGGGTACAGAACGTACCCCTGATTAGTCACTCCACCCTCCGCACGAACATCGCACCGAGTGAGAAGATGGACAACCTGATGGTGTCATCATTCGTGAAGCACCCCTCGATAGGGATGATGAGCAGCCCGTAGGTGTAGTTCAGCGTGAAGTCCTTGTTGTCAGGGTTATAGTGGAACTCTTGGCAGTCGAACCCGTAGAGGTTCTGTGTGCCGAAGAACTCGATGTCCACGTCCCCGTCGTAGCACAGGCGAATGGTCTCGTCCCATGTCGTGAGGCTGATTCTGGACTCATCATCTTGGATGGTGACGGAGTTCGCCCACGCCCCCTCGATGAGAAGTCCCTCGTACCTGACTTGGTCGTTCCCTTCAGGGTCGCACTCACTTCCAGCGAGGAAGCCGAATGACACCAGAAGGACGGAACACATGAAGTGTTGGAGTTTCTCTTTCATAGCCGACTCCTTTCCATCGCCTCAGCCCTCGCCTTGGTGATGGGCTTGATGGTGACTTCTCCATACCAGAGATGGTCACGCCCGTGTTGATGCCGAAGGAGCAACCCAGCGTCCACGATGGACGACCCGATAGCCCAGTCGGACTTGTTGCAACTTGAGCAAACACCAGTTGCGATGTAAAGCGATTCCTTTTTCATTTTCCCTCCTGTGGTGATAAGCACCAAGGGATACACGAGCTTGTCTAGGGTTTCACACCCCTCATGCCCCTCTTGGTACTGCCGAGCTAGTCGGCGTACGTTTTGTTAGCGTCAACGAAACGATTGTTTGTTGGTCATACATTAAAGATGGTTCGAAGATGTTCCTCACAGTTAGCAATTACTTGGTCGGCTTGTTTTCTGGTTTTAAGAGGGGGGATGACGGTAGGGAAGATAAAATGTCCCGCTATGAAAGAGTAATATCTGTCCTGGTGTTTGCTATATGTAACGTAATACCTGCTATCTACCATTTCAGGCTTCCACTCTCCGAAGTTCTGTATGATGTACTTCTGCACGGCGGTTACAGCGATGCGGTAGTCGTCGGCTTTTTTAGCTTGGGCGAGGGTACGATAGACGCGTTGGCGTTTGAGTATTTCGTTATGTATGTGGGACACATTGTTATGAGTACATCCTGCACGACCACGTCCTAAGTGATGATACACTCCCCCCTCTTCTGGCTCGTACCAAGCATCTCCTACAGTCACCTCACGCCCTAAGGCTTCAGTGATTTGTTTCTCCTGTTCAGGAGTGAGGTCTATTTGTTTGTCGTTTATTGTTATTTTCATATACGTTATTAGTTGTTAACCTTTCCGCAGTACAGGGCTTAACCACAAACCCCGTACTGTAGAGGGGCTAACCCTCTCTAAGCTGGACAAGAGAGTGAGCTTCTACTAGAGAGCGAGCGTATGCATGCATATGCCCGGTCTAAAGTTTCCGTACTCCCATGCTTGTCGTGTCCAACTTGGAGGAGGTTACAGATATTGAATAGTAAACCCTGATTCCCCTTTTTTATACGTCCATACTTCACGGGAGCAATTAAGAGGACATTTGAACGAGAGGAAGGGTAGCAGTTGTTTCCCGTATATCTTTCGGGACTTCACCTGTATAAAGCGAACTGTGTCGTGGCGAACAGCTACAAGATCCCACAGCCCAAACATATCTGTTTGCCGTTGCCATCTACTAGCCATTGGTGCAAGTTGAACCTCGAACCCCTGTTCTATCAGTTCATCTCTTGCCATCACTTCACGTCTGCGCCCCTTCGCTCTCGTACTCATATTAAAATGGAATGTTCTCTAAATCTATATCGTCTCCCTGAACCGCCTGCCTTGCTTGCTCTCTCCCTTCCCACTGAGGGGCTTCAGATTGAGCTGTGTTAGGTTTTTCTGCTCTATCCATAGGAAATATCCTGTAGGTTTCGTCCAGGTGATTTAGCTCCATGATCTTATCTCCGTTGTCGAATGTTGTGATACTCCCGATTTCTGCCCAAAACGTCTTCTCTTCTCCCTGTTTGTTTGTGTACTTTTTAGGTAGTGTTATTTTTTCTTTTTGCATATTACTTGTCGTTTAAGATTCTGATAGGTAGCCATATACCAGTTACTACATAAGATACACCGATAAGCGAATACCAAATGTTAGATGCTTCTAGTGTTAGGTACGGATCAATGATTCCGATAATAAGGTTTACTCCTACTGTTCCGATCAATACTGTTGCTAGTTTTTTTGTTAAGTTCATAATTTACTTGTTATTTCTTTTATTAGTTCCTTTCCCCTCTCCAGCCCTGCACGTAGTTTCTCATGCTTTTCCTCGTCCGCTTCTAAACGGAACGTGGTCATGGACTGTTCAAAGTTCGGGTTGAAGTACACCAGATCCCACCATTTACGCCCTGTTATCATCATAGCCATCTGGCATTGCCAAGCATACTTTGAATCAGGCCTCCGGTTTATCAGCACCCTGGAGTATACGGGATCGGAGGGGCATTTGATCTCAATACCCCCGTCCTCATCTATCAACCCATCTGGACTGCACCCTGAATACTCGTCATGCTCAATGAATCCAACCTCTTTTACTTGTGTATTCATGGCTAGCTCGTAAATGCCTCGTGCCACAGGTTCTAGTTCATTTCCTCTTTGCATGTGTTCATTGGTATAGCTTTCTCTTTCGGCAGATGACTTTTCTGCTAGTATCTTGTAAATGTAGGTGTTGAGCCCCTTACCGTTTGCACTGATTTCTTGAGCATGTGATCCGGTCATTCTACCGATCCTGCAAGCGAACCAATCCTCAGAACCCTGAACTACATCGTGTACTATCATATATTATATTCTTCCTTTTCCCTCCTGGCCCTCATTAGTTCGAGATACTTTTTGTACGCATCGCTTTTATGTTGGCTAAAACCTAATCCCTTACACCAGTAGTCATTCCTAAGAAGTGTTTTACACACCCTTCTCCATGAAGGGACATCCCTTTTCATTTCTAGTTGATAGTCGGCTTCATCTGGTATGTCGGGAGCGTATCCTCTCTCTATCCACCACTTCCTAAAAAGTAGTATTTTATTTTCATAGTGTTCTTTCGTTGCTGGCGGAAGCGACTCTAAAAACATCGTAGCAAAACTTTTCCATGTGTGACCTTCTGGCTTCTTTATTTTGTGATACCCGTTTATGTTGCCTGTTTCTTGAACGTATAGTGCACCAGAATTAGCACCATTCACCCTAGCGACTACCTTTGACCATGTATAGGGTTCAATAAGGTGGAATAGCCACAATCCCCTTCTTTGGTCATCTCCGTAAGGTTGACAAATTCTCTGGTTAGAGGGAGAGACACCAGCCTTATGCATGAGTTCATATAATTCATTATGCCTCCTGTCCCCGTTCTTTGCATGGTAAGTCCAAATGTCCTCTGTTTTCCAGTCGTAAATAGGGTAAACATTATATACATTATCTGTAACCTTTGTCGTAAATGGCTTATCTTCCCACTTTGTTTTTGTGTTACTCGCTATTGTTCTGTATCTGTTTAGACTTTCATCTGTTCTTATGCCAACCATACATGCACATGATTCTCCTTTGGCGTACCACTCGCCAAACAGCGGTACAAATTCTTCAAACTCCATACCCTTCTTGAAGAATTCGAAGTGTGAAATATCTGTTATAGCACCCTCTGGGGGTGTCCTTATCCAATCGTCTTTTTTGTCCTCATCCCAACATATCCATTTAGGCTCATACACGCTGACAGCGTTTCTTAATGCAATCGGAAGGCACACCCAATATATATCGACTACATCTTCGTACTTTTTTAGTATTTCTTCTGCGTGGTCTATCGTTAATCTGTATTGTCCTTCAAGGTCAACCAATAATACTCCAAACCTTCGGTTCCTTCTCCTTGCCTCATCGGCTACCATATGCAACATCACAGTACTGTCTTTCCCTGCAGAGAATGATACATATATATTTTCAAAATTATCAAATGTATAAGACACTCTCTCTACACCGGCGGTGTAGACATCTTTATCTATGTATATTTTTGGCATAGTTTGATTCCCAATCTTTTATTATTTTTGTTGCTATCATATTCGCATTTTCTTGTTGCTGCCTGCTTAATCCTCCCCACGCTATTCTTGTAATATCACTAGGTACACTTGTGGCATACGCTACAGCGGCCCACCCTAGCCACGATCTTCGCCCAACACCTGACCCTGAAAGATTATGTTCACACGAATATTTCCACTCCTTTGTTACTTTCCTCATCCACTGTTCCCACACGTTCATATTACTCATAACCTTAAAGGCCTTCCTTGTTTGGACTCCTTCATTGCTTTTATTGTCCCAAATGCAGTATTTATTTTCCTCCCACATCCAATATGGGTGGTATATTTTTTTAATCGATTTGTTCATATCCTTCTTTTAGCTCCTCTGGTATCCACGCATTAGAAAACTCCCTATCACGGAACATCTCTATCAATCCAGTTATTTGTGTAAGTCGCAATACCTCGTCTTGATCCATACCCAATTTTTCACCTATCTTTTTATCACTCCAGTTTCTTCTCTTCAGCTCAACAACAATGTCAGACATTGAATCCACGCCATGTTTACCCCTAGCTCTGTTGTGTCTTATGGTTGACGCTATTCTATCTCCCCTGTCGAGCCTATCCTCATTTGCCACAACAATTGGAATATACCCATGTACCCTGGCCTTTATATCCTCATATTCCTTACATACCCTTGTTCTATGGAATCCATCAACAACTTCAAATTGACTATCCTTGGACCATGTAACTATTGGTTGGGTGTACCCATCTTCCTCGATAGATAACTTAAGTAACTTCATCTCTGGTGTAGCTACACTGTTTGGGTTGTAGTCATTTGCCACTACCTCCTCATTACGAACCCACCGAATATTGTCTACAGGCTCATCTTTGAACGGACTCACTTTGTGAAGAGCTGCCCGGATATAGTTTAAGGACTCTACTTTTTGTGGCAAGTCCATGTCAGAAATTGCCTCTACTATGCTATTTACACTGTCTTTTATCAGCTCCATAAGTCTAGTTTTAATGAAAAATCTGTTTTATTTGGCTCATCGTTGGGTACGTTCTCCTCAATCTCATCGCGTTCTGGGGGTTGTTCATCTACCTCTTCGGTTGCGTCGTGTATTATCATACGTCTTTTGTGGCGTTTTCAATATCTTCAATCTGTTTCTTTCGTGCTGTTATTGCTTTTCCAAACGCTGATCCTAGGAATTGGTTTGCTTCCCAATATTGTTTCAGGGCTTCGGTAGTATTGATACTGTCGAGTTTCTGCTGATGTGTTTCGTTGAATTGCCCCTCTTTTGAGTTATCTTTGGTATCTGCGTCCTTCGTGTCATCTATGGCGAATAAGCCGTTCAGGGCGTATTTTCGAGCGTATGAGGACGTTGCACCAGTTATCTGTGAGGCATCCATTCCCTTCTTATTCTCTGCTTCTCTCGCAAACCCTGTAACAGATACCTCTTCTTCGTCACTCTTGAACGTTGCTGTTGCTTTTATGTAGTACCTGTCACCGACTAGAGCGATTTCATCTGTAATAGTGATAGAGGCTTTACCGCTCAATACAGGTTTAAGTGATTCAAGTATGTCTTCGCATGAGCGATACTTGTATTTACCGAATGTGTTTGTCTGTCCTTTAGGTGCTTTTAGTTTCGCTTGTACTTCTGATAGTTTCATAATATAAGTGGTCAAATAGTTTTTTATATTCCCTCCTGAATTTGTTACGAACCTTTGTATAGGGCATGGACGCTACCTGTTTATCAGATAAATCCAGCATATCTATAAAGAAGGCTCGTTTATATTCATGACTGATGAATGGTTGCTCGGTCATACTCATAGCTTTCTGTTACTTCGTATGCCTCTTTGCAATCATCGTCTGTACATTCCTTCCCTGTTTCTGCAAGCAGTGGGCAGTCCCATTCGTCATGGTCGCTTCCACATCCGTTGCAGTCTCCGTGTATGTGAGTAGACATATTACTCGTTACACGCTGTACAAGGATTATCTCCGTGTAGGTTTACAATGTGTGAATGTTCACCGCATTTCTCGCACCTTGGCATCTTCAATTCGTTCATTATCGTTGCCAGTTGCCGAGTGTGAAAGTCAGCCATTGTTTTGATCTGTCGCCTCTTAAAGTCTGAGGCAGTTGCATATGTATATTCCATATGTTGTGGTTAAGTCGAGGTTAATCCCTCATCTGTCTACACCGTACCATGCACGGTAACAGCCGTCAAGACTCTGGGGATAACTTCTTCCGTTTAATCTCGTTTAGCTTCTTTGATACGGCTTTTCGTTCTTCTGGTGTAGTCTTTGCCCAACGTGCTTTAACGGCTTTTCTGTTTCTTTCTGATAGGTACTTCTTTACTTCTTCGTGCATACTAATCTAATTTCTCTTTATACTTTTCTATTAAGGACTCCATCTGCTGATTGTAAAATAGCTCGGTGTCCACGCCCCTTTGCTTTGCTACAAGATACATAACAGCCCGTAAGCGTTGTGACTTACTTTTCTCTCCCTTCTCTTTAGAAGGTAGTGGAGGGATAGTTACAAGGTCGAGGGTGTCTATCTCTCTATCCTCCAGAAAACAAAAGTGACCGTACTTATCCAGTAAGGACATAACACGGCTCATCGTTTCATCAGTTAGATTCTCTTGAGTGTCTACATGAAGGCGTAATGACCGCCCGTGCATAGATGTAATCTTTTTTATTGTTGCAGGTACTTGGAATATATTACTCATACGCCACGACCTTACCATGTACGGAACAAAAAAACAAGACCACGGGGGACGCAATCTTGCTTCCGGCTCGGTGGGGAGCCTATATATTGTAGAAAAAGAACGTAGGGTTATTATACCATGCTAGAGTTATCCACACATTACACAGGTTATACACTAGAGACTAAACATATAAAGGGGCATAATGTAAGTGCGTGAAGATACAGAAGTCTCTTTTGTTATGGACTAGGATAGGGTTCGCCCTAAGGCACTGTACGCCTTCGCAAATCCTACCCATAACAGAGGAGATTTTTGTTTATCTATGATGTTCATCTGAGAGGGGGTTATGGCAATCCATAACTGCAACTAGGGGAGGCTAGCAAAGCCCCACCCTCTATCACATGCACAGCATGAGACCAAGTATCAGCCACGTCTTAAAACTGTTCTATACCCTGCGTAACAGGTAAATATACGAGACTAACCTAGTGATTAAAGTTAAACCCAGGCAACGTCCTACCCCCGACGACCTGGTCTGTGCTTTACTCATTAGGCATAAATAAAACAACGCCCTTGTCAGGCATTGCTTACAAACCCACCAAGGCTTTGCTTACATGATAGCACAGTATAGGGGGGTATTACCATAGTATGAAACCAATGAACAAGAACGTACTAGAAGAAATACTGAAAAGACCACAACAATGCGTTAGAAGAAAAGAACCATACGCCAGATGCGGAGGAAGAATAACCATAGAGCATACAATGGGAAGAAGGAGGGAAAGAGCATGGAACTGCATACTCTTATGTGAAAAGCATCATGGCTTAGGTAGGTGGGCAGACAAGAAGCATTTCAACAAGCAGATAAACTTACTGCACGCTTACTTACAAGCTACTGACGAAGACTTAAAGAACAGCAAACTAGATGGTCAACTCAAACAAGAGAAACAGTTTCTTTTACTAAAGTATAAGGATTTGATAAACTAGAACCATATGAGGGAAAGCAAAGACATTAAGTGTGATGTTTGCGGAAAAAAGCATACAGTGTCATACCCAGGGTTTCACAAGCAACACTGCAGTCACGAATGCTGGGACAAGTCCAAAGCATCATATGTACCTAATAACGCAGGGGGTAACGATCCTACCGCACGAGCAAGATAATTATGTTCAACAAAGGATGTTCCGCTAAGGCTACAGAAGAAAAGGCTATGGCTGAATACGAGTTAGCTTGAACAATTCAAGAAATCATATGGAAAAGAAAACATGGGGAGGAAAAAGGAAAGGAGCAGGCAGAAAACCCGGACAACTTAGATGGCGAGCAGAGCTTGTTCAGTACATGGACAAAGAGGAGAACAAGAGAAAGTTCTACAACGCTATTCAGAAGAAGTTAGAATCAGGTGACACCAAGATGATTACATGGCTTGGCGATCAGCTTATTGGTAAGGCTACTCAAACAGTTGAGGGAGATATGAATGCTGAGGTGGTGTATAATATAATCAGAGGTAAAAAATAATCATTATATGGAAATAAGAAAAGGAGTAGTTTATCAGTTAGGTACATACATTGCTTACGTTGAAATAGACGGAGTAAAGAAACAGGATAGGTTTAGTACAGAGGAGGAGGCTGATAAGTGGGTAGCAGATCAACTACCAAAGCCACCAGTAGTTAAGAAAGTAGTGAGGAAGCGCAAGACTACAAAGAAGAAGTAGTATGTGGCAATCATTCCTAGAGAAGATCGAAGGATTAAACTATGTGGTTCAGCGTAACTGGGACTATTTACCAGAAAGAACAGAAACACATGACGACATAGATATATTCGTTTCTCTAGAGGATAAAGATGAGATGCTGTTCTTCGCAGAACACTATGACTTCGTGGATGTTCGTTTCCCAGGAGACGGCTACTACCCGAAAGAGATAGAAGAGAAACTTTTAACAGACAGGAGGGAATACAACGGATTCTGGATACCAAGCAAGGAGGCTCACTTTCTTGCTTTGTACTATCATAACCTTGTTCACAAACAAGATAACCCTTACGGAGATCACCTAGAGTCACTGTTCCTTGAATGGTGCAAACCTACTAGGTGTGTTGATGAAGGAGTCGGATACTATGTATAGGTGTCCCTGCTGTGGCATAAGGATACCCAAAAAACTATCGAGGAATATTCACTGTAGCAGAAGGTGCTATAACTATGTCCTTGGTTTACAAAGGGAGGCTAAACAATGCAGGCACTGCAAGAAGGACTTGAGCGTCAGGCAAAGAGACATCCGAAAGCAATCAACATACCTTTGCCAAAAAGACTGCCCCGGACTATTGCGAATTAGACAAAGAGTTATCGCTATGAGTAAAACAGGAGCATCGGAGCGCTCGATGGCAAGAGCGGCTCCTTGCACGCGCCACAGGGTGCGTAAAATTATAAAAGAACTTGTATGAAGCGTAGGTGGATACCAATAGAAAAACTAAGCATGTTCGATGAGTTTCACTTTGAAACAGAAGACGGATGGGATGTTGACGTTGAACGAGATGGTAAGACCAAGGAAGAGCATCAAGCAGGCATTGAATACTTGAAGGGGTTGATTAAGAAGTCAGCAAAGATACGACCCATACTGGTGCATAATATTTGGGATGAGGACAAGGAATACCGCCTCTTAGACGGTTTCAAGCGTACTATGGCTCACAAAGAAGCAGGAGAGAGGTTTGTGGAGGCGTTCATTTGTACACATACAGAGGTAACGAACAGTGTATTCGTCCCTTACCTACATGATGAGATGCGAGCAGAGAAGGGCGGACAGATGAAGGAGACGTTCCCGAAAGCTACAGAAGGCTATGAGCAAGAGGACTTTGATTACGAGACGCAAGAGTTTTTATACAAGAACCCCGATAAGCCTCACGGTATACGGATTGAACTAGCAGAGAGCATACATTGCCACTGGGGAGAATATGGACGTTATAGACTAGGGATGGGGCGAACAGACTTCTTGCAGTTAGCAGAAGCGATTAGTAGCATCAAATAGTATGGGGCTGATAGAAACAACATATTACGACGAGCTATGCTCACCAGTTCCGGCAAGAAACCCGAACAGGATCAGGGTATACCGCATGCCGAACAAAGAAGTAGTGATCCATTACAGGGACATGAAGGTCGTTTTACATACTGAAGAAGAGATACAAGAGTGGAAACGTGCGTTTAGCGAGGCAAAAGACAGGCTGGGTAATCACTTTAATAACGACATATGCGGTTAGCAGTAGCCAATGACTGGTACAACAAGAAGAGTGCAGTGTTCTTTAACAAGGATGGCTTTCTTCGGGCTATAGGTATTTTAGGCGAGGAATGGGAGGTCAAGTTCTTCAAGAAGCACGAGCAAACATTCACCATGCCTCACGAGTGTGGCTTTGATTTACAGTTTCAGCCTAACGTGAAGCAGGCGGTGCTTGATTGGAAGCCAGACGCAATTCTATTCTTCTGTGACTTCTCAAGACCAATTTTAGAAGAGTTTAAGGACGTGGACATACCGAAAGCCCAAGCGTTTACCGGTGGGCCATTCAGGGATCACGAAAACGTAGCAGATATTGTATTCGTGGAGTCGGACTCATACTTCAAAGACTTCCAGTCACGAGGGCTGAATGTTAAACGAGCGTTCGGAGTAAACACTCAGCTATTCAGGCCAATGCCTCAACCAAAGATATTTGATGCGGTGTTCCCTGCTACGATGGCAGCATGGAAGCGCCATGAGCTATTTGCTGAAGCTATGGGAGAAAAGGGGCTTGCTTGCGGTTTCTGGCAACCACATGAGCCACACGTCATTGAAGCACTGCAAAAGCACGGTACAGCCACCCTGCACCATCAGAACGCTGAATCTACAGCACTCATCTATAACATGGGTCGTACTTGTTTGATTACATCGCACACTACCGGCGGATCACAGCGAACCGTACTTGAAGCGATGGCATGTAACATCCCAACAATCGTAATGGCTGATAGCGATAAGACTTCTGAATACATACGAGATTGCGGAGTTGGAGGAATCGTTGAGCCAAGCGTTGAACGGATACGAGATGAGGTGAATAAGTGGAAAGACAAGGAAGTGAACACGAGGGACTGGGTAATTAAGAACTACTCGGAGTACGTGTACGCAAAGCAAATGAAGGAAGGAATATTATCTATATGCAAATAAGTGTTATAACACCAAGTATTAGACCGAAGGGACTAGAGGTTACGTTTAAGACCCTACAAAAGGCAGGGCATCCAGATATTGAATGGGAGTGGCTACCGAGACTATCCGTCCCCGGTAAAACCACAGACCTCGCTTACCAGATGAACACAGCACTCGACGAAGCAAAGGGTGAGCTGGTTGTGTTCTTACAAGACTGGATACGCATCATGCCTACAGGACTCATTAACTTCTGGGAGGCTTACCAAAAGGATAAGACCAAGTGTTTCACTGCACCTGTTGGGAAGATACAAGACGAACGGCGCATAATGACCACGAAGCTAGACGGCGACAATAAAGATATTAAATGGGATTGGAGACCCTTCTGGCCAGATGAGAAGACAGACTTCCACCGATGGGAGATAGACTGGGGGTGCGCCCCAAGGAAACTTCTATTAGAAGCAGAGGGATTTGATGAGATATACGATGAGCGAGGGTTTGGATGGGAGAACGTAGACACGGCGTACAAGATGCACAAGCTGGGAGCTACGTTTGGATGCTTGAACAAGAACATAGCGGTAGCATGGGATCACGACTCTCACGTGGAACACCCGTACAAGGACAAGCCGAACAGAGACCTGTGGATAACTCGCAAGGAAGTATTAGACCTTAAATATGGAAACGGTTGATGTAGAACTGTGGACACCGCACGTAAACCAGCAGAAGATCATAGATTGTAATAAACGGTTTGCGGTTATTGTGTGCGGTCGGCGGTTCGGTAAAACATATCTAGCAGTGAATAAGCTAGTAGAAGACGCTCTCGATACAAGGGGCGGGCTGTTCTTTTATATCGCACCAACATATAGGCAGGGAAAGATGATTGCTTGGGAGCTACTGAAGAGCCAAGCGCGGGTATTGCCGGACGTACTGGTAGCTAAGATCAATGAGTCCGAGCTATCCGTGGAGTTTGTGAATGGTGCAAAAGTCAACATTAAAGGGGCAGATAACCCTGATTCACTCCGTGGTGTGGGTTTGCATGGCTGTATCCTCGATGAGTACGCAGACATGAAGAGCAACGTATTTTCGCATATTATTAGGCCTACACTACTGACGACGCAGGGTTGGTGTTGGTTCATTGGTACACCAAAGGGATTCAACCACCTCTACGATGTTTACACCGAAGCACAGACAGATGAGCGCTGGGCGACGTTCCATTTCACAAGCTACGACAACCCCCTCATACCAGATGAGGAGATAGACGAGGTGAAGAAAAAGGGGAACCCTGACGTGTTCCAGCAAGAGTACATGGCGGAGTTTAGGAAGATGACTGGGCTTGTTTACAAAGAGTTCGATAGGCAGACTAATGCAGAATGGTATAATAAGACTAAGCCAGATCATTTTGCATCTGTGTTTGTAGGAGTCGACTTTGGTTTTACCAACCCATCAGCCGTTTTGGCTATAGGTCAAGACAGAGATAAGCGTTTTTATGTATTAGATGAGTGGTACGAAACAGGGAAGCTAACAGCAGACATTATATTGCAGGGTAAGCGTTTTATGTCCGATTATGGCGTAAATTACTTCTATCCTGATTCGGCTGAACCTGATAGAATAAAGGAGATGGAGAACGAAGGACTCTATGTTCGGGAGGTAAACAAAAGCATCGTTCCAGGTATTGACCGCATACGTTCCTTAATCAAGGAAAAGAGGCTATTCATTAACCCAGCGTGTGCAAATACCATTTCAGAGATAGAAATGTACCGATACCCAGAAGACAGGGACGGTAAATCTAACAATGAAGTACCTATTGACGACTATAATCACGCACTTGATGCACTTCGTTACGCCATATTCTCTCACGACCCAGTGGACGTTTCCTTGGATAAAGAGGAATTGAGCCTATTTAACGAAGATTACACATAATATGCCGATTAAGCAGGATATTTCTGACAAAATTATAACAATGGTAGACCGAGAGGTATCGGAGTGGCAGGACGCAAACGTCTTTGTTACCGATAAGATCGCCTTTCACATGCGAAACCTCATTAAGAAACTCAGAAAGAACTTCTGGGGGATATTCGATAAACCGAATGACCCATCAGACGGCAACAAGAAAATTTGGATACCACTTACAGAGAGTGTAGTGGACACGGTGGTAAAAAACATTGACCTTGATACAAAAGACATCAATATTCGTGCGAAAAAGGCAGACGCTATTCATTTGACCTCTATTGTGAGGCAGATTGTGAACAATTCACTGGAAGAAATGGAATTTGGGCAATTACTTGATGATTTGGAGCAAACAGTAGCTATTGACGGTACAGCCGTATGGAAAACGATTGAGGTCACAGGATCAGACGGCAAGAAACATGCAAAGGTGATACCGGTAGACCTGCTAAACTTTTATATTGACCCAGCATCAGAGAACATCCAAGAGTCTGACGTTATCGAGCGGTCGCTCATGACGCAGGAGGAGTTCATGTCGATGGACGGATGGGAGAACAAAGAGGATATCGTAGCCTCTACAGAACTCCACAGAACAGACCGAGATCTATCAAACAGTGCAGGGAACACAAAAGCAACGCCACTTATTGAGGTGTATGAGCGTTGGGGTAAGATCCCGAAAGACCTTCTTACAGGAAAGGAAAGTGACAAGGACAAGTGGGTAGAGTCTCACATAGTTGTATCTGGACTGGATAGCGGAGGAGCGGTTCACCTTATCGAAGAAAACAAAGAGGCTGACCTAATTGGTAGACCGGTGAAGCCTTACGAGGAATGTTGGTACAAACGTGTTAAGTCTCGTTGGTACGGTCGAGGTGTAGCGGAAAAGGTGATGTGGATGCAACTTTGGATGAACACAACCGTAAACATCCGTATAGCAAGGGCAAGAGTTTCACAGTTAGGGCTGTTCAAGGTTCGTGCAAACTCAGGAATCACACAAAGCATGCTCTCACGGCTAACAGTTAACGGAGTTGTGAAGGTAAAGGACATGGGAGATATTGAGCAGATGATCGTACAGGAAGCGTCAGCAGCTAGTTACCGAGACGAAGAAACAGCGGGATCATGGGCGCAAAGAGTTACAAGTGCCTTCGAGTCTGTAACAGGCGAGCAACTACCAGCATCTACTCCAGCGACGAACGCAGTGCTTGCTAGTCGAGGAGCGCAGAGCGAGTTCGTGAAGGTAAAGGAACAGGTAGGATTCTTCTTGCAGAGGTGGATGACACGGCAGATTTTACCGATCATTGCACGTAATCTTAAAAGAGATGATATACTGCGCGTAACAGGAGATATTAGAGACTTACAGGAGACGGATAAGTACCTTGTAAACAGCCTACTGGCCAAAGAGATCGGTAAGATGAACAGCGAAGGACGACTGTTTGATATAGATAAGGCTCGGAAGATGCAGGAGAAAATGCTTACGAAGCTAAAGGCACAGAAAGATCAACGGTTCTTCAAGCTAACGGATAAGCCAGACTTTACGCAGTACGACCTCAAGGTATTCATTACGAACGAAGAGATCGACAAGTCTGTACTCGTGCAGAACCTTATCTCTGTACTGCAAACCGTATCCGCAGCACCAGACTCAGGACTTGACCCGCGACTAATCCTCGAACAAATATACGATGTTATGGGATTAGATGTATCGCAGCTTAGAAAAGAACAGGCCCCACCAGAACTACAGCAATTACTGGCAGCAGCTCAGGGGCAGACAGCAGGAGGAGTACAGAACGCGACAGCGGGTCAGGTTCCTAGCCAAGCAGGCCCACCGACAGGGACACCTCCTCTACCTAGTGCAGCCACGATTCAGCAAGGAGCAACAACAGTATGAGTACACTTCAAAGCAGGCTTACTCGTAAACGCAAACGCCCCAGCCTGGTAGAGAGGCTCCGCTCGACACAAGAGCGAGAAGATTCTGTACTAAACCAGCCACTCAGAACAATGGCTAAGCGAGTAGACCGCATAACAAATACGGAAAAACTATGACCGAAAGACTAAGCAAAGAAGACAGTGAGCTGATCCAAAAGCACGACAAGCTGAAGGGTCTGCTCTCATCAGAAGCGTGGCAAACAGTACGAGATGATCTACTGAGAAGTCTTGCTAAGCAAAACTATATTTCTAGGATTGACTTAACAGGCGAAACATCACCGGATGACTTCATGCTTAGGATAAAGGCGGTACAGCTTGCCACAGACCTCGTGGTGGAATGGCTAGATGAACTCTATAGGTTCGTGGAAGTCGTCGGCGAGAATAAACAAGCGTTTAACCGCGTTCAGGAAGAAGAAATGATCGTGAGGTTTACGGATCGTAACTCCGCGTAGGAGGGCAAAGCCCTCTCCGTGGGTCTATGACCCCAGTAAATCACTTTAACAACTGTGTATGAGTGGAGACATTCCCTTAGATGCCCTCACCGAGGAGCTTGGCGGCTCAGCGGACGGCAGCAAGGCTGTTGATACTAGTCAAGAGTCAGAAAGCGGCGAGTCCACGCCGGAATCATCTGATGATGTGAGAACCGCCATCTCACAAGCACTCGGTAAAGAGTACAAATCTGCCGAAGACGCTCTCAACGCCATTAAAGAAACCCAGAATTTCGTAGGAGAGGCTGGTAAATATAAAAAACTGGCAGAAAGAGTAGCTTCACAATTTGGAGGCGACTTAGATGAAGCCTTAAACAAACTCAATATGGACAACGAAACAAGTGCAGTGCCGGAAAAGGCGGAGGAACCAAGTGTGGTTTCACCGACCGATGATCTACAGAAGCAAGTGGAGGAACTACGTTTTCTATCGGAAAACCCAGACCTCAAGCCACATATGGACACTTTGCGAGAACTCAAGGGAACGACTGGAAAGACGTTGACCGAGGTAGCAGATTCCGACATTTTTCAGAAAGTAAAGGCTCAGGACGAAGCGTCGCAGCAGAAGAAGGTTTTACAACCTAACTCAAGACTAGGCAGTGCAACAGACGCAATGGGCAAAGCCAGAGAACTCGTGAACGAGAACCCTAAGGCGGCTCAAAAGATGGCCGTAGATGCCACTGTAAGTGCTATTTTCGGTAAATAGTCTGGTGTGCAGCCGTAATCTACAAATATGGCTGATACAAGAACTTTAATGTCCTACGGGGACGTATCGGCAAGAGAAGATGTAGTAATGAACGCAGTCGAGATCTTGACAGCAAAGGAAAATTATTTCCTTACGCGTCTTGGTCGAACAAAAGCAATCGACACAGTTCACCACTACCTAACGGACACACTCGCTACAGCAGCTTCTCAAGCTGTTGGTGAAGGTGAAAGTTACACAGCTCTTGAACGATCAACCCCTTCACGTCTAACTAACGTGGTTGAGAACATCGCGATTCCTTTCAAGGTTTCACGAACTCAGCAAGAAATTGACCACTACCATGGTCAAGACGAACTAAAACGTCAAACACAAAAAGCATTAGCAGAATTTGCTAACGCAGCAGAGTTTGACCTTGTACGTTCAACACTCGTATCTGGTGTTTCAGGTACAGCTCCAAAGATGAGTGGTATTATCGAGGCTATTTCTAAGTCTTCAAACACTACTGCACATACTTCTGGGACAGCATGGAGTGCTTCAATTCTTGATGGATTGATGCGTGACAACTGGGATAACTCTAACGGAGATATTGCAACAGAACTTCACATGGGATCATTCCTTCGATCAAAGACGGATGACTTCACACAGAAGAGTAACGTTGTGGTAAACAACGCCGCAGGACAAACGACTATCGTTCGTACTGTGTCAACTTACCAAACTGCATTTGGAACACTGCAGATCAACACTCACCGGTACCTACAGCAATCTGCTGATGCTACTGGACGAGTATTGGCTGTGAACCCAAGTAAACTCGCTCTTGCCTTCCTCAAGATGCCGTACATCGATACGGAACTTGCTCGTGACGGTGACTTCGACTTCTACGCGGTAGCAGGTAAAATGACGCTAGAGGTACAAAACCAAGATTCTAACTGGTTCGCCAGTGGGTTCGATAAGGACTAATGATTGGTTCCTTTTCCTCGTCTTCGGGCGGGGAGGGATGAGCTAAACATTATGAAAAAAAATCAAGTCAGTGATGCAAGGAGGTGGTTAGATAAACACGAGTCCGGCACGGGTACTGAGAAAAAGGTTGTGGGTGTCGTAAAGGAGTACATACGACTATTCCCTAGTGAGTTTGAGGACTTTAAGGGCGTAATGAGGCAAAAGAAGAGGAAGATAGACGGCGTGTCCAACAAGTTCGCACAGGTGCAGGGGTCAGATATTATCGAGCGTCACCTTGCCGAGTGGCCCGAGACCCTTGAAATGGCACTCAGACTTCAGCTACACAAGGACGAGTACGATTGGCTAAGAACAACAAAAGGGATCAGCTGGTTCCTCAAGAAATTTCCTGTTTTCCGTATAACCCATTCAATTTAATATGCAAGAACCTAAAATAGCTCTTTCAATGATCGTAAAAGCCTCAGATGATGAGGCTGAATTGCTAAAAAGATGTCTTACACACGCCGCACCACACGTTGACGGCATTTTTCTTACCATTACCGGAGAGAACAAGAAGTGTGAGGAGATAGCGAAGTTCTTTAAGGCGACCGTGAGTCACTTTGAGTGGGTAAATGACTTCTCGGCAGCAAGAAACTTTGCAATGGAGCAGATCACAGAGGATTACACGCACTGGACATGGCTAGATTGCGACGATGTACCTCGAAACTACGAGAAGATACGGGACGTACTGAAAGAAAACCCTGATGTAGACGCGTATAGTGTTGCGTACCTCTACGATTTTGATGAATACAATAACCCAGTGGTCGTCCACTACAAGGAGCGCATCTTCAAGAACGATGACTGCGTAACATGGAAGGGGGTACTGCACGAAGCACCAGACCCTAACAGACAGCTAGATATTAGGCGGTTTGATGGTATCGACGTACTTCACCTGTACGAAGATGGCGCACGAGAGGAGAAGAATGAGCGAAACCTTGAGATCGCAGAACAAGATGCTAAGGACAAGCCAGAAGACCCGCGAACACTATGGAACCTAGCATGCGCACTGATGGGTGCGGGAGAGATAGAGGATGGGCTGATCGTTTTTGAGGAGTTCATCGACAAGTCACAATCTGACGAGGAGATATTCCTAGCTCATATAAGGATTTCCGACATGCTTAGCGATAAAGGAAAGTTCCTAGAGGCGTTACATCACGCTCGCATTGCTATTGGTATGCGCCCAACATTCCCTGACGGTTATCACATGGCGGGGCGATCTTGCTACTTCCTTGATAGACTGGCGGAAGCGAGAGATTACATTGTTCTTGGGCTTGCTCAGATAAGCCACGGACACGATAAGCCGTATTCTCGAATGATCGTGTATAACCCCCGAGCATACGACTACATACCTCTTCACATGCTTGCAGCCGTTTACGACAGACTAGAGATGCCTGCAATGGCACTTGCGGCACTGCAGGCTTGTGCTGAGATCATGCCGAAGGATAAACAACTCAAGGAACGAGTAGAGCGGATGACCGAACGAGCAGAAATGTATGAAGAATACTATAAGAAAATAGAGAAGATTAAGGATCTGGAAGGTGAGGAGCTACGAAAAGCAATTGATGCATTACCTATAGAGATGCAAAGTCACCCGATGGTATGCAAACTGCGGAATGAAAATCTAGTGAAGACGGAGTCGTCAGGAAAAGACCTTGTGTACTACTGTGGCTATACAGAAGAGCAATGGGACGGTGAAACAGCACGAACCAAGGGGCTAGGAGGCTCTGAGGAGGCTGTAGTTAACCTCTCAGAGGCTTTTGCGGCGAATGGGTGGAATGTTACGGTATACAACAACTGCGGCGGTTCTGAGAGCAAAATAGGCGGAGTTACCTATAAGCCGTTCTGGATGTGGAACTATCGCGATAAACAGGATGCTGTGATTCTTTGGCGATCAGCGAGAGCGTTAGACCATGAGATCAACTCGGAGAAGGTGCTACTAGACCTACATGACGTGATCCCAGCAGGAGAGCTGAACAAGAGAAGGATTGCCCGTGTAGACACTATTCTCGTTAAGTCTATGGCTCACAGAGAGCTATTCCCTGAAGTGCCGGACGACAAGTTCAAGGTGGTACAAAATGGTATCCACTGGAAGGATATGCAGGGCGATGAAGAGCGAGATCCAATGCTACTCATCAACACATCATCACCAGACAGGTCAATGATGACGCTAGTAGACCTATTCGCAGAGGTAAAGAAGGAAGTACCAGAAGCAAGGCTGGAGTGGGCATATGGATTCCATGTGTTTGATTCTGTTCACGCATCTCACTCTAAGCAGGGTGAATGGAAGAAAGAACTCGTTAAGAAGATTGAGGAGACGGACGGGGTAACAGCACTTGGACGTATTGGACACAAAGACGTAGCAAAGCTCTACCAAAAAGCTGGGGTATTCGCATATCCTACAGCGTTCTTTGAGATTGACTGTATATCTGCACGAAAGGCTCAAGCAGCAGGAGCAGTGCCAGTTGCTACAGACTTTGCCGCTCTAAACGAGACAATCCAGCACGGAGTGAAGGTGAAAACGGATGTAGATAAGGAAAATTGGGGTAAACCGTACGCATTTGACTTCGGACTACAAGATGTGAAGGCGCGGGAAGAATGGGTAAAAGCATGCGTAAAAGCACTGAAAAACCCCCCTACTGACGCAGAAAGAGACGAGATGCGTCAAAACATGATAAAATATGATTGGGAGTCCATTGCGAACCAATGGATTGACTTACTTTCGTAATATGCAAGCAAACGACACAGCATTTGACAAAACGGGCGTTGGTGACGTGGAAATGGGGGCTAAATTGTTCAATTTGTTAAAGATTAACCCACTTGTCCTCTCAACAAACCCGTCTGATGCAGAGAAAATGAAGAGAATCATCGCCTTCGCTGAGAATTTTCAGGATTCAATCGGTGAAATACGACGTGTGGCCTTGAATAAAAGGAACAATGAGCTAAGCACGCTCGACGTAGTAGCAGAATATACAGATATCGCTACCAGAAGGCATGCACTACAACAAGAACTAGCACAAGCGGAAGCCGACTTACAACCATTTATTACATAGTATGAACGAATTTCAGATGATGGCAGGAGCACCACCAAAAAAGGGGCCATATGAAGTACAGGCGGCCGCCGATGGCAGCTTACCCTTCGTATCTGAGGGAACACTCACAACAAATACGACAATAAACATAAATGCAGGGCTTAGTGCGAATGCAAAGAACGTCTTTCTTATAAACGATGGGTCAAACACCCTAACCTACAAAATATCAGTAGACGGGACGACGTTTAGCGACGCTATAACGCTCAAAACAGACGAATACAAGGTATACAGGAGGGATATACATAGCATACAGCTTATCCACTCATCTAATACGGACTACAGGATAGAGGCATATGCTTAGTACAAGCGAGGTAACTTTCGGTACAAAAGGCGGTGGAGGGGGACTATCAAGCCCGTTCACGTCAGATAATATATATAATACAGATGTATTCTCCATTTTTGGTACAAGCAGTGAATGTTCAATAGGTCACGTTGCTACAGGAGCAGGAGCTACAATGGATGGACTATGGGTAGGTGTACCAGACTCATCACCAGCTCTTTACTTCGGACAAGAGGGCGATAAGGGGTTTGACTTCATCGGTATAGACGCAGGAGCAATGCTCGTAGGCCCGACTATTTTCTTGTTTTCTTCAACGCAGGCATTGAATGAACACGGTCGGTTTAGCGTAGCAGCGTCAGGGCGCAGATTCCAGATCGAGGCATCTAACGGAAACCACTTAGACGGAACGACGACGACAGATGATGGTGTAGAAATAAGGATCATTACAGGTTCTGGTGGTACAAATGGAGCTGGAGGTAATGGTGGTACTTATACAGCCATTGCTGGAGACGGTGGAGGTACTACAGGTACGGGTGGTCAGGTTAATTTCACGTCTGGACAAAATGCAGCTGGTACAGCTTGGGGGCAGATTAGTTTCGCTCAAAAGAGTAATAACCGTATTTTGATAAATACAGACGGTACGACTACCTTCTTCATGCCAGATAATGAAGGTACAGCCTACACGCTTGAAGACGATAACGGAGATGATTACATTAACATTGCTACCACAAACAGCTCAGAAAAGGTTAGTTTCGGTAATGCTACAACAAACCCAGACTACGATTTTTTAGGGACAGGGACAATCACACTGGCAGACCAGATAGATATAGCACTCAACGCTACGACAGGAACAAAGATTGGTACAGCGACGAGCCAAAAGCTGGGGTTCTGGAATGTGACACCAGTTATACAGCCAGCAACAACGGGGACTACAACAGGGTTTACGGCAGGGTCGGGGACTTCAGCGAACGACGACTCTACATTTACAGGTAATACTGGGGCAGCAGCGTATACAATAGGGGATATTGTACTAGCACTTAAACAATCGGGTATTATAGCAGCATAATATATAATCAAACATATGATATTAGAAGGACAATGCATTAAGAAAACAGAGACGTGGGCTAAACGTGAACATGACTCTCACCCATACGTTAAAACAGAAACGTGTGAGTTTGCGTACACAGCAGCGCAAGTAACAGCACTGAAGAAGTCGCATGACGATCAGGTTTCCAGCCTATCAACCGCTAATATTAAAAAGGTAAAGGATGCTGCACAAGCACAAGCAGACGTTCTTGCAACCGTAATCGCTGAATAATATGGAATTTGCTCAAGAAGAATTGATGGTAATATTTTCTGCTCTTAGCTTTACAGATGACGGGAAGGTAAGGATGTTCGCTAACGTCGCACTCCCAGACGTTGCGTCCATCATGGGTAAGCTCAAGAAGCTTGCAGACAAGGAAGGAAAACTACCAGAAAAAGGGGGTAAAGTGGAGTTATCCACAGACGAAAAGAAACTCACGAAAGACTCTATCGAGGCTAGGCAGTGGGG
>Ga0208012_1000208_pt1 | contig 23031 bp, 32 predicted proteins | sample 15BtaG_FD_184090 | JGI IMG/M metagenome (GOLD analysis project Ga0208012, IMG submission 184090) | Marine viral communities from the Subarctic Pacific Ocean - 15B_ETSP_OMZ_AT15312_CsCl metaG (SPAdes) (version 2) | ecosystem: Environmental > Aquatic > Marine > Oceanic | place: Pacific Ocean... | reverse complement strand
ACTCCGTAGGCCGCGGCGTCGAGCACGCGGAAGGACACAACGGGGAAGCGCTCCTCGAGCGCCGGTCGGATCACCCGGTGGAAGTAGCAGCCGGGACACCCGTCGCCCTCGGTGCCGTCGCCGTAGTTGCCGCCGTCGCAGTCGCCGCGGTGCTGCAAGAGCCCCGTCACGTTCTCGCCCATGAACCAACGGGGCCGGAAGTAGTCGAGCGCTGCGACGGTCCAGGGCCACCCGTTGCGGTCGTCGTTCGCGCCCTTGCGCTTTCCTGCCGACGAGAACGCCTGGCAGGGGAAGGACGACCAGAGCGCGTCAACGTCGCCGCACACCTCCGCGATCGCGTCGAGGTCGCGCACGTCACCTTCGTACACCGGTCCCATGCCGGCGGCGCGGAGGGTGGCGCACGCATAGGGATCCCACTCGGCGAGCGCAGCGTGCTCCATGCCTGCACGTTCGAGCCCCAGGGCAGCGCCGCCAGCGCCGGCGAACAGTTCGAGGCACCTCATCGCGTCGCCCTCCGCGCCGCTTCCCGCTCTCGCCGGAGCTCTGCGCCGAGCACGTCGTGGAGGTCGAAGCACGCGCGCCCGAGGAAGCGCCAGGCGCTCGCCGTGACGTGGGCGCATGCGCCGAGGACGAAGACGGAGACGGCGGCTGCGCGCTTCACTTCTTCGCCCGCGGCGCCGAGTAGAGCCGGAGCATGAATGCGATCGCGTCGCCACGCACGCCGAGGGTGTCGAAGAGCTTCATGAGCTTGTCGCCCGGTGGGCGGAGCTCGTCGCGCTCGACCTTGCCGATCGCGGCGGGCATGTAGCCGACGATCTCGCCGAGCTCGCCGCGCGACATTTCCGCGTCTTCGCGCATCCGAGCGATCTCTGATCCGAAAGTCATAGGGCCTCTTGGGTCGTGTCTGGAGCAGAGATACCCCGGGAACGTCGCCCACGTCAATAACTTGACGGTCGGCATACGACCGGTGTACTACTTGGGGCGAGGTGAGCATGTCCCCAATCCGCGAAGCCCTTCAGACCTGGCGCGCCGCTTGCGACGCCGAGGTCTACCAGCGCGACCGTGCCATCGCGGCGGCCGACGAAGCGATCGCCCTGCTCGACGCGCACGTCGCCAGGCTCGAGGGTGTGCTCGCCGAGGTGTCGGCGGAGCTCGACGTCGTGAGGGTCGTCCGCGGCCCCACGTTGCGAGCCGGCCCGGGTGGCGCCGTCTACACGGTGACGGCGGTCGAAGGCGACTTCGATCTCGACGTGACGCCGTGACGTGCGCCTACTGCGACGACGCCGCCGAGTACCGGCAACGCCTCGACCGCGCTCTCGTCCCGGTGTGTTTCGGGTGCCAGGAAGCCCCGCGCACTCTCCACCCGCTCGCCCCTTCGTCGGCGACCTGGGAGAAGGCGCGCCAGGGCGACCGCGCCGCCGTCGAGGCTGTCGAGCGTGAGTTCGAGCTTCAGCGGTCCGAGGGAACCGCCGACGCCTACCGTGAGATCCGCACGTTCGTCTCCGAGCACCTCGCCGCCTTCTCTGCCGCGTGCGGGTGCTCGGTCCTTGGCGGCTGCAACCTTCACGGGCGCGTCGCGAGTACGGCCCGGGAGATCCGCGAGTCGCGCGCCTATGAGGAACGGCTCCGCCTCGAAGAGATGCAGCGGCAGAAGCGCCGCCGGTAGCGGACAAGAACTGTCCACCCTCCCCTGTAGATTCACCCGTGCTGAAGGACCACCCATGCACTCGATCTCCGACGCTGAGAAAGCGCGAATCTTCCGCAACCTTGTGATCTGGTCGGCGACCTCGGTCGCTCTCCTGATCCTGATCGTCGAGCTCTACAAGGGCGGCGCGTTCGCGCTCGTCGGCGTGTCGCCGTGAAGGTGATCGGCCTCGACATCGGCGTCGACAACGCTGGGCGCGAAGTCGGCCTCGTGCGCCTCTCCTGTGCCCCTGGTGACGCGCGCACGCTACGCCTCGGTCAGGTCGTCGGCGCTGGCGAACGGGCGCCCGAGCTTCCCCTCGTCCCGGCCCGGCCCGGCGAGGACGGCCTCGGCGACGAGAGCGATCCGCAATGGCGCCCGCGCGCCCCATGGGCCCCAGAGCCCCAGGAGCCCCGCGCAGGCACCTTCGCCGCGCTTCTCCTGAAGCGGATCAGGCGCTACCCCGGGCTCACCTCGACGGAGCTCTCCGAGATCGCGCTCGCCTCCCAGGGTGGCCCGGGCCGGAAGCGGAGCCCATCACAGGTGAGCGCCGCCGCCGGGCGCCTCCGAGAGGCCGGGCTCGTCGACGGGATCCAGACCTGGTGTCGGACGCGCGAGCGTCGGGCGATCGGGTGGTTCCCTCGGGAGGTGGCGCCTTGACCGACCGCGCGCGATGGCTCGCCGACAGGCGCCAGGGGATCGGCGGCTCCGACGTCGGCGCCGTGCTCGGCGTGTCGCCCTGGTCGACGCCCTGGGACGTGTGGCTCGACAAGACCGGGCGCGCGGAGCCCCAGGCGGAGACGCCGGCCATGCGTCGCGGGACCCTCTTCGAGTCGGGCGTGATCCGGGCCTACTGCGAGGACACCGGACGGAAGGTCGGAACCCTCGATCAATGGGCGAAGGTCGTCGGCCGGGAGCGCTTCGAACGGTACGGGGATCAATGCGTGCTCGTCGGCGCGGAGCCCTGGCAACGGTTCACGCCCGACGGCCTGGTCGTCGACGAGAGCCGGCGCAACGCGATCGGCGGGCTCGAGGTCAAGGTGACCATGAGGAACGACCGAGAGAAGGGGTGGGGCGCGCCCGGGTCCGACCAGGTGCCGCCGCACTACCTGTGTCAGGTGCTCTACGGCCTCGCGGTGACCGGGCTCCCATGGTTCGACCTGGTCGTCTGGTCGCTCCTCGACGACCGCGCCGACGTCTACCGGATCCCGGCGCGCCCGTCGCTTCAGGCCGCGATCCTGGCGCGAGTGTCCGAGTTCTGGGAGCTCTACGTCGTCGCCGACGAGCCGCCGCCGGTGGACACCTCGAACGGCGCCGCCGGCTACCTGGCGACCGTCGACCGGGACGACGACCTCCTCGAGCCGACCGAGGAAGCCCTCGACGCCGCGGACGCCCTCCTGACGGCTCGGCGCGACCTTGCCGAGGTGCAGGCACGGGAGGCGGCCCAACTCGCCGCCCTGAAGGCCGCCACGGGCTCGCACAAGGGGATCCGGGGTGTCTGCGCCTGGACGAAACCGAACAAGCGGAGCGGACGCCGCTCTTTCCGATTCAGCTACAAGCCAGAGAGGACCACATGACGACCGACCTCGAGCTCCAGAAGAAGAAAGGCGATTTCGCCGCCATGGTGAAGCGCTTCACGCCCCAGATCGCCGAGGTCATGCCTGCGCACGTCGACCCGGCGCGGTTCGCGCGCCTGCTCATGTCGGCGGCGTCGCGGAACCCCGTCCTCCTCGACTGCGACCAGAAGACGGTGTTCCTTGCCGTGCTCGCCGCCGCGCAATTGGGCCTCGACCCGGTGGGCTCGCTGGGTAGCGCCTACATCCTGCCCTACAAGAACCGGAAAGCCGGGCGCTACGAAGCGCAGTTGATCATCGGCTACCGCGGTCTGATCGACCTGGCGCGCCGGTCCGGTCAGGTGCAGACGATCGAAGCCCACTGCATCCACGAGGGCGACACCTTCGAGGAGATCTACGGCACCGAGCGGCGCCTCCGCTTCGTGCCGAACCGGAACGACCGCGGCCCGATCCTGGGTGCCTTCGCCTTCGCCACCCTGACGGGCGGCGGCTCGCAATGGGAGGTGATGAGCCGCGACGAGATCGAGGCGATCCGCCGGGGGTCGAAGGGCGGGTCGACGTCGTTCTCGCCCTGGTCGACGCACTGGTCGGAGATGGCGCGGAAGACGGTCGTGCGGCGCCTGTGTAAGTACTTGCCGCTCTCGCCCGAGCTTGTGAAGGCGGTCGACGTCGAAGACAACGGCGCCGAGGCGGTGATCGACCTCGACCCGTCGATGTTCTCGACCGAGCAGGCGCCGCCGACGCCGGCGCCGACCGCGTCGGAGGCGCTCGAAGAACGGCTCTCGAAGGCTGGCGTGAAGGCCGGCGAACTTCCCCTCGGCGACGGGGGCGCGTGATGCCGGCCCACGGAAACCGCGTGTGGTTCGACGACGACCTCGACGAAGCGATCGAGATGCTCGCCGCTGGGAAGACCCGCGACCAGGTCGCGATCTGGCTGGGGTGCACGCCTGGAGCTCTCCGGCATGCTCTCCGCCGGTGGCGGCCCGAGGGGTGGGCGAAGGTGCGCGTCGACGCGACGACGCCCTACGCGCTCCGGAGGCGGTCGACGTGCACGGTGTAGAGGTTCGGCTTCTGCTCGGCCTTGCGGCTCTCCCAGGAGACGAGCCCGGCGGCGCGGAGGCGCCCGAGGGCTTCGTAGACCGCGGACCGGCCGAACCCCGCGTCGTGCTGAAGGCGCGCCACGGAAGGCCAGCAGACCCAGCCGGCCTGGGGCGAGGAGCGCAGGACGAGCGCGACGAGCACCGACTTCGCGACACCGTCGAGCTTCGCGTCGCGGATCCGCCAGAGCACCTCAAGGGTCCGCGGCGCGGACGGGTCGAGGGTGCCGTCGGCGAGGTGAAGCGCGCCCGGGTCGCGGGTAGACTCTGACTCTTCGAGCACGGTGACCTCCTTCCGGTTGTCGTGCTGGCGTCGCCCGGGCTGGCACCTGGGCGACGCCACAGTCTACCGCGTCGCAGCGCCGCCTTGCACCACGTCCGGGAGCCGGACCAGGGTGGTCGTTAGCCGGACGTGCCATGTCCGGGAGCCGGACCACCCATGTCCGCCAGACGGACACGAAGAGGACCAGAGAAGAAGACCACCCAAGAGGACCACCGGAAGAGGGTCGACCGCGCCGGTCGACGGATGCTTCCAAAGCGAGGACACATGAGAGAGATCGACGCCCTTTTCGTGCATTGCAGCGACGCAAGCGACCACCTCGGCCCGCGCGTCATCGACCGATGGCACAAGGATCGCGGGTGGTCTGGGATCGGCTACCACCGGGTGGTCTGGTGCTCCGAGGGGCGCTGGGTCGCCTCCGACGGGCGCGCCCTCGACCAGGCCGGCGCGCACGTCGCCGGAGCCAATAGCCGCACGATCGGGGTGTGCCTCGCAGGTCGCTACGACCAGGAGGCGCCGCCACAAGCGGCCTACGACGCCCTGGTCCCCCTGCTCGCCGTCCTGGCCTTCGACCACGGGCTCGAAGCGGATCGCGTCTTCGGACACCGGGAGGCCGAGCTCTACGGAGCGCCGCCGACGCCGAAGACGTGTCCCGGGTCGGCCTTCGACCTCGACGACCTTCGCGAGCGCGTGCGGGTGTTGCTTCAGGCGATGCGAGTCGCGGAGCTCCGCTAGCCCTCGGTGAGGTCGTCCACCGCTTCCAAGTCGACCCGGGAGTCGCGGATCGCCCTCCGCATCGCGCGCGACACCTCGAAGCACAACGCGCGGAGGCGCTCGGCGCGCGCGTCGGCTTCGTCGGCGCCTCGAAGGATCTCGTCGACGAATGCTGATCTGCTCATGTTGACCCCGGAGAGAGCCAGCCCGCGAGAGACACCAGGAGATCCGATGCGACTTCACGACCCAACAGGAGAGAGACGCCGACGACGAAGAGCAGGACGAGAGCGGCGCGGACGCCCCATCTCACCTCGGCGCGGAGGTCGGCCTCTCGCAACGCCTTGACCAGGTACGACAGGATCCCGCGTTCGACGGCGGCCTCGACCTTCGCGAGCCGGTTCTCGACTGCGTTCGCCGTTGCCAACAGTTGTCCGTCAAGCCCGCGCACGTTCGCGCCGATCACGGCCGCCGCCGCCTCGGTATGCTGGATCGCGATCTCGAGCTCGCGAAGGCGTTCGAAGAGGCCCGCGTGTCGCTCTCTCTCCGACTGTTCGAGCTCGTCGATAGCTTTCGCCATGGCGCGCTGTGAGCCCGCGACCGAGGCGAGCCCCTGCGCGCTCTCCGCGCCGATAGCGACGACACGGTCGAGCACCTTCTCGGAGACGCCGACGGAGGGGGGCGACTTGTCAGCCACGGCGCATGAACCAGGCCAGATCGAGCGCGGCGATCGGGACGAGGAGGGCGCCGAAACCGAGCAGGATCGGCGCTGTGTCCTGGGACCAGGGCGCCGAGGCGGCGAGCATGAGGTCGACGGCGACGAGCGCCAGAAGGATCGACGTCTTGCCGGCCCGGTCCTGGGGTCGCCCGGGGGGGCGGTCGGCACTGATCTTCGCGTAGAGGATCGACAGGTAGCCGACGACCAGGGCGCCGGTCGCGTTGCCGAGGGTCCATGAAGCCTGGAGAACGCATAGCGCGTCGAGCATCGCCCCACCCTACCCCGTCGGCTACCGGTTCGGCGCCGTGAGCGCCTTCAGGGTGAGCCGGTGCGCCTCATTCGACCCTTCCCACCCGCGGAGGTTCGCCGCGGCCTCGGCGCGGGCGCCGTCACGGTCGCCCCAGCACGCCTGGAGCTCGTCCCTCGACGCGTCGAAGGTGAGCACACCCGCGACGTCGAAGGAGGCGCCAGAGACGACCGCCAGCCCCGCCAGCAGCACGAGAGCGCCCATGGTGAGGCCCCATGTCCAGGGCGACCGAACCAGGGCGCCGAGGTTCACGCCTCCGGGTCCACGAGCCAGCGCCAGAAGAGGCGAACGTCGGCCCACGTCGGCGTTCCCGCCGTCGGGTTCGAGTCTTCCTGCATCGCGCCGAGCCCCACATAGAGCGGCGCCGCGGTTCCCGAGAGGTCGGAGATCTGGAACGCGCCCGGGGCGTGCGTGTCGCCGCTCGCTGTGACCACCACCGACGCCGTGTTTCCGTTGACGGTGGACCCTTCGAGAGGAACGAACCAGTGCATCCGGGCGCGCCCGGACATGTCCGGCGCGGTGTCTTGCACCTGACTGGCGGCGATGTCGCGCGGGCGTTCAACGTTCAGATTCCCCGCGCTGTCCTCGACCAGGCCGACGCGCATCGCGCTACCCCCCGACCATGCTCCCGTGCCGTCGTCGTTGCTGACGAGCAGCAACAGTCCCATGTGGCTCGCATTGTTCGGGTTGCCACCGGGAGGCGTCCCCACGAGACAGAGCTCGACGCCGGTACAGTCGGCCGCTGGGGTGCCGATGCTGACCATGCGTCGGCTGATATTGGTCGTGATCGCCTGGACACCGGCGTCGAGGACGATCGTCGACCCGTCGGCGGCCCATGTGGTCGTCGCATGGAAGACGTCGACGGAGGGTTGCGTCAGGTCGCCGCCGCTGAGGTCCGCTTCGTTCCATTGCGGGGTGCCGGCCGCGGCGGCGGCGCTGGTACGGGCGCGCATCCTACTCGCCCTCGACGACGACCGCGACGACCGTCCCGGCGGAGGCGCTCGAGAGCATGAAGGAGCTCCGCGCGTTGCGCCGGTTCTTCCGGTTCGTCTCGGTCCAGGCGTCGGCCGGGAGCACGCCGAAGTGATCGGTCGAAGCGTAGCTGTCGCCGTCGGCGAGGTCGTCGCCGTTCGTGTCCTGGGTGCCGAGGCGCGCCGCGTTCGTTTCCGGGTAGTACGACACCTTCGTCGCGTTCCCTTCGACGGCGACGCCATACCAGGTGTCGGCGAGCGTCAGGGTGATCCGTCGGATGTTCGGGTAGTCCTGGGGGATCTTCGTGTCGGCCATGTGAGCACCTCTATGCAGGCAGTCTAACGGAGAGGGGAGAGGAGAAGAGCGTCAGCCCCAGGCGGATCGCGCCGCCGTCGGTGTAGCTCTTCGAGGTGACGAGCGCGGCGTCGTCCTGGAAGCCCGCCGGGACGTCGTCGAGCCGGGCGACGTCGCCGACCTCCGCGACGTCGAGGTCAGGACCACCAACGAACCCGTAGTAGCGCCGAGGGAACCCGTAGCGCAGCGACCAGTAGCGGAGGGTGAGTAGGGCGGAGGCGTCGTCGACCAGGACGTCGGTCGCTTCCGACTCCATGACGCGCCGCCCGAAGAGGCTCGCCGAGCGCTTGCACGCCGCCGAGGTCATGCTCCAGGCGTCGCCGGGCGTCCTGGTCGGGCTGAGGGTCCGGTACTTCCGGTGCTGCCCTACATGGGGCGCCAGGGCGTAGGACAGCGAGAAGGCATTGTAGACCTCAGAGATCGGCGAGCTCGAGATCCCCTGCTCGTCCCGGTGGCCGTTCCGGCCATGTTCGAGCCAGACGACGGCGTCGGCGGTCGTAGCGTCCGGCCGGATGTTCGCCAGGTAGAGCCCGCGCGACCCGGTGACGACCGACACCGGGAGGAGCGGAAGTACCTCGTCACGCGCCCATTCCCAGGGGTCGATCTGGGTGTTCAGAAAACAGTCGATGCGCCAGGAGTTCAGGTAGGCGCCGACGGCGGCGAGCCGCCCGCGGTCGTAGCGTCGGCCGCTCACCTCGAGCGCCCACCTGAGGACGTCGCCCGCGCCGCGGAGCTCACCGGGTCCGAAGGGGTTCGACATGCCGCCGGAGCCCGACCAGCCGATCCAGAGCTCGTCGCCGGCGTCTGGCACCTCGGATGCCTGAGTCGGGGCGATCGTTGCCACGGTCCGGCCGAGCACGTCGGGCTCGCTGCTCACCGTCCCGGTGAAGTTCTTCGTCGAGTCGGTGGCATTCCAGAGGTAGACGGTGCCGGCCTCGATCGGCGTGTCGGCGACAAGGATCCGGGTGTGTTGCCAGGTGCCGGCGCCGTCGGCCCGGTTGACGAGGAGCCCCGGCGACCCACGACCGAAGGTCTGCGCGGAGCCTCCGAGGCTGACGCCCCACCCAGCCGGGCGACCGATGATCCGAGGGTACACGAAGCCCTCGACAGCCGGGTCGAAGGTGCCGTCGGAGACGTTCGAGCCGTCCCATGTCGCCTCAGAGGTCGCGACGGCGTCGAGGGCTGGCACGGTCGCGCCGCTCGTCTGCTCGTGCTCTTCGAGGCTCGCCTCGACCGGGTCCTCGCCGACGTTGTAGACGGGCTCGACGAGCCGGCCCGACACGATGCAGCGAGCCGCCTCGACGGTCTGGCCTTCGCGCCAGCGGTAGAGCGCCGCCGGCGCGCCTTCGATCAGGTAGCCGTGCGCGCGCTTCAGGCCGACGTCGACCGGGAGGCGGAAGGAGATCCCGACCTGGCGCACCTCGGCCTCGTCGGCGAAGAGCTCGAGCGCGTCGTCGAAGGAGCCGACCGAGAGCGCGCCGCGGGCGTTGACGGTGCTCCCGTCCTCGCGGCTGATCTCCACGTCCGGACCGTCGCACACCCAGAAGACCGAGCCCGCGAAGGTGATCTCGAGCAGGTAGCGGGCGTCGAGCCGGGCGTCGGCGACGGAGAGACGCACCTTAGAGCTCCTCGGAGATCACCAGAGGACCGGCGGAGAGTTGCTCGTCGCCGAGTTCGGTCTGCTTCACGATCGCTTGGGAGACGGTGAGATCCTGAACGATGCGACCACAGATCGCGGCGTCCTGACGGTTGTCGGAGTAGGCGGCGGCGTCGGCCTCGATCCTGGGGAGGAAGACGACGAGCCGGGCTCCGCCGGCGCGGTCGCCGAGGATCCCTTCGAGCAGACCGGCGACGTCGGCGCGCGCCGCGATGGCTGGCCCGGTGCCCGCTTGCGCGTTCAGGAAGTCGGGAGACACGCCGTCCGTCTGGACCTGGACGTGGTTCCGGGGGGTCCACCGCATCTCCACCGCGCGCCGCACCTCGGCGAGCTTCCGGCCGTACCTGGCGCCGGCGGCGCCCTCGGCGAGCGCGTAGGACGGCGCGAACCGGCGCACACGCCCGCGGGCGTACTTCGTGCCGAACACGACTAGGTCGCCGAGGCTGAAGCGGCCGATCTTGAAGTAGCCCTCCGCGGTCGTCTGGACCGGGATCCGGAGCCCATACGCGACGTAGGACGTCTCGATCTCGTGCATGACGAGCAGGCATCGCGGCGGCTGGATGTCGCAGAGCCCGGTAGCCGTCTCGGTGCCGTCGACGTCTTCGAGGTAGACGATCGGGCGCTTCGTGGCCGTCCCGTCCTCAGCGCCGACCTCCCAGAATCCCTCGGTGTTTCCGGCGATCTTCCGGACCTTCGACGACGGCAGGTAGACGTAGCCGCCGCGGAGTTCGTCGCGCTTGACGTAGCGGGTCGCGTCGCCGGCGCCGGAGAGGGCGACACGGAGAGCAGCGCCGTCGAGCCGGTATCGGACCTGGTCGAGGTCGACGTCGTCGTCGAAGGTGCCGAGGACGTCGGCCCCAACGCCGGTGAAACCCTCGACGGTCGCGCCGCGGAAGTTGTGGCCCTCAAGGAAGGCGCCGGCGCTCGGCCCCAGGTACGACCCTTGGGCGTCGAACGCCCAGACGAAGAGCACCTCGGAGGCGTCGTCGACGCTCTGCCATTCGTCGGTTCGCTTCGGAGAGAGCGCCAGGTCGAGGCGGTCAGCCGGGTAGTCGGCGCGGTTGACGACTTCGTGGGTGTGGTGGGCGACCGCCGGCCCGTCGGTCTGACGGATCTGGAGGTTCGGCACCGCGGCCCACGAAGGACCGGCGGAGAGCGGGCGGCCGACAAGGCTGTACTTGTCGATCCCGAGGGACTGGTCGACGAAGTCGGCGACGCCGATCGACATGCCGTAGCCGAACCAGCCCCACCGGCTGTTTTCGGTGCCCGAGGTGATGTGGCCCCACCGCACGAGGTTGTTCGCGTCGGGGGTCGAGTTGTCGTTCGTGACGGCGGTCGACGAGAGGGCGTTCGTCCACGCGGTGACGTTGCCGACCCGGTAGTCAACCTGAAGGTTCCCGGCGCGGAGGGCTACCCGAATGTGATGCTCGTTCGACAGGGTGAGCCCGGAGACGTCGACCAGGGTCGCGGTGCCGTTCGCGTCGTAGACCCGGAAGCCCGTCGAGGCGAAGCGGATCTCGACTTCGTAATCGTCGGTCCCGTCGGCGAGGCGAAGGCGGAGGGCGACCTTCGTCGAGGTCAGATCGCCCGCGCTCGCCAGAGAGATCGCGAAGGCCGCGATCATGCCGTCGGCGATGGCTCCCGAGGGGTTCACCTGGTAGTCGCCGTTCGCCGCCGACAAGTTCCATTGCCAGCGGTTGTTGACCGTGTCGAAGCTGATCGACGTGCCGGTGAGCGTGTAGCCGCTGTTCTCAGGCTTCAGGGAGGCGCCGCCGCCGGCGTCCTCCGCGGCGACGACGACATGCTCGTCGTATGCGATCTGACCGCCGCCGGACGCCCGGCCGCTCGTTGGGTCCTCAACCAGGGTGAGGGTGTTCCACCCGCCGAGGCGGAGGATCATGGCGCGCCGGTGGGTCGCGTCGATATCGCGCCGGGCGGCGTAGCCGAGCACCCAGACGGAGCCGCCGGCCATGCCAGCGACCAGGCCGGCGCCGGTGGTCGGGCTTCCCCCGTTCCGGTCGTACCAGCCCTCGATCGTGAGGTTCCCGCTCGCCTGGGTCGCGAGGACGTGAGCGCCCCAGGGCTGGAACTCTGCCGCGTCGTACCACCGGGAGGGATCGACGTGCACGGGCTTGTAGAGGTTCAGCGCCGTCATGGCGGCGCCGTTCGTGACGTAGACGTAGGGGGTCCGCCCGTTCTCGTCGAGCACGATCGAGAGCTCGTTCGGGGTGCTCGCGAACGACACCGACGAGAGGGCGATCTCGGTCGCGTCGGCGAGGCTGTCGTAAGCGTTCGCGAGCAGGACGCCGGTCGGCCGGTCTGCGTTCGTGTCGCCGGATCCCTGGGTGATCCAGCCGACGAGCGCGAGCCCGTTCGCCAGGGTCACGCAGTCGGGGCGCGCGCGGAGGCCGGTCGTCGCCGTCGCCGCGGCCTCTGTGTCGACGACCAGGTCGAAGGTCGCGCCGCCGTCGCTCGAAGCGTACTGTTTCAGGATCCACTCGCTCGCCGCGGTGTGCCCGCTACCGAGTTGCTGCTCGACGAGCAGAAGGATCGAGCCACCGACCGAGCACGCGCGGATCCGGCCGGTCGACCTGCTCGAGGAGCCACCGTCGTCCTTCAAGGGCTGGGGGAGCACGTCGAGGGCGTAGACACTCCAGCTATTCGAGTCGGTGAGATCGTCGCCGACGTCGGCCGCCCACACGTCGATCTGGAGGACCGCCGTCGAGCCGAATCCCTTCGGGCAGAAGGCCAGGACGCGCCCGCGGTCGTCGAGCATGAGGGCCGGCGAGTGCCGGGCGGAGAGGACCGAGTAGTCGGAGTCGGAGATCACGATCGCCGGGCTCGACCAGGTGCCGGCAGAGACGTCGTAGACGACCGAATAGAAGCGCCAGGACGGCTCGCCGTGATCGTGGCAGACGAAGAGTAGATCCCCGTTCGGGAGTCGCACCGGCGCCGCGTTGCCGCTGAACCCGTCGGAGGGGTGGTTCGCGTGCTCGACCTGCTGGATCACGTTGGGGTGGTCCCAGCCGACGTAGTCGGAGTCGGTCGTGAGCTTGTGCGCGAAGGTCGCGCCGGTGTCGGGCATGCCGCCGGCCTGGATCCGGATGTCGCGCGTCTCCGCGGCGGCGTCGCCGGTGACGACGATCTCCGCGCTGCCTTCCTGGTCGGGCACCGGGATCCCGGGCCTGGGGATCCGTTCGGTGTAGACGGAGTCGGCGACGGAGATGTTCGCGTGTGCGATCTCTGCGCGCGGAAGGATCAGACCCTGAAAAGGGGCCTGGTCGGTGATCTCCGCCATGCGATTACCTCGACGTGTAGGGGTTCACGCGCCCGGTGACGCCTCCGCCGGTAGCACGCCGGAGGGTACTCGACGCGCGAAGGTGATCCTTCACGAAGGCGTCGAAGATCCGGTGCGTCTGACGGTAGGACGGCCCACCGCCTCCGCCCATGCCGCCGATCTGCCGGGCGAGGCCCTCGGGCGTCTGGGATGCGACGACGAGATCGCCCTCGGAGAAGGTCGCAGTCGCGCCGCCGCCGCCGGCCTGGACGACGCCGGGCGTGTCGCTGAAGAAGTTCCCGATCGCCTCGCCGGTGCGAGAGACGAGCCCGTCGTCGCCGAAGAGCTCTCCCATGTCGAACATGTCCTTTACGCCCTGCCACAGGTCGCGGACGAAGTCGCCGATCCCGCGCTTGATCGATGCCCAGAGCTCTTTCGCGGTCGTGTCCGCGAGGGCGTTTAGCCCGTCGATCGCCTTCTCCCAAAGCGCCTTGACGAAGGCGACCGCCATCTCGGGCGCGCCGAGCACCATGCGCTTTTGCATCTCGAAGGCCAGTTTGATCACGGCGCCTATGAACTCCGGATCGGTGAGCATGTCGGCGAGCGCCGTACCGAGCTCGTCGAGGCTGTCGACCAACGCCGGGATCACCTCCTCGACCAGGCTCACGACGAAGTCCTTCACGGCGTCAGGCGCGTCGGCGAGGCCGGTCGCGAAGGCGAGGATCTCGTCGCGGAGCCCTTCGAGGGTGCCGCGGAGGTTCGTGATCAGGTCGACGGCGGCGGCGACGAGAGCGCCCTGCGGTCCCAGCATCGACAGCACGGACGACAGGCCACCCTGGAACGTGTAGATCCCCTCGGTCACCCGATCGAAGGTGCTCGGCACATCGACTGCGACCTCCCCGAGCGCCTCGACGAGCTCCTCGACTTCCTCGGCCGACTTCTTCGCCGCGGGCGCGACCTTCGCGACCTCCTCGGCGACCTCTTCGGCGTTCTCAGCGACCGCGGGGAGGCCGCCGCCGGAACCGCTGCCCTGGTTCGCGGCCTTCGACAGCTTCACGAAGCTGTCCATTGCGTCGGTCGCGCGCTCGGCCATCTCGTCGAGGTCGAGGATCACCGGCGACAGGGCGGCGCCGACGAACGTGAACGCCTCGCCGAACTCGCCCTTAAGCACCAGGTCGACAGCCTTCCCGAGGAACTTGATCCGTTCGAGCACGGCGTCGATCGCTGCGCTGGCGATCTCCTTCAGGAACACGAAGCCCGCGGTGAAGTCGTTCAGGAGCTCCGCGCCGCCCACGAAGTCGGTCAAGTCGGCGAGCGCGCCGACCAGTACGGTCTTGAAGGTCGCGAGCTCCCGTTGCCAGGACGCCGCCGCCGCCGCCGCCGCTGGACCGACGCCGACGCCGAACCGGTCGGAGAGCTCGACGAAGGCGTCGAGGGCCTCCTTTTCGCCGAGGGCCTGGAGAAGCTTCGTCCCGTTCGCGCCGAAGAGCGCCGTCGCCGCCGCCGCGCGCTGGGTTGGGTCCTCGGTCGCATAGATCGCGTCGGTGATCTTCCGGATCGCCTGCTCGCCGGTGACGTTCGCCGCCGTCATGTCCTCGGTCGAGATGCCCAGCAGGTCGAGGCCCTTCGTCGCTCTCGAGGAGCCCTTCTCGACATCCGACATGATCTTCGGGATCTGGGTCACGATCCCGGCCATGTCCGCGGCCTTCAGTCCGGAGCCCTCGAAGGCGAGGCGGAGCCCGCCGAGCGTCTCCGCGGTGATCCCGGTTCGCGTTTCGAGGTCAACGAGCTCGTTCCGAAGGTCCGCGACCTTCTGGAGCGCCTTGCCGACGCCGACGACGAAGGCCAGTACCGCGACCTTCGCCGCCTTGAACGAGGCGGTCGCCGACTTGCCGGCGGTGAGGCTCGAGGTGCCGACCTTGTCGACCGAGCCGGACGCCTTGCCGGCGGCGCTCTTCATGTCGTCCAGCCCGTCGACCATGGCGTCGCGGGCGCGCTCGATCCCGCGGGTGTCTTCGACGAACTCGATCGGGATCTGTGCCATGGGTGGAGTTTAACCCCGTCCTGGTCCTACCCGAACACGTCCTCGAGCCCGGCCAGTTGCGGAGGAAGGGCCGCCTCCGAGCCCTGGGAGGCCCCAGGACCGCCCGAGGGCACTCCGGCGACGAACGATGCCACGTCGATCGCCGAGAGGCCCTGAAGGGTGATCCCTGCGCTCTCCGGTGCACGTCGCCAGAGCCACCACGCGAGCCACTCGACCCGGGCCTCGGAGGGAAGGTCGAGGAACGACGACTCTCCGCGCCCGTCGAGATGGAAGAGGCCGACCTCGAGCGCGACCGCGGCAAGCGTCCTCAGGAGGTCTTGCGGGCTCGGCCCTTCTTGCGGCTCTTCTTCGTCGTCGCCGGTGCGCCGCTCACGGCCGACGAGAAAGACGCCTTGCGCGACGCCTGGGAGAGCTCGCCGAACAGGCCCTGGATCCCCTCCATGAAGCCGCCGACCAACCCCATGATCTGGGGGAAGGTGTAGTACGACTCGAGGAGCTCGTCGACGACGTCGGCCTCGCCGACCAGGTCGAGGTGCTCGTGATGCCAGGCACCGGCGAACACGCCGCCGACCAGGTCGAGGGTCGCCTTCAGGCCAGCGATCCCGTCGGGCGCCTCGAAGCCCTCGAGCGTATCGAGGAGCTCGATCACCTCGACGAGCGGCGGAAGGCGGAAGGCGTGCGCGTCGTGTCCGTGCGGCGCGTCCTCGACGGTGACGACGAAGACGCGACCGCCGGAGAGGTCGCGAGGGGTGGGGCGTTCGATCATGCGGGTGGTCCTCCGCGCTTGTGGTAGGCCCGGATCCATTCGTCGACGTCGGTCGTACCGTCGGGCATGTGGTAGAGGGCGGCCTTCACGCCGTCGACAGGGACGTCGAGCCGGCGCGAGAAGGTGCCGAAGATCACCTCGGCTTGTACGTCGCCGACGACGCCGGCGACGCCCTTCCCGCGGTCGTTCCTGCGGAGCCGGGGGTCGTCGGCAATGGCGACCAGGCGCCGGGCGGAATGCACGAGGATCTTCACCTGCCAGTCGCGCCCTTTCAGGAGGAGATCGCGCCGCTTCAGGCAGTACTTGATCTCTGCCTTCTGGGGCGGCGGAGCTCGGCGGAATGGCTTCTTCTGGCGCCACAAGGGGTGTACCAGGTCGAGGCGGTGCTCGAGCTCGGCGATCTCGTGTCGGTATGGGTGGCCCGGGTGCCGCTCGTCGTCGAGGGTGAGCGGCGTCCCCCGGTGGCCCGCGGGGGAGAACATGCGCTACCTCGTCAGGAGATGACCGGCGCGACCGCGTAGCTTGTGCCGGTGGTCGGGATCGTGAGCGGCGAGCCGTCGCCCATGCCGCCGCGGAGCGCGGAGAAGGGCAGCGCGATCGTCTTGTCGCTCTCGCCGAAGGCGTCGCCGTCGATCACGACGTTCGTGGTGAACGTGTACGTGTCCGTGTTCGCGCCGAGGGTGCTCGCCCAATTGTCCAGGGTGTAGCCGCCGGCGTACATGAAGAGGATGTCAGGGAGGGTCTGGTACGTCTCGGGCTCGGCGGTGTCGCCGAGGTCGCGGAGGTTCGTCGTCCACCCGTAGGTCATGGGCTGATCGTCGACGTTCCGGACGTCCGGCGTCGCGCCGAACGCGCCGCGGTCGAGGTACGCCTCGACGGACACGCCCGGGACGGTAAGCGAGAAGTCACCGGGCTCCTTCGAGATCGTGTACGTCTCGGAACCGTCGGTGATGCTGAGGACGACGTCGCGCTTGTTGCGGACGGTGCCGGATTCGGCCATGAGAGCTCCTAGAGGTTGCGCTCTACCACGGTGGGCAGGATCTCGGTGAGGCGGGTGTCGGTGTCTGCGAGGATCGGGTCGACGACCTGGTCCGCGGCGAGCTCTCCCGAGCCGGCGATCGTCACGTCGGAAGCATAGCCGACCCGGTTGTCGATCTGGGTCGTGGAACCGTCGGAGACGACCTCCCACCCGTCCGCGCTCGTTCCGGTCTTCCTCGGCCACGCGGCGCGGATCTCCGCGACGGCGACCCGGGCCTCTTCGTCGACGACGAACCGCGTCTCGTCGATCACGCGGCGCGCGCCAGCGTCGAAGGCGGCGAGCACCTCGGCGGCGTCGACCTGAATGTCGATCACAGGTACGACCCGATCGTGAAGTCGTGCGACACCTTGAAGAGCAGATCGGCGGCGATGCGCTCGCCGTGCGTGTCGGTGCCGTAGAGCGCCTTGACGAAGGTCACGTCGTAGTCTGCGACGTCGTCGCCCTTGTCGAGGAGCGCGTCGACGAGCTTCAGCGCGTAGGTGTCGACGAAGCCCTCCCACGACGACACCGCGTCGTGGATGTTGAACCGGTACAGGATCGACGCGCGCACCTGGTGCTCGAGCCGCATCTCGTCCGAGCCGCGGTAGTTCACGTTCCTGCTCTCGTCGATCGCGAGCGCGTAGACGTTACCGGCGTTCGCGAGGGTGTCGGGCACCTTGCGCGCGCTGAAGAGCACCGGCGCCGCCGTGAAGCCCTCCGCGGTGATCGCCGTCGCCAGGTTCCCGAGGACCGTGCCGAGGCTGTCGTTCGGCGCGCTTGCCATGTCAGATCCAGCGCGAGCGGTTCGAGTCGGAGCTCGTCAGGAACAGGACACCGACGCCGGGTTCGCCGCGGTCGGCGTCGGCCTGCTTCCCGCTCTCGACCAGGTCGAGATCAAGACGGAGCGCGGCGAAGTCGGCCTCGTGCTCCTCTTCGTAATGCTCGGCCTGGGAGATGTACGACCCGCCGCCGCGGGCGTTCGTGGCCATGCCCCGGAAACCCATCGCGAGCGCCTTCGAGACGTGCGCGTCGACGACCTGGGAGGCGTCGAGCACCAGATCGGGCCGGAGCCCTTCGCGGATCAGGCGCCGGACGACCGTCTCGAACGCCTTGTCCCGTACTTCGGCCCAATCGGACCAGGCCGCGGGCTTGAGGTTCGTGATCCCAGGGTGGCGCGCTTCGAGGTCGGAGTCGTCGATCGCCGGGCGGAGGGAGAAGCGGACGAGCCAACAGGGACGGCGCACGACGTGGGTGTCGCCGTCGACGGTGAGCGTCCATCGCTCCTCGTACGCCTGGGAGAAGTCCAGGGTCGCCGGGACGTCGCCCGCGACCAGGGCCACGGTCGCGGTGTAGGGACCAGAGCCGGCGACGGTCGCCGCGCGGTCGTCGACGATCGCCGTCTGCTCGTGGTCGAGGAGGTCGTAGGTCGCAGCGGTGAGCGTCCCACCGCCCACACGGAGCACCGTGTCGACGGCGCGCGCGCGCTCGACGAAGACAGGGTGCGGGGTGCGGACGGTGAGCGTCGCCATGGTCTACGCCGCCGGGTCGATGCTGCGGATCCGGTAGATGACTTCGTACTTCACCGGCGAGTCGCCGGCGGCGGAGAACCAGTCGTTGGATGCGTGCGCGACGATCGCGGCGTTCGCGACTGGGACACAGTCGATCCCGTGGGTGACGGCATGGGTGTCCGCGGTCTGGTCCATGAAGCCCGTTTCAGCGACCTGACCGACGACCTCGTCTCCGGAGCCGTTCGTGTACTTCGCCATGAGGTTTCCGGTCTTCGTGCCGTCGTAGGCGGCGGTCGCGTAGTCCAGGAACCAGTGAATGCTCTGCACCTCGACGTACTTCCCAGCGCCGGGCGCCGCGACGATCGTCTGGGGGGCACTGTTCAGGTTCCCGGCGGTCGCGCCGGCTGCGATGGTGCCGGAGGCGGCGAACACGCCGTCGAGGGCGAGCCACGTCCCGCCGCCCGCGGTCGCATAGAGGCCGGTGTTCTGGTCGCCGTCGGTGCGGAGGTAGAGGGAGCCGCCCGGGTCGGTCGCCGAGGGCGCGCCGGCGCCGCTGGAGATCATGGGGACAAGGCTGTCGTCCTGCCCCTTCGCGGAGCGGACGCCAAAACCGACGGCGGCGGTCGCCTTCAAGAGGCGCTGTACGAACTTGGAAGCCATGGAGGATCTCCATACGCCCGCGGGCGTAGCTTGGGGGTGTTCAGGGGTCGCGCTTCAGGGGAGGCGGGAGCCGGCCCGTCCGCACGCCTCGATCATAGCGCTTTCGCGCCCGGGCGATCTTCTTCTCGACCCAGGCGTCGTAGCCGGCGCGCTTCTCTCGTGGCACGTCTTCGCGCCGTGCTTGCTCTCTGAGCTTCTCCGAGGTGTCTCGGACGCCTGGGAGCTCACCCGGCATCGACGGCGGCCTCCACGCGCTTCCTGGCGCGCTTGCGGGTGGGCCGCGGGCTCTCGACCGGGACGGGCTCGAGGTCCACCGGCGCCGCCGGGCTCTCGCCGGCGTCGAGTTCGACGGGCGCGCCGTGCTTCGCGCGCACCGCTTCGAGGCTCTTCTCTGTCTTCGCGGCGCGCCGCGCCGCCGCCGGGTTGTGGTCGGCCTTCTGTTCGTTCCTGTTCAGGCGCTGGCCGAACTTCGCCTCGACCGCGGCGAGCACCTCGGGCGACACGTCGCCGAGGAGGTCGACGACGCGTTCGAGGAAGCGGAAGTAGCCGTCGCCGTCGCGCTTCATGTAGACCTGATTCCCGACCGTGACCGGCCTCGACCAGGCGTCATAGTGAGCCGCGCCGCGGCGGCCGTTGTACTTCCGACAGAAGCACGGGAGCACCTCGCCGAACGCCTCAACCTCGCCGATGTGCTCCCAGCGGATCACGATCCAGCCGCGGCGCTCCTTCGCTGCGATCGCCTGGTGTGGCGACCCTTGCGCGGAGACGCCGTCGACGCCGGGCGCGAACCGGAGCGGACGAAGGAGGGGCAGAAGGCGCCGCGTCCCGTCGCTGTGCTCGAAGACGTCCCAAGACGTCGGATGCACCATGAAGTAGAACGCGGGCGAGGGGAGCAGGTTCGGAAGGTTCGTTGCCGCCGCCGGCATGTCCGGAGACTCGCCGGCGCTCGCCGCGTGCGTGATCAGGTTGCGCGATCCGAGGTGCTTCATGGTGTGGTCCTAGTGGGGGGTGGGGCGCCGCCGGGAGCCGGTAGGGACCACGCTACGTAGCCCCCAACGGCGCCCCGGAGGTCTGGTCTACTGCGCGCCGAGCTCGATGGTTCCGCGCGCGTCTTCGATGATCGCGGCGCCGAGCGGGTAGTGTCCGACCACGGACACCGAGCGGCCCTTCGCGTCGCGCTCTTCCTCGACCAGGATGGGCCCGGCGCGGAGGAGCTCGATGATCGAGCGGCTCGGAGGCACGACGCCTTCCTTGACGCCGATGGCGCCACGACCGAAGACGAAGTTCCCCCAGTCGGCGCTGCTGTTGAGGCCCTGCACCTGGTCGCTCGTCACGAAGTCGCAGCCGAGGAACGAGCCCTTGAAGCCGGGACCGCGGAGAACTGCCATGCTGGCGCCGGCCGCCTGGAACTGCACCCAGCCGCCCTCGGCGCGCATGGAGTCGACCCAGTCGGTGTAGCTCTTCGGCTTCAGCACGCGGAGGTAGGGGCCCGGAACGAGAGCCTGTTCGAGGGCGAAGTTCCCTTCGAACATCACGTCGACGTCGTACGCCTCGGTGGTCGTGCCGGCGGAGGCCGCGAACCCGTCGCCGACCTTCGCGATCACCTCGGAGAACGTCACCATGGCCGACCGGAAGATCGACGCGGCGAACCGGGGGCCGTTCAGGACGGAGAGCGCATCGACCATGCGGGCCACGTCGCTCATCTCGTAGGCGAGGCCCTGCTCGGCCACGGTGATCGTGCTCGAGGCGTCGGTCAGCGCGGTGTTCGAGATCGCGGTCGACTCACCGGCCAGGGTGGCCATGTTGTCGTAGCCGTCGAGGCCGATCTGAGGCACCTGCTCGACGGTCGACCCGGCGGCGTTGATCATGCCGAGATCGACGATCGCGGGATGGTTGCGGAGGCTGGTCCGGTCGGCGAGGAGGAGTAGGGCCTCCTTGTGCAGGACCTCGGCGAGGGTGAGATCGCCGATGCCGGTGTAACGAATTTCATTAGCCATGAGAGGGCGCTCCTGTTCTGGCTCCGCTCTCCGCTGGTATCGGGTGCGACCCGGAAGCCTGTCGTCGGGGGGGTTTCGCGATCAAGGTCGCACGGCGATCCTACCCCGTCAACCCTGGTCCGGCATGGGAGAGAGCGGCGCGACCGCCGCCGACTTGAGGATCTGCTCTCGGTGTCGGGCGTACTCGGCGAGCGACATTTTCGCGATCGCGTCGTGGCTGAAGGGTTCGCCGGTGGGCGTTGCGTTCGGCGTCGGCTGCGGGTTCCCGCTCGGCGGCGGCGTCTTCGGAGCGTCGGCCGGTGGAGCGAGGAAGGGCTTCAGGACGCCGGGCGCGTTCTCCAGGTCAGCGCGGAGGCCCTCGACGTAGCCCTTCAGGCCAGCGGCCTGGTCCTTCGCGGAGAGCGCGTCGAACTTCGACCCGACGAGCTCGGCGACGTCCGGGTCGGTGATCCCGACCTCGCCGAGCTCGACACGGCGGTCGAGGCTCCGCTTCGAGGCGTTCACCTCGGCGAGACTCCCCTCGAGCTCCTTCACCTTGTCGGCGAGGTTGCCAGCCATCGCGGCCTCAGCCTTCGCGGTACGGAGCGCGGCGTCGGCCGTCTTCCTCTTCGCCGCCTCTTCGTCGAGGCGGCTCTTCGGGATCGCGTCGGGGTTGTCGGCCTGGCACGACGGACACTTGTAGCTCATGTTCGGTGGTCCTCTCTCGGGTGGTCCTACTTCGCCGCGGCGACTTCTTCGACCGGCGCGACCTCGGGCTCGTCGGCGGAGCGGATCGGGCTTCCGGCGTTGTAGAACGTGTAGTACCCGCTCTCTGGCCAGGCCGAAGACGTCGCGCGGTTCACGATCGCCGCCGACTTGCCGAGGAGCTCCTGATCGCTCCGCTGGAACTGCGGCTCGAACCGGGCCTGTGCCTTCTCGACGCCGCTCTTCGACACCGCCAGCGCGTAGCCGCTCCGGGGGTCGCCGGTGGTCCGGATCAGGTCGCCAGGGTCAACGCCCGCGTACTCGGCGAGGCTCTGCTCGTAGGCGGTCAGGGCGCGCTGAAGGCTCTCGGGCTCGCACCCGGGCTCCCATTGCCCGATCTGGCCTTGGAACTTCGAGCCGCGCGACGTGCGGAAGCCGACCGCGCTCGAGGGGTCCGTCTCCATGGTCATCCGGTGCGATGTGCCGCGGCTGACGCCGGCGGCGATCGGCTCAGAGTCGAGGAAGTACCGCTGGGGCCAGCCCGCGTCGCGGACGCCGTGCATCCAAAAGGACCAGAGGACGCCAACGGTGAGGGTGCCATCGACCGCCTCACGGCCCTCCCAGGGGTCCCAGAGGCTCCCGTGTCGCTCCCGGTGGTACATCACATGGGGGACGAACGCAGAGCCGTCCTGGTAGCGCCAGCGGTACTCGCCGGCGGCCTCGCCGAGCACGGCGCCGGTGATCTCCTCGCCTTCGAGGTGCCCCTTACCGTCGGCGGCGATCCGGATCGTGTAGGTCGGCGCCGCGGCGTCGGAGACGTCCCAGGTATCCCAACACCAGACCATCTCGTCGGTGCCGGGCTTCTGGCGCGGTCGCGCCCACGAGAGCCGGAGCGGCATGTCGGGCGCGTCTGGGTGGCCCTCGGCGACGACCATGTCGGGGGGCACGATCTGGAAGAGGAGCCCGTGATCCGCCGAGTACGACGGGTAGAGCAGGCTCTCGTTCAGGGCGAGTGTCTGCGCCTCGTTCCGTTGGGCGAGTTGCCAGAGCCCGGCGTTGTCGAGCAGACCGGGACGGCGTGCGATCCCGGTGTCGCCGCTCGGGAGCCGCACCTCGTCCCAGGTGCCGAGGAAGCCTTCGAGGTCGCCGTCGGCATGGTGTACGAAGGGGATCGCGTCGTACCGCTTCGACAGTTGCCGCGTGATGTTCCGGAGCACGTTTCGGGACAGGTCACGGGGCCCAACGACGTCGGAGCGCACCGGCCCGAGGTGGGCGAAGAGCCAATCTTCGAGGTCCTGGCTCCAGACACCCGCCATGATCCGGCGACGAAGGCGCGTGTGCGAATGCCGCTGCACCTCCCAGGTGTCGAGAGGGATCGGAGGCAGCTTGGACGGACTCATGGGGCGGAGCATACCCCGTTCGGCCCGCTACGCGCCCTCGGTCGCTTCGTGCGCTGCATAGAGCGCCTCTTCGCGGATCCATCGGGCCAGCGGTCGCCCGGCGGCCTTCGCGCCAGCCTGAAGCCGCTGGAGCTCCGCGCCGGTGAGGCGGAGCCGCACCTCGTGAGAACGCTTCTCCTCGGGCGGGAGTGCTCGCCGGCCCATCAGTTGAGCTCGATGTCGGCGGGGTTGCAGTCCACGGCCCAGAGGCCGTGCATGTCACCGACCAGCACCAAGCCGCCGTTCGGGCGCTGGTAGATGGCCACGTCGCGGTCGGTGCGGGC